>Ga0208162_1001747_pt1 | contig 11072 bp, 6 predicted proteins | sample CB_VirMetaG_4_FD_184539 | JGI IMG/M metagenome (GOLD analysis project Ga0208162, IMG submission 184539) | Freshwater to marine saline gradient viral communities from Chesapeake Bay - CB_1508_1M Viral MetaG (SPAdes) (version 4) | ecosystem: Environmental > Aquatic > Marine > Coastal | place: USA... | reverse complement strand
AATTTAGACTGGAAACCGGTACCTATTATACCTAAGTTTGTAGATATTGTAGTAAACGGTATATCTGATAGAATCTTTGACCTTAAAGCATATTCTCAAGATCCAGCATCTATTAAAGAAAAAACAGATTACTTAGACTCTATAGTTAAAGACATGCAGAACCGCGAGCTTTTTGAAATGGTTCAAGAGCAGTTTGGTTTAAACATGTTTAATAACGATCAAGATGAACTTCCTGAAACAAGTGAAGAATTACAATTGCACATGCAGCTTGATTATAAGCAATCAATTGAAATAGCAGCAGAAGAAGCAATTAATAATGTATTGGATCATAACAAGTATGAACTTTTGAAAAGACGTCTTGATTATGATCTTACTGTTTTAGGTATATCTTGTGTAAAAAATTCATTTAATACTTCTGACGGAATTAAATTAGATTATGTTGATCCAGCTGATTTAGTTTATTCTTACACAGAGTCACCATACTTTGATGATTTATATTATGTAGGTGAAGTCAGAAGAGTCAGTATTACAGAACTTAAAAAACAATATCCAGGGCTCACACCTTCAGATATTGAAGAAATAGAAGGTACTGGTGCAAACTCAACTAACTACAACAGATCATATTCTTATTCAGACGCAGAAGATACAAATCATGTTTATGTATTGTATTTTGAATATAAAACATTCAAGAACCAGGTATATAAGATTAAAGAAACTGCAACTGGAGCGGATAAAATAATTAAAAAAGATGATACGTTTAATCCGCCAAAAGATAAAAGAGCAAGGTTTGAAAAAGTACAAAGGGCTATTGAAGTTCTTTATAAAGGTGCTAAAGTTATCGGTACTAATAAACTTCTTGAGTGGAATCTCGCGGAAAATATGGTAAGACCAAAATCTGATACTACTAAAGTTCAGATGTCTTATAATATAGTAGCACCAAGAATGTACAAAGGGCAAATAGAATCATTGGTTAGTCGTATGACAACCTTTGCTGATATGATACAGCTCACACATTTAAAAATACAACAGGTAATGTCACGTATGACACCTGATGGTGTATATCTTGATGCAGACGGTATAGCTGAAATAGATCTTGGTAATGGTACACATTACAGTCCACAAGAAGCATTGAACATGTATTTTCAAACAGGTTCTGTTATCGGTAGGTCAATGACACAAGACGGTGAATTTAACCATTCAAGAATACCAATTCAAGAACTACAAACATCAAATGCTGGTGGTAAAATATCTAGTTTAATCAACTCTTACAATTATTATTTAAATATGATAAGAGATGTGACTGGATTAAATGAAGCAAGAGATGGTAGTATGCCAGATAAAGATGCGCTTGTAGGTATACAAAAACTTGCGGCTGCTAATTCAAATACAGCTACAAGACATATATTACAATCAAGTCTTTACCTAACACTTAAAACAGCAGAAGCTATTTGCTTAAGAATATCTGATGTTTTAGAGTATTCAAATACCACAGCATCGTTTATTTCATCTATAGGTAAATTAAATGTAGGTACATTAAAAGACATTAATAACCTGCATTTACACGATTTTGGTATATTCTTAGAGTTAACACCAGATGAAGAAGAAAAACAAAGACTCGAAGGTAATATTCAAATAGCACTACAAAGAGACCAAATCTTTTTAGAAGATGCTATTGATATTAGAGAAGTTAAGAACATAAAGCTTGCAAATCAGCTACTTAAGCTTAGAAGACGCAAGAAAGCAGAGCAAGATAGAATAGACCAATTACAGAATATTCAAGCACAAACAGAATCTAATTCACGTGCCGCACAAGAAGCTGCTGCTGCTGAAATGCAAAAAGAACAAGCTTTGGCAGAATCAAAAGCACAACTTGCACAAGTTCAAAATCAATTAGACATTGCTAAATTAGAAAGAGAAGCTGCTATTAAGAAAGAGCTTATGGTACATGAGTTCGAGTTAAATAGACAGCTTAAGGAACTTGAAATGCAAGTGATTAATAATAAGGAAAAGTACAAAGAAGATCGTAAAGACGAACGTACTAAAATACAAGCCACACAACAATCAGAGCTCATTGAACAAAGAAAAGGTACAGCAGGACCTAAAAAGTTTGAATCAGCAGGTTTTGATACATTAGGTGGTTTTGGTTTAGAGCAATTTGAGCCTAGATAATTTTTTAATATTATATTATGTCAGAAGAAAAAACAGCGTTGGAACAAGAGATGGAAGGCTCTGTCCAGCAGAAAGAAGAACAAGTGCTTGAAAAAGCCGGTGTTAAATTTGAAGATAACACTTACAAAATAGATTTAAGAGATGCCGTTCAAGAGCAAAGCACAGATGAGGTACCTGTTCGCAACGAATCCGAAGCTAGCGAAGAAGTGGAAGAACAAGTACGGAGTACCGAAGAATCTACCGAAAAAGAAGAAGAAGTATTAGAATTAATAAAAGAAGAACCAGATGAGCTGCGGGTGCAAACACAAGACACGGAGAAAGCCGATGTCCAAGAAGAAGAAACCAGTTTACCGGAAAAAGAGGAAGTAATCATTCCAGAAGGACTTGACAAAGTTGTTGAGTTCATGAATGAAACCGGAGGTACACTGGAAGATTATGTACGTATCAATGCAGACTATTCTAATGTAGATGATAATACGTTATTAAGAGAATATTACAGGCAAACAAAGTCTCATCTTGATAATGACGAAATAAACTTTTTAATTGAAGACTCTTTTTCATTTGACGAAGACGTAGATGAGGATAGAGATATCAGAAGAAAAAAATTAGCTTACAAAGAAGAAATTTCTAAAGCTAGACAACATTTAAATTCATTAAAAGATAAATACTACAACGAAGTTAAATCTTCGGTTAAGTTGACTGAAGAACAAAGACAAGCTGTAGACTTTTATAATGAATACAATAAACAGCAGAATGAACTAACTGCTTTGCAGCAAAAACAAGCTGAACATTTTACAAAACAAACTAATAATGTTTTTAATGACGAATTCAAAGGTTTTGATTTTAAAGTTGGAGAAAACAAATACAGGTTTAAAGTAAATGACGTTCAACAAACCAAAGAAGTTCAAAGTGACATCATTAATTCATTTAAGACGTTCTTAGATGACAACAACATGTTACAGGATGCCCAAGGTTATCACAAAGCTTTGTTTGCAGCAAGAAATGCCGATACTATAGCTAATCACTTTTATCAGCAAGGTCGTGCCGATGCATTAAAACAATTAGATGCGGAATCCAAAAATATAAATATGGATCCAAGAAAAACATCTAGCGGTGTTGTTGAGGCAGGCGGCATAAAAGTAAAAGCCATTAGTGGAGACGATAGTTCAAAACTTAGATTTAAAATTAAAAAATAAAACATTTAAAAAAATAAAAAAATGGCAGCAGTTACACCAACTGGAGGAACTAATTTAGTATTAGGGAATGCTTCTCCGGTAAAACAAACACTAGCAACAAACTATATTGACTTTACAGCAACCGCAACAGCAGGTTGGGCACAGCAATATTTACCAGACTTGTACGAAGCAGAAGTTGAAAGATACGGAGACCGTACATTAGCTGGATTCTTAACAGCGACAGGTTCAGAAATGCCTATGTCATCTGACCAAATCATTTGGACTGAGCAAGGTCGTTTACACATTTCATACGAAGGAGCTACTGTAGCAGCAGTTACAGCAAATGCTCAAATCATCACAGGTCTTACAGCTCACGCTATCAGACAAGGACAAACAGTTGTAATTAAAGATTCAGCTGGGGACATCTTCAAAGCTTACGTTGTAGATGCAGATCCTAACTCAAACGGAAACGAAATCCAAGTTAAATCTTACACTACTGCTATCGCTACAGGTGCAGCTAGCTTGTTTGTATTTGGTTCTGAGTTTGGAAAAGCTACAAATGGTATGACAGGAGCAATTACTCCAGATCACATTTCACTTACTAACAAACCAATCATTCTTAAAGATAAGTATGAGATTTCAGGATCTGACGCTTCTCAAATTGGATGGGTTGAAGTAACTGGTGAGTCAGGACAAAGTGGATATTTATGGTACATCAAAGCTGAAGGAGATACTCGTTCACGTTTTGAGGATTATATGGAAATGGCGCTTGTTGAAGCTGAAACAGCTACAAATGCTAACTTAACTGAAGCGGCTGGAACTGAAGGTTTATTTGCAGCTATCGAAGACAGAGGACACGTAACAACCGGTGTTGTTGGTACTTCTGCAGCTGATGACTTAGGTTCTTTTGACGAAATCTTAAAGAAACTTGACAAGCAAGGAGCTATTGAAGAGAACATGCTTTTCGTAAACAGAGATGTTGCTTTAGGTATTGATGATATGCTTGCAGCGCAAAACTCTTACGGAACAGGTGGTACTTCTTACGGAGTATTCAACAACTCTGAAGATATGGCACTTAATCTTGGTTTCTCTGGATTCAGAAGAGGTTCTTACGACTTTTACAAAACTGACTGGAAATACTTAAACGACGCATCGACAAGAGGACTTGTAGGTGGAGTACGTGGGGTATTAGTACCTGCTGGAACTTCTTCAGTATACGATCAGATTCTTGGTAAAAACCTTAAGCGTCCATTCTTACACGTACGTTATAGAGCTTCTGAAGCTGACGACAGAAGAATGAAGTCTTGGGTTACTGGATCTGTAGGTGGTGCAGCTACTTCTGACTTAGATGCAATGGAAGTACACTACTTATCTGAAAGATGTTTAGTAGTACAAGGAGCTAACAACTTCATGTTATTCAACTAATAACTACATTAAGAGTTTGGGGTCAGTAAATGGCCCCAGATTCTTTTTTTAATTTTTATATTTTATTTTATTATGGCAAAAAAACAAAATGACTGGATAGTCAAAGACAGGGTATATTTATTAAAGAACGGTAAATCACCTCTTACATATACAATTAGAGCAAGAGATATTTATTTTTTTGATGAAGAAAAAGGTTACGAAAGAGAATTAAAATATACTACAAATCAAAAAACACCTTTTGTAGATGAATTTAAAGGTGATGCTAGATTGGCACATATTGTTTTTGAAGATGGAGTATTAAATGTTCCAAGAGAAAAACAAACACTACAAAAATTATTATCTCTGTATCACCCTGATTTAAATAGGGTATATCAAGAATTCGATGCTGAAGCAGAAGCAGAAGATGAATTGGTAGAAATAGAATACGAGGTAGATGCATTAATTGCAGCAAGACAAATGGATGTAGATCAAGCTGAAGCTATTATGCGCGTAGAATTAGGTTCTAGCGTAGCTGAGATGACTTCTAAAGAGCTTAAAAGAGATTTACTGGTATTTGCAAGAAGAAATCCAAAAGACTTCTTAGAACTTGCTAATGACGAAAATGTTGCGATTAGAAATGTAGGTATCAAAGCTGTTGAAGCTAATATTATAAAGTTGGCACAAGACCAACGAACATTTAAATGGGCAAGTAATGGTAGAAAGTTAATGACAGTACCATTTGATGAAAACCCATATTCTGCACTTGCAGCCTGGTTTAAAACTGATGAAGGTGTAGAAGTTTATCAAACAATTGAAAAAAGATTAAAATAATCCGATGGGCCTTCGGGCCCATTATTTTTAACATATGGCTATTAATGTAAATAATGTTTATAGAACAGTACTTGCTGTTTTAAACAAAGAACAACGCGGTTACTTAACACCAGATCAATTTAACAGACTTGGTAGACAAGCTCAATTAGAGCTTTTTGAAAAGTCTTTTTATGATTATAATAGAGCTGCAACTAAGCAGGCTAGACTTGGTACAAACCGTGAATATGGAGATATAGCCGGTAACATAAAAGAAAAGATAGATGTGTTTGCAACAAAAGTACAGTTGACACCTGCTGCTGGCGTTGTAACAGAACCTAATACGCTTTATAGATTAATTGGTGTTTTTTCTGAAAATAGATTAATTGAATTTGAAGAAGTAAAAAAACAAGAGATACCTTATCTATTGAGTTCAAAACTAAATCAACCTACAACTACTTATCCTGTATACTATAGCGAAGGTGATGAAATAAAAATATTACCTACGAGTTATACTGATGATGTTATAATTGACTTTATTAAAAAACCTGCAGATCCAATTTGGGCATATACAGGTGGTGGCGCTGCAGCTTACGCTTACGATAGCAACAATTCGGTTGATTTTCAAATACACGAATCTGAAGAAACAGATCTTGTTATAAAAATACTTGCATTATCTGGCGTCGTTATAAAAGACCCAACTGTAATACAAGTAGCGCAACAAAAAGAAATAAATGACTTTAACCAAGAAAACGCATAATAAATGGGATTAATTACACAAACTAATCAAGCGTATTACGAAGGAAGTGATCTTGGTAATTACAGATATATACCTCTAAATGACATTGTAAATAATTTCATGTTTGCTTATGTTGGTGAAGGTAAAATAATTGAAAGAGCAAGTAAAAGAGATGTAGTTTATCATACAAAAAGAGCAATGCAAGAATTTGCTTATGATATAACTAAGGTTGAAAAAATACAAGAAGTTGAAATACCAGCTTCTCTTTCTATACCAATGCCTCAAGATTATGTGAACTATGTTTCTATATCATGGATTGACAAAGCAGGTATTGAACATCCTATTCCAAGAGGAAGAATTACATCTTCACCCTCTGAAGCCGTGGCACAAGATGACCAGGGCAATTATACTTTTGCAGGTGATCAAACATTGGTGACTACAACACCAGAAACAACAACAAGGTTCAATACATTTAACGATAGTAATTTAAGTGGTGGTACTAATAACGATGATTATTTTTATAATGCTGATTTTCCAGCGGAGAGATTATTAGAATCTGGTAAAAGATACGGCGCTGAACCTGAATTAGCAAACCGTAATGGCATGTTTATTATAGACGAAGCAAATGGCAAAATAAACTTTAGCAGCAGCTTAGTCAACGTAGTAGTTACAATAAAATATGTATCAGATGGTTTAGGTACAGATGATGAAATGCGTGTACACAAGTTTGCTGAAGAAGCAATATACAAGCATGTGGCTTATTCAGTATTATCCTCAATGTCTAATGTACCAGAATATATAGTGAATCGTTTCAAAAGAGAACGTAGAGGTGCAATGAGACATGCTAAGCTAAGATTGTACGATCTTAAAACAGCAGAGATGACAAATGTAATGAGAGGCAAGTCGAAACAAATTAAACACTAATTAAATGCCAGAAATTAAAAATACTTTCCTAGCTGGTAAAATGAACAAAGACCTTGATGAAAGGCTTGTTCCAGAAGGCGAATATAGAGAAGCTCTAAATGTTCAGGTTAGTAAATCAGAAGGTTCTGATGTTGGTGTTATGCATAATATAAAAGGTAACACTCTTTTTGATAATTCTCAGGATTTAGGTACCGCAAGAGTATTAGGTAGTGTTTTTGATGATCAAAACAATACTGTATACTTTTTTATATCTAATACAACTGTTAAAACAGTAACAAATAAATCTATATTATCTCAAGGTGGAAATCAAAAAGTATATTTAGATGATATTTCTGATATAAATAACGGCGATACTGTTTTTGGTCATGATCTTGCTGTTACCGTAGAAGTTGTTTCAACTAATTCTTCAGATAATTCTGCAACACTTAGAGATGTAACTAATAATTTAGATTTAAATACAACTTTTCTTAAAAACACTGTATTATCATTTTCACAAGATTCTTCAAAAATAAATGAAATAAGAAAATTAAAAATAGGGGATGCACAGTCAAGCCTTATAATGGATAATGATTTTCTTAACTTTGATAAAACCAATAGAATACAAGCTAACATTATGGAAAACTATTTGTTTTTCACAGATAATGCAAATGAACCTAAAAAGCTTGATTTAAGTAAAACATATAATTCTTCTACACAAGAGTCAGAAATAACAGTGGCTAAAATAGCACCACTTTTCGCACCTAAGCTAGCGAGTATGACGAATGATTCTAATATAGAAGCGGATTATTTAGAAAGAAGATTTGCGAGATTTGCATATAGGTATAAGTTTAAAGACAATACATATTCAGTACTATCACCTTTTTCTATAGTAGCATTTGATATAGAAAATACTCTTTCTACTTCTGGAGCAACTGTAATGAATGAAATAGCTCACGCGGGCTTAAATAAAAACATTGTAAATAAAAATAACCAGTTTAATTTTTACATATATACTCCGGATGGTTATAGTACATTTGGTGCTGCACAAATAGAAGAAGTGGAAATTGTAATGAAAACTACAGATTCTACTTCATTGTATTCAATGGATGTAATAACTGTAAATAATATTGCTCCTAGCGAATATGATAATGATGCCTCTGTAAGTCAAGATTATTATGAATTTATATATCAATCTAAAAAACCTAAAAAAATATTACCAGAGTCTATATTGTTAAGAGTATATGACGATGTACCAATAAAAGCGTTAGCACAAGAAATAGTAGGTAATAGAGTTGTTTATGGTAATTATACTAAAAACTTAGATTTATCAACTGTATCAAATAAAAAATTAGAATATACTGTAGATGTAACTCAAATCAGCAATCCAGCACATAATTTAGGTGTAAAGCAATATAGAAATTATGATGTAGGTGTTGTTCTTTTTGATGAATTTGGAAGAACTTCACCTGTTATTTTATCAGATAACTCTACAATAAGAGTACCTGGTGTTGCAAATTATAGTGCACTTACTGGAAATAGACTTTCTATAACATTTGGAAACAGTGCTCAAATAACAGATCTTATAGAAAATACTAAATTTAAGTATTATAGTATTGTTATAAAACAAACTGAACAACAGTATTACAATATATATACACCAGGTATTGGCACATATCTTGGTGAAAGTTATTTTCCACTTGTTGCTGATAGTATAAATAAAATACCGTTATCCGTTGAGCAGCAAGCGTCAAATGCTGGTATATATTCTACAGAAGAAGCTATATATCCTGTACTAATAAATCAATCTACATTTGTACAAACATCGGGAGATGGATTAAATACAGTAGTTGTTGCAGAAGGATATCAAATAGTAAATTCAAATACAAATGACTCATATATAAATAATTTTACATCGAGTGCGTATCAAACTTTTGTATTTAATGATGTAACCGGTCAAAATGCAATTGCAATTGACGACTTTAGTGATCCGTATTTAGGAACTATATCACAAGCAGATATTACAGGCTCAATAGTATATATTGATGGTATAAAAGTACCAGAAAATGAAATATCTTGGGATCCTGTGAATTATGAAGTAGAATTTGGTACATATTCCATATCCAATACTACTGAAGATATTAAAATATTTTTAACAGCCAATAATGTTACTGCTCCCGGTGGAGGTTTACAGAGATATACATATTCTTTAACAGTGCCAACAGCCGGAACTAGTGATGTTACTGTTACTGATGCTGGCGATCATTTAAGCATTATAGTTGGTTCAGTAGTATCAACTGATCCTAATGATTATACGTATATTATAACTGAAGCTGATTCTACAGTACCATCTGACTTTGAAAGACTTACTATAACAGGTATTGGTAAGGCTTCTGATTTAGCTACAATACCACAAGAAGTTTTAAATGCAAGTAGTGAAGCCAGAAGAACAGGTGTTTATAAAGCAAATGTAAATACAACATATGTAGCAGTAGAAGGCGAATACGGCCCGCATTATTCGAGTTTTAATGGTAATAATAACTTTAAAGGGTTAAAACAAGATTTAGCTGTATTTGAAACAAAACCTATTGAATCATCATTAGATATATATTACGAAACAGCAACGCAAGGAAGGCTTAGTGATATTTCAACAACTACCCCAATAGAAATACAGTACTACAACTGTTTAGATGTACGAATGTTTACAAGCGCTTATGTTCAAGAGTCAAGAATAGAAGGTGGTTTTAATGAACCTTATATAGATAACGGCGTAACAGGTTATATAGTTGATAATGACTATGCTCAAATACATAGACCTGCATCTATTATATATTCAGGTATAATAAATACAAGAACTGGTGTTGATAATTCAAATCAATTTCCATTACTTGGAGATATTACAAGATCGTTAGATCCTTCAAACGGTAGTATACAAAAATTGTATGCTGATACAAATGACATGCTTATATTCCAAGAAGAAAAAGTGTCAAAAGCATTAATAGATAAAGACATTATATATACAGCGGAAGGACAAGGATTAACAACCGCAGGTGCCAATGTTATATCATCTATAAATGGATATACTACTAATTATGGGATTGGAAAGAATCCAGAAAGTTTTGCAGTATATGCTGGTAGAAAATATTTTGTAGATAAACCAAAAGGAGTCGTATTAAGATTATCAAGAGATGGTATGACAGAAATATCATCTTATGGTATGCGTTCTTTTTTTAGAAATACATTATCTGATGCCACCGATGTTGTTGGTATGTGGGATATATACAATAAAGAATATGTATTATCCGTAACAAAACCATCTGACAGTTATACTATAGGATTTGATGAGGGTACAAACGGTTGGTCTTCTTTTTATAGTTATATAACTTCAGAAGCAGGTGGATCTATTGATTCAAATTTTTACACTTTTAAAAACGCTAAAATATACAAGCACTATTCTAATTCAAATCATAACATTTTTTATCAGGAACAAAATGCTTATGATTCTTATGTGGAGTTTGTTTTCAATGAAAACCCTTCAGTAAATAAAAACTTTAATACAATTAATTACGAAGGCTCAGATACATGGAATATAATTGATATAGTGACAGATACCGATCAAGCAGAAAATATAGGTGCATTTAATATAAACAACCAGGATATCATAATATCTGCGTTTAAAAAAGTACATAATAAGTACTATTCACCTATATTCAATAAAACACCTTCTGCGCCAAATGAAATCGTCTTTGGCGATGATTTATCTGGAATAAAAGGTTTCTTTACAAAAATGAAAATTAAAACAAATGATACATCGTATAAAGAATTATATTCTGTATCTTCTAATTATAATATAAACAGTTACTAATATGAATGAAATA
>Ga0208162_1001746_pt1 | contig 11072 bp, 8 predicted proteins | sample CB_VirMetaG_4_FD_184539 | JGI IMG/M metagenome (GOLD analysis project Ga0208162, IMG submission 184539) | Freshwater to marine saline gradient viral communities from Chesapeake Bay - CB_1508_1M Viral MetaG (SPAdes) (version 4) | ecosystem: Environmental > Aquatic > Marine > Coastal | place: USA... | reverse complement strand
GCTTTTGCTTTGGCAACCTTTGCTTCGGAATCAGCGCGGGTCTTCTCAACCTTGCCCTTCATCCATGTTCCGGCCAACTCTGATAGGGGGCCGATAAGTGCCGCTAACATTTCCACCTCTTCCGCGCTTGACGCAAACGGCTATTCGGATTTTTTGCTGCTTTAGGAAACTTCTTCATCTGACCAGCAGACCGCGCACAGAAAGACTTGCGCCGCTTTGCTGCCTTGCTTCCCGGTTTTACTTTTCCGGTAACTGCCGTTTTTAGTTTAGATCCGGGGTTCTTTCTTCGGTAGGCTTTGACCCCGGCTTCCGTCATACCAGCACCCTTTTCCGTTGGACGAAAGTTCTTTTTGTTGCGGGCTGGCATCTTATCAGGTTTACGTGCCATTATGGGTTTACTCCCGGCTGGGTTAAGAGCCTTATATCATAAAAAATAGGGTTTGTCAAGGGGCAAGGTTTCAGGCCCTGCCCCCTGACGGTAGATTATGTGTTGTCGTTGTATGTGACAAGCATGTTATCTTCGACGTTGTTACAGTCGCAAATAACAGCCCATACATTGACTTTTGAGTTACAAACAGCAACTGCACTTGTCAGGTCAATTGTGTCTGCAGCAGTGTACAGATGTGGTACGTTAGTTGCCAAAGCAGCTTTTTGTCCCGCAGCAGTTTGTACAACAGCAGCAACGTAACGGGCTACGCTTCCACCATCACCCAGTGACAGCGTACCTGAACCTGTTCCAACGGTGAGGATTTCATAACCTGCAGAAAGCACAACAGTGCCAGCAGGTACTGAAAGAACCTCAATTGTATCGGTTGCAGCAAGGGTGCTGAAGTCAGAATCTGTCAAGTCAACAACTTGACTCAGGACTTTGACATTTGGACCCTTTGCACTGTAGCCAGTAGTACCAGCGTTTGCAATTTGAAAAGGCATATCTAAGTCTCCCTATTAGTCAAGGCTAACAACAGCGCGAACCAGTGCTTCCGGACGCAAAACTTTGCGACCGAAGACATGCAGACCGCGAACGATGTCGCTGAAGGTTTCAGTTGAACGCACAACTTCAGTCTTCGCAATGTGCGAAGCAGTTGCGGTTGCGGACATGTGACCAGCCATCAGGATGTTCTCAGTCCCGTCAGTTGCCAGACCAGACAGTGTTACTTGATCAGTGCCACCGTTGGAAACGAGGGCGGTTGACTTGTAGCACTGGAAGCCAGCAATGTTGCCCAGCGACACAAGACCGTTACGCAGCGGAGAAGTTGCATCGCCAGTTACCTGAACTTCTGCAAACTTCGCACCAGCTGAGAACAGGTGCTTGTAGAAAGCCGGAGGAGCAACGAACCAGCGGTTCTCTTCCGGAACAGACTGGTCATCGAGGGCTTGGGCCATAGTCAGCATGGTGTTGACTGCGGTATCACCCGGGGTAGTTGCACCGCCGATATCCAGTGCGGAACCCAGAGTCCCGATACCGGAAATAGTAGCAGTAGTAGCACCGGACTCACCAGTCAGGCCAGCGTTGGTTGCCATTGCATCGAGGACGTTGGCATCATACTTACGCTTCAGTGAGTATGCACCTGAAGAGGTGGCCAGAGCCTCGAAGTTGACGTGTGACTGACGCTCTTCGATGTCGTCAATCTTGAACGCAAATGCGTTCGCTTGGTCAACAACCATAGTTGTTTGATCGTCAGCCAGATCCTGCGGGTTCACAACGGAACCACGAGCATAGCTGGAGACGGTGATTGTCGGTTCTTTGATGATCCGAACGGTATCGCCAAAGTTCTCAATCTCACCCGCGTAATCGGTATTCGTAATGTCTTCTGCAACCGAAGCACGCCGGAAGAATTTGAGGACTTTTTGGCTAAAAATTTCCGGGGTAAAGTTCCCGGAAGGCAGGTTATTATAACCTGATGCTCTATCAAAAGCCATTGGTCTTTCCTTCCAATTTTGAGGTTAGGTTAGTTTCTAAAGTCGATTCGCCCTTCAGCACGTGCGATGTCCAACTCTTCTTCGAGTTTCTCAAACTCCCACGGCTTTAACTTGGCGATTTCTGAAGCCTTCCAAGTTCTTTTATTTCCGTCACCGTTAACAGCCACATCTTTTGCGACAGTCTTACCAACGGACATAGCAGCGTCAGAAACTTTGTTTGAGTTCTTCGGCTTTGACTTGGAAACACCGATGTCTGCTTTATACAGATCAACAACCCTACTCGCCCACTTTGCATCTGTATTGTTTTTGTAAATACCGTCTGAGATAGAAGAAGGCTGTTCTTCCAGCCAAGCATTAAACTTCTCGTCTTCCTTCAGCGTATCAAAGTCAGGCTGTAGTCGGAGCAACTCTTGGTAGGCTCGTTCTTTTTCAAGAGCAGCCTCACGCTCCTTTATGGTGTTCAATTCCTCTTCCAGATTTTTCACCTTTGCTTCAGATTGAGATGAAGAAATCTTGTGGATTGCATCGTATACTTCCGGATACTGATTTTTAAAATCGTCTAAATCCCCAGTATCTGATGCAGCTTTGCTACTACGATTATGATTAACCTGATTGATGAGTTGATCACGTTCCTGTTTCCAGTCTGCTAACTTCTCATCGTAATGTCGCTTCAAATCATCGTAGCGTTTTTTGTAATCCGTTTCTGGCTTTGCTTCTTTTGCAAAACTTTCTGGTTCAGAAGATTGGGCTTCTTGCTGCTCTTCTTCTTGTTCTTCAGCAGCCTCTACCTGCTCTTCATCATCGTCTTTATGAACGTCTTCTTGATATTTGTTACGATAAAGACTTGGATTATTTGTTGTTCCAAAGGAATCATTCGGTTTGTTGGCACGATGGCCTCTTGCTTTTGCCATTTTTTTACCTCATAGTGCGGGGCTACATGGCATGTAGGTAGCCGCTTCGGTTATGTCAGGGCCGCATTGCGGGTAGCTGACTAATCTGTTAAGCGCGACATAACCTGCTGTGCATAGTTACGTCCCTCGCCCCAAGATGCGAGTGCGCTTTTCAAATTATTGTGATCCCGTAGCTTGTGTGCAAGGACAGAGTTAGCTACAGAATCGTAATACTGTTCATGTTCAGAAGTAGGAATAGTTCCCGGACCGAACCGCCGTAACTTTCTTTTGGCGGAAGCGGGAGTAGATACTCTCTTACCGTCAGAATAGAACATTCCATACAATTCAAGGTTTACTTTATTATCGCCCTGTTTGATCAATTTGTCAATGTAAAGTTTTATTTCTTCTGGCATAGCCTTGTAATCTTCGCCTCGCTGCTTGTAGTCTTTCAGCAAAGAAGAAGTTATCTGCATAGGACCAAACGCAGATGATGCTACGCCTTTCTTACGGTTAGCTTTTACTCCCGTAAAAATAAAGGGCCTGTCTTCATATCCCTGTATCTCTTGTATCCGAATAGCTTCTTTTATATCACCCATCCGATATCCAAAGTATTGATCATCCAAAACGGTAGCAGGCTTCTGCATAGCTTCTTCAAACTCAGGAGAAACAGCGGAGCGAGGAGCCATGAAACCTGTAGTCTCTACTCTACTTTGAGTAGGAAGCTGATACTGCCCCTGTGTAGAAAGGTCCAGTCCTTGAGCAGCCCCTGTTGGTTCTTGTCCGTTCTCTTCTATCTTACGGCGTGTATCAGGCTTGCCCCGTTCGTTAATTTTACGCAAACGTTCTCGACCAATCACATCCGCTTCTTCAGGGGTAAAATACTGCTCTCCTGCGGATACCTGAATTTTACGTTCCCCGTTTTCTTGCGAGTCTACACCTTTTTCTCTTAGAACGGCTTGCGCTTCTTTACGCAGGTCTGCCAGATACATCTCCCCGCTTTGTTTGACAGCAGAAGCGTTGATGATAACGCCGCCCTCTTCTGCAGTCATCTCATACGTGTCAGCTACTGTTTCCTCTTCTGTAGCATCTTCAGGCTTCTTTGCAATAAAGCCGCCCTCTTCTATGCCACCTTCAAGCAACTCGTTAGCGGTGAGAATTGAGTCACCTTCTTCTGTAGCCTGTTCACCCGTGACAATATCGCCTTCTCCCGGGACTGTGCCACCCTCATTAAAGTAAGCACCAGCCAATGAGTATTCCTCACCTTGTTCCACCAGACCGGACTCTTCAGCTGTTCCGTAATCGTAGTCACGGCTTCCTGCAGGTGTGTAATCCTGTCCGGACTCTTCAGCCTCTTGCTGTTGCTGTGCGTAATACTGTTCCCGTTCTTCCCGGCGTTCTTCGGTAAAGAGTTTCGCCTCTGCAGTCTCCACAGACTCTGAGGGAGGAGACCCTCTTTCTTCGGCCTTCAGAGCGATTGTGCGCCACTTTTGAAAATGCTTCAAGGCTGCTTCTTTGTCGTTGCGGCCAAATCCTTTTTGACGTGTGCTTTCTAGCCACCCACGAGCAAACTTACGAGCAGCCTTTATAGAGTTAGGATCGTTTGCATTGTTTGTAAAATACTGAACGATGTCGTTAAAGTCATCCATCGTTCCCATGCCCGCTGTATACGTGCCAGTATTAAAGGTTCCCCGCAACGTATATCCACCGTTCCTAGTTCCCAAGTAAAATTCGTTTCTAGGATTGTCTAGAGAATCTGACACGCTGTCCTCGTCATAGGAGCCTGCTAGAACCTCGTTCATAGCCATCTTGCCTCTTTCCAACTTTTCTAAGTTGTTCAGGGCTTCTTGGCTCAAGCCTGCTCGCTCAATCTGTCCTCTCCAGAGACTTTCACCCTCCAGTCGCCACAGGTTTAATCCATTGACATTTAAAATCATACCCCAGTCGCTAGAAGGCATTTGACCTGCCTTAACCCAGTTGTCGTAGGATTTTTTAACTTTGTTTAGACCGTCATACTCGTATGCTATAGCCATAGAAGACAGCATGTTTAATGGGCCAACAGAGGGAATAAAACGATCATATTGACCTGTGGGGTCTGATACTTGACGTGAATCTACTGCTGCTGGTAAAGCTAAAGCTACCATGCCAGCACCTATACCCATAGTAGCTGATGCCACAGCCCCTACTTTTGCGGCACGCTTGGCTCTATCCGTAGCGGGAAACTCAACGCCGCTAAAGTAGCCACTTCTATCAGGCAGTCCCCGCGATTTAAGATACTGATTGAAATCGCTGTATATAACGCTGTTGGGATTTACAATAGCTACCTTTTGAAAATCCACCGGGGCAAGTCTAGCATCCTCTGTAGACTGCTGAGACGTAACTTGAGACATAGTTTGAGTTACAACATCTGAGTCGCCCGGAGTCGAGGTAGGCGGAGTAGTTGGGGTAGTTCGAATTAAATCAGGCCGTTCCTTGTAGTAATTTACAAATCCCGGAGAATATGGATCAGACATTTTTGTGTTCCTTTACCACCGCCGCATGGTTATTCTTCAATTTCAGGAGACTGTCCAGTAAACCCAGCTTCCCCTGCAACTGGCGCATTTCCGATTCCGACTGCGCGACCATCAGTGCTTGCACTACCATCTCCCGGAGAGTTTGTAGGTATTCCTCCATTCCCTCCCATGCCTTGTTGTTGTTCACTAGGTGACTTACCATCTGGGCTTGGTTCTTGTTGAGCATTGGCCATCATTCCTTGTAGCATTTGGGCATAGATTTGCGCTTCGTTCACATCGTTGACAAGACTATCAGGATCAATGTCCTGCGCGATAGCCAGTTCTCGAATTAAGTTTGGAATTTTAATAAACGGAGCAAGCATTGGGTTGGACACTGTTTGCAGAAGACCAATAAGCCGCTGACTGCGAACTTCCTTCTGCATAACTGCAGCAACACCACGAGGTTTAATCTCCAAGTCACCCTTGACATCGTGCATGTCTTCATTGAACTGCATATTCCACTGGTAATACGCCTCACCCAGAGGTTTTAGCAGGTGGTCGTCAATGTTCTTAATTACTGTCTTCATGGAAAGACTAGCACCACCCATCAACATAGAAAGACCAGCAGCAGTGCGGCCTGTGCCTGTCACGCCTGTCTGACCGTGCATAATAGAGGGAAGTCCTGTTTCTTCGTCCGCAAGCTGTCGGCTAATTTGATACATCTGGATGTTTTCGCCTGCAGTATTAGGGAACTTCAGCCCGTTGATTGCTGTCCCCGTAACACCCGACTGCCGCCGGAAGATTTTACCGGGGAAGATATCCATATTCTGACCGGGAACCAAGCTGGCTTCATCTACATCAAAGACCAAGTTGCCAGCTAATGCAAGGTTGTCGATAGCCATCCGAACATGGCCGTTCATCAACATCTGTGCATCTTCCATGTTTTCCGCAACACCAATGCCCCAAATCTGATAGGGATTAATCTCATAGGGAATAACGTGGAATGGAATACGTGCAGGTGTGAAGGGGTTAGCCACACAACGAAGAACCTGATTACCGCAAATCCACACATTGACCTGAACTTGAGACATTTGATCCGTGTAGTCTACGTCCATGCCTACTTGTGCAGCCATTGTTGCATCGATTACGCCCCAATACTCAAGAACCTCGAACCGATTTTCTTGATAATAAGACTCTGTTTCATCCTCACGGATAGTATCTTCGTAGTATTTATCCGTGTAATTAGGACCTTCCTGCAGGGCTGCTTCCACAGCTTCTACACGAAAATACGGCATGTTAATCAAGCTGCGAAGTTGTTGGCGGTTCATACGATGCCGCTGAATCACATACTCGCAATCTTCGATGCTTGTTGCAGAAGGGTCAGGGTGGAAATCCCACAGCTGGACGTGTTCAATACGGGGAACTACCTTCTCATAGGGAGAATATTCACGCTCTCCTACCTCGTTGGTTTCCCAGTTGTGAACCCGCTTATACATGTTTAGCGGGCCTTTTACGATGCCTGTTCCCAGCATTGCAGACTCAAAGACTGCTTTACGGATAACAGTCACAGCATTGGTATCAATTAGCTGATCGTGTATTTGCTTCTCACACAGAAGAGCAGACTTTTGGGCTGGAGATATCTGAGGTTCTCCAATACGAGAAGGACCCGGACGAACAGGGGCGTTCGCAAGCGTCTTTTCGTATGCTCCTAAATAGTAAGCAGGTTCACTTGCCTGCATAGCCCCCGGCATCAAATCCCGACCGTCACCGTCAAACCCATACGGGTCTGTAGGTGGTCGTGAAGAATCGAGCATCTGATCTACCGGAGTTTCCATGTGAGCAAACTCAGCAACACCTTCCGGAACTGGAGTAGGCTCTACTACAATCGGAAACTTCTTGTTGGCAAACAGAATGTCCACAATCTGCCCGTAGGCAGCAAGCACTTTTGTTTTGGTAATCTTGATGAATACCTTCGACCTTTCGGAATCACGAAACTGTGTAGTAGAATCGTAGATACCCCGAAAGTTTTTATATGCCTGTAGCCACCGTTGTTCGTGACTATATCGGCCATTTTCAGAATCTTCAAACTTTTGGCGAATGTAACCAGCTAGGCCGGGCATTTGCTCTTCTGGAGACGCTACATCAATGGCTTCATCATCGGCAGGCTGTGTAATCCTGTCTTCCATAGAAACTATCCTTAATAGTCTTTTTCGTCAGCCATACGCATAACAGACGGGTCAACTGCAGTCTTGGACATCTTCTTTGGCATGTCCTCAGTCAGAACGTCCTGCTTTGCGCGGGTATCAAATTCCAAACCCTCACGATACAGGGTAGATTCACCCATGTTTGCATCGACAGTGGTTTTGTCTGAGTTCATAATGTAAGATGCGCCGTAGTTATAGTTGTTCATCGGCATGATTATTCTCCTACTAGCGAAGCGGAACCTGATCGTATTCCGCAAGGGGTTTTAAGATATTGCGGCCCCGCCCCGGCTGTGCCAGTGCTGGACCTTCTTGTGGCTCTTGAGCCATCTCTAAGCGGGTCTCCTGCGCGGGAGACAACTGCCGCTTCTGTTCTGTTTGTTCATCTAGGTAATCTTGATATATAGCGTCTACTACTTCAGGATCCATCTGATACACGCGGGACGGATCAACTCCTGCAATCTCCGCTACAACTTCTTCTTTATCCCGTGCTGCTTCTGTGGGCATTGTTATCAACGAAGCTGCCCCGCCTATGGTAGGACCTGCAACCACACTAGCAGCGGCCTCAACCGGGTCTAGCATAGTCATGCCTAGCCCTGCCATTCCTTTCCCAATAGCTATGGGAACAGCATATTTGAGTTTACTAGGGTCAATCTTCCCAAGAGCAGCTGACATTCTTTGTTTCAATTCATCTGGACTGAGTTTTTCAACTGGTTCTGTAGTAGGAGACACTTCTCCCCGTGCCTTTGCCTGTTCTTCAGCGCGGATTTCCTGTTTGCGTATCCGGCGTTGTTCTGTTGCACGAATAGCCGCTTCATCGAGATCAGGTAATTGAGTCTCTATGATTAGTCGCTGTTTAGTCGCTTCTGTTGTAGACAGTTGTAGTTGTGCGCGGCGTTCTGCTTTTATGTCTTCAAACAAACCTAAGTCGCTGTCGCTAATAGTACCCATAGTTTGTTTTTCTGGAATGGGGGCAATATCAGAGTTTCGCGGTATAACAGCAAACTTTGGTGCATCTTTTGCAGTGAGAGCATTAGCAGAAAACCCAATGGTAGGTGGTAACTCGTTTAAGCTGCTAAGTCCTAACACCTCTGCAATCATATTATGATAGCCGCGCAACGCTTGTTTGGCTGCACTGCCTTCTGATGTAATGATAGGAGAAATGTAACTGCTGGCAGTCATTTTCTTTATGCTGCCCATCATTTCATCAGTGGAAGCGTGTCCCATGATTGTACTAATTTCAATACCAGCCTGAAGTTCTCCTACTATAAGAGACGGTACAATCTTACGAATATCGGACGATCCTTTGAAGGAACGCCCCATTATACTTTCAAATTTTTTGAACTGATCTGCAATGCCGCCGGGTAGCTTAGTTGCCTTAGTAAGTTTCTCTGTGGTTACATCAAATATTTTATCTTGCTTGTTAGCAATGGCGGCATCTCTTGCATCACGCAGCAGTTCTAAAGCTACTTCAGGAAGTTCAATATCGTTGCGAATTTTATTGCCGCTTCGCCATACCTCTTTAAACTTACCTGTTTCAAAATCAATGTCGTCTACACCAATGTTTGATACTTCACTAGGACGAAGTGGCACGAGCATATTAAAAGCTACAGCAGCACGAACCTGATCATCAGGTATTACATTTATGCCTTGTACCAAAGCAGGAATTGCTCTTTTAGCTTCTGGGATACCAATCGGTTTACCTTTTCCTCTTGCTTGTGCAGCTTTTTCTAGTGGCTTTCCGTCTACTTTTATAGTTCTTGACTTACTACCTGCACCAAATACCGTAGTGTATGGATACGGAATATCGCCAACATTTGCAACTTCTTTTAAGCGATTCTCTACAGTCGTAAGCGTTGTAAAGTTTGCTTCTGAACCTACTTCATTTAATTTAATTAAAAATTGATTACTTTTTACATCATCCCACGCGGCATCTAAAGAAAGCCCTGCCGCTTCGATATTTTTTGCTAGGGCGGTTGGTGTACCTTTTTGTGTCGCTAAAGTGACACCAGCATTTTCAACCGCTTCTCTGACGGTCAAACTTTTATTCTTGATTTTATCTGCTATGTCTGCCATACCTAATACCCAAAGACTTCATCTTGAACTTTGTGGACCTGATTCTTGATTGCGCCTAGTTGTTTATGTATCGAAGCGTAACCTGACATCCGCGTCATCACCATGTAGCGAAGGGCATCATAGGCGTGGTCCTCTGCCTTTGTGTCCACATCTTCGCTGTTTGTTTTAGATAGCGGAATACCTGCCATTTGCTTAACAATATTCTGGCAGGTTGCAAAAATGCGTAGCCGGGGTTCCTCTGTGTAGGGATCGTTGGCTAGTCGTCTGTGTAGTTCCATCTTCCCTTGCAGCCTGTTGCGGTCGGATGGTGTCCAACGAACACCTGCCCGCATCATGGTTTCTGCTATGGATGGACCAAACCCCGTCTTGTTCCAACAGGACGAATCCAACACGGTATAGTGGGGAAGTGGATCGAGTTGTTCTGCTTCTAGTATTCTATCGGCCAAATCTTCTGCTGTCAAGTGTTTAGCATACAACTCACGATAAACCCAGATGTTGTTATCCCAATCAATAGCCCCCCAAAGAACGCATGACGGACTCGCGTAGCCGTAGTCTGCCGCCCGTATGCGGGGCCAATTTGTAGGTAACTCGAAAGGTTCGACAACGTGTCGTCTCCGTGAAAATTCTGGGAAAGCTGCACCCTCTGCAACATCCCAGTCCCCTTCGAGCAGTCTGCGGCGTTCTACTTCAGGTAGGGAACGCAGCATGGCTTCGTATTGACCATCGGCCATCAAGAATGGGTTGTCTGTCAACCGTGCCGGAACAAACTTCCGGTAGAACAACGGCTGTCCTTCTTTTTCGTGACCCGGTGGCCACACAAACGGCTTGCCTGTTTCTACATCAAACGCTGGGAACGGCTTGTTGGGTTTCGGACCTTCAATGTAGGTTTTCTTGACCCACCAGCCACCAACACCACCGGGGTTGGCTGTTGCTCTCATGTAGAGGTGTTGCTGGAGTTCGGGATCTGTTGTCCGTAGTCGGGAACGCAGATAGTCCCACACGTAGGGCGTGGGATACTGGGTAATTTCGTCTATTCCTATCCAGTTGAACGCCTGACCCTGAAAACGGGTAACATCCTTGTCCTTGTCGAGATAGGTAAACCAGATGGTTGCACCGGACGGGAAATGCCACGTGGACTTTGATTCGCGGAACTTAGCCCCGGGAAACGCCTTTGTGTAGAGTTGGCGGGACTTGTCAATCAGTTCGGTTAGTTCGTCTAAAGTGCGGCGAAGAAGCAAACCACGATGATTAGGGTTGTGACAATAACGCAAAGGATCAGCCAGCAAAGCGAAGGATTTTCCTCCACCCGCTGCCCCACCGTAGAGGACATCGCGTTCAGACGATGAAAGAAACTCTTCTTGAGGTCCCGGGTTCGGCTGGAAAACGACCTCAGACTCGCCCACAAGGTCAGAGACAGACTTAGGTAGATTCTGTAAGTCTCCCACGTCAATAGTGGCTGTGCCTTTTCCCTGTAAAGCCTTTTCAACTTTTCCAGC
>Ga0208162_1001743_pt1 | contig 11099 bp, 6 predicted proteins | sample CB_VirMetaG_4_FD_184539 | JGI IMG/M metagenome (GOLD analysis project Ga0208162, IMG submission 184539) | Freshwater to marine saline gradient viral communities from Chesapeake Bay - CB_1508_1M Viral MetaG (SPAdes) (version 4) | ecosystem: Environmental > Aquatic > Marine > Coastal | place: USA... | reverse complement strand
ACTCGTAGCGGTAACAACACCAGCAAACACTGCATTACCAGCGGGACTGATACTAGCACCAATACCAGGTGAAATACCAAACTCAATACCACTTCTCGCGGTGATAAGACCAACAGAATCAATGTTGGTTACATCTTCATATGTGAGTGTACCAGCAATCGAAACGTTACCTGTAAATGTAGCAGCAACACCAGTGACGTTCTGAACTGTGATATCATCAGCAGAACTCAGAGAAACATTACCAGTTCTACCATAGAAACCAGTAACAGCACTACTCGTAGCACCAGCAAAACCAATATGTCTTACTTGAATCGAAGTAGAACTTGCTGGAGCTTCTGTGAAAGTAAGAGTACTTTCTACAACACTGTATGATCTACCAGTTGTTGTGTCTGTAGGATATTGAACAACACCATCAATCGTTACGAGAATATCATTATTACTCGAAACTGATTTTGACAGTGAGAATTCTGTGGTGGTTCCATCACCAGTGAAATTATCTACTCTGTTGTCTGATGTATCAAAGTTTGTGATTGTATTGGCAATAATATTACCAAATACTACATCAGAAGGTGCAGGAGCTGTACTGAATACAATAGTTGAGTCAGCTTCAAGACCAAAACCTACAGATGGTGATGAAGTCTCTTGTGGTTGTTGAATAACACCGTTGATAGAAATCAGAAGTTGTCCAGCTCTCGTTACCTTACCTTTGATACCATTACCGTAGGTAACTTTGAACTTGGTATTAACACTATCAAACGCAATATTCAGAGTGTGACTCGTTCCTACACCCAGACTCGTAAGGTCAATTGCATTTCCTGCAGCGGCATCAAGTGCGTTTGCTGCAATACTGATAGTATTTTGATCAACTTTGATAATATAGTAAACACCATCAGACAAACCACCGATAGCAGTTCCACCGCCATCATTATATGTAACTCTCTGACCCGTCACAAAACGATGTTGACTGAACGTCAGAGTATCATTAGTGGTAGATACCACTTCAGAACTTGATCCATCAAACGTCAGAGTGTAAGACGCGATGTTATCAAGTAACCTAAAACTTGATGTTGTGTCCCCTGTTACGGGTGGTTGTCCGATGTATGGCATCTTATTGCGTTTTTAGTTATTTATCAGATTCCTGCTGCGTCAAGACGAGCAAGAATATCTGCCTTTTCGGTTTCTAGGGTTTCGATCTTGGCAATGGCTTCCTGCAGAGCAGCAGTCAGCAGCGGAACCAGCTTGGACTGGTCGATGCCTTGATATTTAGGGTTGCCTTCATCGTCTACGGCATCTTTTTCACCAAAAATAGCTTCGGGGACTACATCCTGAACCTCGTGAGCGATGAAGCCGTCAACAGTTTTGTCGGGATCTGCGATGAAGTTGAAACGGCTTGGTTGGAGTTGTTTTAGGCGGCCGATGCCATCACTAACTGCAACAATATTTTCTTTCAGTCGATAGTCAGAAGAAGTGCTGTAACCGGTGGTTGATCCTGAAGTGCTAATATAGCCAACTTCCCCGTTGGTATTGCGGAAGGTGATCATTGACCTTCCAGCATCGGAGTCGCCTTCAAAAGAAGCACCGTTTTGACCACTTGCGACACGGATGCTTAAAAACTGCGTCCCAGTTACCGCAGAACTATGCCCAATCATCACTTCGCCATTACTGGAAATCCTCATCCGCTCCGTGCCAGCAGTAGCTGTCCCATCGGCACCGTTAGTAATAAAACGAATCTCACCGAAATACCATGTAGACGCATCAGTGGCAAAATCAATAGCTGCAAATCGCCCTGTGTCGTTTGATGGGTAATTTATAGCGTCAAACTTTGCAATGACTGTGTTGGTGCTAGTTGTGTCGGCTATGCTATTAGCTATTGCGCCGCCTTTGACAAATAATTGACGTGATCGTGAAGTAGTTGTCCCCACCAACAGCCTGCCGGAGCTGTCTAGGCGAGCCTTTTCACTAGCACCAATGTTTAGCGCATACTGAGCGGCTTCAAATTTTAAGTCGGTGTAAGCAGATCCACTTCTGTTGTAGGCAAGAATTGAAGATGCGCCACTTGTGTATCCGGGATCAAACTCAACACCTTCAGCACCAGAATTGGATACAACAAATCTTGTGTTTGGCGAAGCCGTACCTACTCCAAACCGCTGCGCCGCAGTGACTCGCAACGCTTCCGTGCCTTCAGTGATCACCTTGAAGTGACCGTCTGAGCCGGTATCAACAACTTCCGCGCTGGTGTTGCCTTCACTAATAGCGTCCGATGATAATCCAGTCAGAGCACTGCCGTCACCACTGAAACTCGTAGCAGTAACTACACCAGATACATTAACACTTTGAGTGTTAATAATAGCAGTATTTGCAACACCTACAAGACTACCAGTGACTTCTAAACTCGCAATAGTAGTGACACCGGTGAACACTGCACCCGTGTCACTAATAGTGATTGTTCCGAGACCAGAACTGTTATTAATTGTATTAACTCTAATTTCTGATGCCATTTGGGTTCACTATCCCCCGATGTTTTAGTTATTTATGAAATAGTTTAGAGAGTAGGACTTATGGCTCTAGCGCAGTAACACGAGCCTTCAGCGATTCAATCTCAGCCAACGCTTCCTGCAGTGCAGCAGTCAGCAGCGGCACCAGCTTGGATTGGTCGATGCCTTGATATTTAGGAATTGTGTTTCCGTCTTCATCAAGTTTGTTATCGCCAACTGAGACGCCATCAGGTAGTTCCTCACCTTCTTTCCAGACTTCGACTTCGTTGTGCGTACCAGTTACAGCTTCTGGGACAACCGCTTGTGCTTCGTGGGCAATAAAACCATCAACTGTGGTGTCAGGGTCTGCAATGAAGTTGAAGCGGCGAACCTGAAGCTGGTTGACGCGATCAACAGCGCCGGTCAATGGGACAACGTTTTGTTTTAATCGGTGATCGGAGGAGGTTACATAGTTTGTAGCAGAAAGCGTTGTCTGAATAGATCCAACAATGATTTGATCGCGACGAAAAATTATTGAGTATTCAGCCGAATTATCTGTATCTGTGTTGCTGATCGTCATCGGGAGGACAGTTTGCGTGTTGCTTTCAACAAGAAATTGCTCGGTATATAAACCAGACGTTCTGTTAATGAGCACTCTGCCATTGGTATCAATCCTCATCCGCTCCGTCGAATTGACGGCAAATGCGTGAAAAGGAGCTCCGCCGCTGCTTCTATAAGTGTTGTAAGTCGTACCACCACCAGTATCACCGGTAATTCTTACGCCACAACAAATGCCGGCACCAGCTGGATCATTGCCTAGTTGTATGCATCCAGCGTTGTTGCCGTTAGTTCCTTGAATTCTTATACCAGGTAGTTCATTTGTTCCGCCAAGCACTTGAATTAGGGCATTTGACGTGTCGCTTGCCAGAGCACTAGACGTGCCAACTAACAGGCGTCCCGAGCTGTCGATGCGGGCGCGTTCGGTACTAGCGGTATTAAAGTGCATAGCATCACTGCTATGGTCGTAGCTAATTTGTCCCCGCGCTCTGCTGTCATCTGAAAAGTGAATCTGCCCCTCTTTGTTGGTGGGCGAAACAATTTGAATTACACAACTATCGTCGTTTTCAACCGTTAAAACATCATATTGAGTCAGCAATGATGCGCCACCGCCAGCACCGTCACGAACGTGCAGTTTTGTGCTAGCCGAAGTAGTGCCAAGTCCAAATCGACCACTACTATCAAACCTAGCTCTTTCTGTCCCTTCAGTATTAAATTTAATATGTCCATCAGAACCAGTGTCAACTGTTTGGACACTGGTGTTACCCGTGACGATTTGAGTTGCGTCGATACCCGTTAAGCTGCTACCATCACCAACAAAACTCGTAGCAGTAACTACACCAGCAACATTAATACCAGCCAGATCTGTCAGAGAACCTGACGAACCATCAGAATTAAAAATCTGGACACTGCCACTCGCCGCAGTGATACTCGTAATACCAGATATACTGTTTTGATTGATGATAGTCATCTCGGGTTCACTCTCCCCCTATTTTTTACTATTTAGACTACAACATAGTTGCCATCGACGGTTAAAGTACCGCCAATGGTTACGGGGCCTGCCATCAGACCATTGAAATTAGTACCAATATAATGCGCGCCGTTCAGAACGTTATCGTGAATCACCATACCATTAGAGATGTATAGACCTTGGAATGAGTTACCAATACCTGTGAGATCTGGATCATCGACGGTAGAAGTATTGATACCGACCGATGTATTAGTGACAATACCTGCGGTTTCGGTGACAAACTTACCAGCAGAAACACCAGTCAGTTGTGAACCATCACCATACAACTGAGTAGCACTGACAATACCAGTCAGGTTGATTGTACCAATTCCAGTATAAGTTCCCAGTGGATTGGCAAGTTTCTGTGCAGTAACAGTACCATCAGCAGGAGTACCGATACTAACAGCAGCACCAAGAGCAACAATAAAGACTGATGTTGATGCTGATGGTGGACCGGAGAAAGTGATTTGGTCGTTAGTGACAGTAAACGATTCAATGGGTTCTTGAATAACACCACCAAGTGATACTAACAGAGTGTTAGCAGATCCAGGCGTATAAGCTGCACCACCTGATGTCAGGTTGAATGTGGTAGTTGATCCATTAAACTGTGACTGTAAGTCATCCAGTTTAACGTAATTACCTTGTACTAGAGCACGACCGATGTATGCCATTTGGGTTCACTATCCCCCGATGTTTTAGTTATTTATGAAGTGACTACTACTGTGTGAACCCTGTCGTCAGCAGTAAACCGCTCAAGGGAATCAATGGTCCAAGTAAAAGTAGTCATTGGTTTTTTAACTTAAATTTTTTCGAGTTAGATGTAATTCATCGCAATGCGACCACCACCAAGTCCTGTACTACTGAAAACTTTAACACCATTAGCGTAAATGGAATCCTTTAACATAGAACCCGAAAACACAATGTTGTGGGAATTAGCAGTTGAATACCCATAAGTTCCGGTTATGGAATAACCGTGGGTGCCCATTTTTGTCAGAGTTATAGCTCCAACCAAGTCGTTTAAACCGCCAAGGTCAACAGGAAACAATTCTAAAGATGAAATGTTTCTGTAAGCCTTCTTTTGTGTACTGGTTACCACATTTGTACAGTTCATGCAGTAAGTGGATGAACTGTCTACGGTTGAAGAACCGTTTGTAAAAAGCCGCATATAAAGAGCAACTGGACCGTTTCCAAGGTTAAGGTTGTTAAATGAGATTGTGATGAAATTTGCAGTGCTTGGAATGTTTAAAAAATCAACCTCAGTCGATCCACCACCCCAGTAGGTATTGGTAGAGCCACTACTGAGAGGCGTTGCCCACTGCGGAGCACTGCCAGAACCTTGGCTAGTCAGGACTTGACCGCTTGTGCCGTAGTTTGCACCGCTTAAACCGAAGGCACCAGTGTTGGCAATGCGGAGTCGCTCCTCCGGGACATGATTGCCATCTCCACTCGTATAAAAGACCAGCCTTCCACCGCGCTCATTTGCATTAGTAAATTCAGCGTTGCACATGATTCGTGCCCGCTCAACACTTGTGGGGCTTTCTGCGCCAAAAGATATGAACCCTAAGTCCATATTGTTCGTGATACTGTCTGACGCAATATCACGGGTAATGTTAATACGCGCGGCATCAGCACTATTCGCAACTGATAAACCTTGGCCTGTACCGTTGCCTTCAATTTGAACTAGGTTTGCGTAGCCAGTACCTCCAATATTTTCGTTCTGCGTAGTTGTACGCCCAACTAACAGGTATCCCGAGCTGTCGAAGCGGGCGTGTTCCGTGGCGTTGTGATTCCTAAAAACAGTGAAACCACTAGCGCCTTGAGTGATGAAGTTATCTTCATTTGCCCCGCTTCTAAAGATAGTTTGGTATCCACTTCCTCCCATTGCTACAGAGAAAGCACCACCTTTAATTTCAACTTGCCCAGTGCTGTGAATACGCATCCGCTCGGTTGGCGATGCTGCGCCGTCGGCGGTTGTAGAGAAGACTAAGCGTCCTGGCATATCATTAGTGCCAGGGGTGCCGTCTACTTGAGTTTCAATTAAAGCTGCGATGCTGTCATAATCAGACCCATCGTCACCAGTAAAACGAATCCGACCAAGTGAGTCGCCACTCTGAACAACTGTGTAAGAACCGTAGCTGGTATTTCTAGATCTGCTTAAGGCAAGAACCGGACTGCCTCCAGCAGAGGCACTATATCCCAAGTGCAGACTAACAAACTCGCCATTTGAGTTTGAGAAAATTTGGTTGAGTGCAGTTCCGCCACCAATGTTAGCACTCGTAGACGTGCCCAATAACAACCTGCCGGAATTATCGAATCGGCCTCTTTCCGACCCTTCAGTATTGAACTTGATGTGACCATCAGACCCAGTGTCTACAGTCTGAACACTGGTGTTCCCCGTGACAATTTGAGTGGCATCAATACCCGTTAAGTTGCTACCATCTCCATAATAACTCGTGGCAGTTACTACACCAGCAAATACCGCATTACCAATATCACTAATACTTGCACCAAGTCCAGGTCTCGTTCCGAACTCAATACCACTTCTCGCAGTGATAAGACCTACTGAATCAATATTAGTTACATCTTCATACGTTAAAGTTCCTGCAACGGAAACGTTACCACTAAAAGTAGCGCCAACCGCAGTAATACTTGTGTTGGTGTTAATAACACCACCGCTAATTTTAGTAAGAGCCATCAGGTGATCTCCATAATGGTGAGAGCAGCGTCAACACTATTATTAGTGTCACTACTTACTCTGATACAGTCACCAGTTTGAAGAACAACTTTGTTACCCTGCATAAATTCGAGAGATGAACCCTGAGGCAGAGGAGCATTCTTCAGGAGGTCAATATCTTCTCCATTTGCAGCAAGTCTCGTGACACCTACGCCAACATTAACACCAGATCCAGCAGTGTTGGAGAGAGTAATACCAATCACAACGGTGGTGGTTGACGATGGGCAAGTGTAAATACCGACCGTATTTACACCCACGTTTGCTTTTGTTTTGAATTTAAAAGTGTTTGCCATTTCCTATTATCCGAGAGCAATTGCGAGAGCGGTAGAGTCACCAGAGACTATATCAGTTATATTCTCACCACCAACACGAAGTGCTGTTGAACTATTTATGTCACCCAATACATCCAACACATAAGCTGCAGTTGTTCCGATACCAACTCTCTGTGAGTTGCCAACACCAATAGCAGTTAGAATGGTTCCACCAACTCCAACGTGTAATGATGCGGTTGTTGAAATACCACTTACATAAAGGTTGCGAGCAGTAATCTCGTCAAGGTTGATGTCACCACCAACGACCAGATCACCACCAACGTAAACACCGTTAGTTACGGTGAGAACTCCAACTGTTGCAGCAGAACCTACTGCAATGTCTTTTTCAAAACGAACAAATTCAGCGAACTTGGAAGCACCAGTAACTGTCAGTGCAGCCCCAACAGTAGCAGCAGCACCTACGTTCAAGTCCTTGGAAATCGTAGCACCAATCGAAACAGTTAAGTCTGTTGAACTTAATGCTTGAACGGTACTAAAACCAGTCGTTACATTCAAAGATGTAGCGTTGGCGTATCCAAGTGTGGAGAATCCAGTAACTGTGGCATCAGTGGCTGTCAGAGTCGTGACTCCAACAGCTCCAACTGTTGCGATACCAACAATTCTAGCATTCCAAGTTTGAATTTCACTGTCAGAGATTACATTTCCTCTGACATCTAATGATGCGGTTGGAACAGTAGTGCCGATGGCAACTCTATTATTTTGTGAATCAACAAAGAGAGTATTTGTATCTACCTCTAAGCCATTTTTGACGACAAAATTTTTGTTAACTGCCATCGGGTTTCACTCTCCACCCTTTTCTTTTTATTTATGAAAGCACACTGGTAGAGATTGCACTCAGGTTACCTGAGTTATCAACAACCAGACGATACAGAGAACCATTAGGAGCGGTCAGTACAAGACCCTTGGCAGTGTCGATACCGACTCTCAGGTCTCCACGGAAGGAACTTAATCCAACAACGTTCAGAACATTGTCTGGGCTCGTTGTGCCAATTCCAATCTTATCAACACTGATAACCATAGAATCAGCGTCACGAGATACAAGACCGAATCTTCTCCAAGTATTCTGAGTTGTGTATAACCAACCAGCATAACCTCTTTCTGATGGTTTGTCACTGAAGACGACATCACCAGCAGCACCACCAACAACAGGAGTTGAGATACCGACGGTTATCTTTCTCGCAGACTTAGCATCACCCTGAAGTTGAATCGAAACAGCTTCGATACCATCTGCAGAAGTAGATGTAATCTTACTGGAGAACAGTGTTGGGCCATCAAACTCAGACAGAACATCTTTATTTGGGCCACCAGTAACTTTAATACTATCAGTGAAGGTATTTGTCAGACCTTTGTCTTCACCAGTGATGGTAGGAATAGGTGCATCAAATACTTCTTCCTCACCAGTTGTACCCTTGACAACCTTGTTACCAATGAAGTATTCTCCAACATCATTCAGACCAGTGTAGTAGTTCTGACCACCATTTCTCTTCTGAGTCTGACCAAGTTTTCTATCTTCAGTAGAGAGAACCTTAGTTTGTTTCTCGGGGAGAGCAACGGAGTAGTTACCCTGACCGAAACCAACATATTCAAATGTCTGGTTTGCAGCACGAATCAGAGAACCTCTTCTCAGTTCAACAGGAACAACGTGAACCTTCTGAATGACTGTACCTGATGGATGGTTGATAGCCTGAGTACCAAATACACCTCTGAATACAGTGTTGATAGAGGTGTTCTTGATTCTCATCATCTCGTCACCAACCATAATATAGTCACCGATATTCAGACCACTCGAAGTGGCATTGGTGATACTAATTGAGGTTGATGTAGATGTGATACCAGCAGACATCGTGGTGGTGATACCAGCATAGAGACTATTCATTCTGCTGCCGACTTTCTCGTCGTCATCAGTGATAGCCCCATCGTTTGATGAATAACCACCAGGGAAAGCATAAACTGTTCCACTCAGAGTAGGAGCAGAGACTGTGGAAACTCCAAGGTTGACGGTGAATGTGGAGAGACCGACGTTCTCTTTAACAGTAAATACACCGTTGTATACTGTCTGACCAGCACCAACCAGTTTAACCTTAGAACCAGCAAGGAATCCGTGTGCAGTGATTCCAGTTCCGACAGTTGCAATACCAGTGTTGATATCATAACTGATGGCCGTGACACCAATAGATGGGCCAACAACACTCAAGATCGCATCAGAGACAGCAACTCCGACAACAGCATTTTTATCTGCAGAACCCAATGAACGACCAAAATCAATAATTTCTGTCGATGCGAAGGATACTGACTTCGAAGTCGGTGTTGCTGTAACTCTGAAAGTGTTATTGAACTTCAGGTTTGTGTCAGAACGAATACCAGTAATCTGAATGACTTCACCGACACCTTTATAGATGTTTGTGACTGTCAGAATACCAACAACGTGGCCTGCGGATGTTGTAACTCCGACAACTTGGACAGAGTTACCGATACCATATGCACCACCACCATTGACAATGGTAACACCAGTAATACCACCAAGTGCATCAACAGTAATGTTTGCGGTTGCACCACCACCAGAAGTGCTACCAACACCTACACCTACCAGTTTAGCACCGTAGAGAGTTGTAGCTGAACCAGAACCATATCCAACACCAGAAGATGCGATACCGACTGATACAATCGAGTTCAGTTGGTGTTCTACATTTAGGTATGCAGTGTGTGCAAGACCAGTTACCATATCAGTTGTGATGTTGGTAATACCAAATCCAACACCATTCTCGTACATAAACTTATTGACAGTATCCTTAGTGATACTATCTCTCAGGTCACTAGATACAACCTTACCGATTGGTTTAGACTGTGCGTGACTGATCGCAGCTTTAGGATCTGATACTGGATTATCTCTATCAAGTTGAGGATACAGATCTTTAACAGGTTGACTGAACTTGAATTCGGTGAATGGAGATACCGTTGGTGATACACCATAATGCAGACAAGTCAGGTGATAGATACCATCCTGTTCACCAGTAATGTGTTCTTTGACTTCCTTTACATTATAGATGTAGAAGGACTTAGAATATTCATTCTTCTCGAAGTTTGGCAGATCATCAACGGTTCTAGTCTGATTGCTCAGAGTTGATGTACCAGGGTTGTCACTCAGTGCATATTGGAAACCTCTGGCACTCGTAATACCGATGACTTCATATCTACCATTAAAACCAGAACTACCAATACCAGTTGCGTTATTACTTGAGGTAATCTTATTGACATTAACAACGGAACCAACTTGAAGATGGTGTGGTTCCTCTGACATTACAGTTGCAACATTACCAGACCAAGAAGCTTCACTGAGGAAGTGGAAGTTTCTCTGGTCATCAATATTAGTCAGAGATGTTGTGGTGATTTCTGCATCAGTTGCACCAGTTGTATCACTGGTTTCCTGAATGAGATAACCTTCAATTGGTGGTCTTGCAGTAGTAATACCTGCAGGAATAACATATCTGAAACGATAGATTGAATCATCAATACTTCTGGAGTTTTCTTTTCTCGTGAAGTATGTCTTAGGAGTGTTAGGTCCAAGAGCTGTAGTACCGAAACCAATGATGGTTGGATAAATCTCGTTATCAATAGTCTCGTTGGAAACATTGACATACCAGTTCTTATTATCCGCATCAAACTGAATTGGGTGACCAATGTCACCAGACTTCTTGTCAGATACTCTACTTACAACCCTGAGTTCTCCACCTGTGCTGTTCAGAGTCAGTGCGGTTCCTTCCAAAGCATCATTCAGAGTTCTTGCAACTTTTACTGCATTTGAACTCAAACCACTGACAATTGCATAGTATACTTGATTTTCTTCCAGACCATCAGGTAAGAAACCGTTGTCTGACAGAATACGAACAGACTCACCATCAATCAGTTTGTGATTGGCTTTCAGAGTGATAATGTTTGAACTAATGCTGCTGACACCAACTGCATTACCTACGACATAAACCTTCTCACCAGTA
>Ga0208162_1001741_pt1 | contig 11110 bp, 10 predicted proteins | sample CB_VirMetaG_4_FD_184539 | JGI IMG/M metagenome (GOLD analysis project Ga0208162, IMG submission 184539) | Freshwater to marine saline gradient viral communities from Chesapeake Bay - CB_1508_1M Viral MetaG (SPAdes) (version 4) | ecosystem: Environmental > Aquatic > Marine > Coastal | place: USA... | reverse complement strand
TATTTTCACAACAACCTTTTAATGATTACTATGGTCCAAATAATATAGATACTTCTTTTGGTGTGGCTAATGAACCTGATGACGAAGAAGATGTAGAAGGTGCTACTAAAAAAGGAGGACTTGCAGATTTATTTAAAACTATTTTAGGTTTTGCAGTACCGGGTGCAAGTCTACTTATGGGTGGTGGACAAAAAGTATTAGGAGGTATACAAAATTTAAATCAAAGATTACGTAATACAGAGTTTGCTAGATCAAAAACATTACAAGAATATTTTGATAGAAAATCAAGAGCTAAGAATGCAGCTAGAATGGCAGAAAAATATCAAGACTTTTCTGAAAGAACTGCTGGAGCAGGTGCAACCGGTGGAGATAGAGACTTTTCAACACCTGCAGGTAAATCAACTTCATATGAAGAGGCATCAAGAGCATTTGGAACAGGTAGATAATGGCTAGAATAACTTCATACATACCAGAACCAAAAGAAGAATACGATGTTGAAAACCAAAGACAAATTCTTCGTGCAGTCGATACTATTAAAACTGAATTAAATTTTTCATACCAAGAAGATTTACGAAAAGAACTAGAAAGATTTACTTGGTTCAATTCGAGGTTTGGTTGCTAACATGTCTTGCAACAATGTCAATGTAGAACCAACAGTAATTGGTGGTGGAGATGGTTCTACCGCTTATGATGCATTTGGTAGACTAAGAGTATCTAATCCACTTACTATATTTGATTCAACAAACGTATTATCTAAAAATAATTTATTTGATGAAGACTTAACTGGATCAGGAACAGTTACTTATACCTCAAATAAATCTACAGTTAATCTAAATGTAACTACAGCTAGTGGTGATAAAGTTATTAGACAATCTAAAAGAGTAATGACTTATCAACCAGGAAAATCATTATTAAATTTAAATACATTTGTAATGAATGCACAAGAAGAAAATTTAGAACAAAGAGTTGGAATGTTTGATGCAAACAATGGAATCTTTTTTGAAGACACAGGAACAGGTTATCAAATTGTAAGAAGAAGTTATACATCTGGTGCATCTGTTGATGATCCAATTGCACAATCAGCTTGGAACGGAGATAAGTTAGATGGCACAGGAGCTAGTGGTTATACATTAGATCCAACTAAAGCCACTATTTTATTTATGGATTTTGAATGGTTGGGTATGGGTTCGGTTAGAGTTGGTTTTGTAATTGATGGTAAATTTATTGTTGCTCATACATTTTTAAATGCAAACAATCTATCTACAGTTTATATGCAATCTGCTAACTTACCAATAAGATATGAAATAGAAGCAACAGGTACATTAACAGGTGCTGCGGTATTACAACAAGTATGTTCAACTACAATGATTGAAGGAGGATATGCTCCTGGAGGACTTAGACAATCAATAGGGACAGCATCTCTTGGAGGTGTTAATTTAACAACAGCAGGAACTTATTATAACTTAGCAACCATAAGATTAAAATCATCAAGACCCTATGCTGTTATTGTGCCAATAGATATTGCAGCATCAGCTATTTCTAATTCTGATTTTCAAATAGAACTTAGACTAAACGCTACACCATCTACTGCATTTTCATATACAAGTTATTCAGATAATGTAGAGTATGATTTAACAGGGACTACAACAATTACAGGTGGGACAATTGTTGGACAAGCTTATCTATCTGGTAAAGGTGCAAATAATTTACAGTTTCAACAAGATGGTTTTAATTTTGAATATCAATTAGGGCAGACAATTGCAGGAGTATCTGATACATTAACATTGTGTGCAAAAGGAGCTAGTAATGGTGATGATATTTGTGGCACTTTAAAATGGGTTGATTTAACATAATGGCAAACTTTTATAAAAACGCATTCTATGATCCTAGCACTACAAATGCTACGACAGTGTATACTTGTCCAAGTAATGCTAATGCGATTATACAAAATGTACAAATGACTAATGAATCTGGATCTAAAACATTTAGAGTTCATATCACAGATAATTCCGCATCTACTAGTTACCAAGTAGTGTATGCATCGGTCTCTGGGCCTACAATATGTAATGTAGCAAAAGGACCATTGATACTAGAAGAAAGCGATTCGATTGCTCTTGAATCTTCTACGACATCTGCTATAAGTGCAACACTATCAATACTTGAAATTAGTAGAGAGGATCAGAATGGATAAAGACATACCAAAGATTGAATGTACAACCATAACAACCTATAGAAATACGAAGACAGGAGAAGTATCTAAAGAAAAAATAGAAGGACCTGACATTGTAGAAGATGTCACCGTGCAAGTTACAAATAAAGGTCTACAAGTATTTCAGAAAGTGATGAATCAAAAAAATGACAAACCAAAATCCTAGAGGCGGAACAGAGCTTCAATTTGAATATTTAAGAAAACACGTTGATCCACAGTTATTGAATCAATTTCAAATCTGTACATCAGTACCAGAATCTATTCCATTAGCTAAAGATAAAATAAATATTCTTTGGCAAAAGAACTCATATGATCAACCGAATCTGGCTCCATGGTTCAAGGATAAATTTAATCACCATAAATATGATTGGTATGTATTTAATTCTAATTGGAACTTTGAAAAATTTAGAATGATGTTTGATATACCATTAAATAAATCTTTAGTGATTAAAAATGGTGTGGGAGATATAGAACCTATTGCAACGACTTATAAAAAAGGTGATCCAATAAAAATTATTCATCACTGTACACCATGGAGAGGACTATCTGTATTGTTAGGTGCAATGCAATTAGTAAAGAATCCATTAATTACTTTAGACGTTTATTCATCAACAGAAGTTTATGGTAAACGATTTCATGAACAAACTGATGATCAATATAAAGAACTATATGAACAAGCAAGACAACTTCCTAATGTAAATTATATTGGATATAAACCAAACGAATACATTAAAGAACATTTAAAAGATTATAGATTATTTGTATACCCAAGCATTTGGGAAGAAACATTTTGTATATCTTTATTAGAGGCAATGGCTGCAGGTTTATATTGTGTGACTACAAACTTTGGTGCTTTGTTTGAAACAGGTGCAGAGTTTCCAATGTATATTCCATATTCAAATGATTATTATAGTTTAGCAAGAAGATTTGCAGAAGGTATAGAAGTTGCTGCTAAGTCTTTAGAAGTAGATGGAATTAATGATCATTTAAGAGTGCAAAGAGATTACGTAAATAGATTTTACAATTGGAAAGTAAAATCAATTAGTTGGCAAAGATTTTTACAAGGAGCATTAAATGCAAAACAATAAACCTATTTGGTTTGATAAAGATAAAACAACTGTTGCAAATGAAGATACATATCAAACTATAAAACATAATAAAGTAGATTCTAATTACACAGAAATAAATTTAGGACCCAGAAAAGTGCCTTATAAAATAATGGTCTGTACTCCATGTCATAGTGAGGTATCTATGCATTACACACAAGCAGTATTGAAGTTTCAATTAGAATGTATGAAACGAAATATACTTGTTAGTTTTAGTTTATTAAAATCATCATTAGTTACACAAGGTAGAAACTTATGTGTAGCAGAGTTTTTAAATCATGAGGATCATTATGATTGGTTATTGTTTATTGATTCGGATATTGATTTTAATGCAGAAACTATATTTAAAATGTTGAAAGCAGATAAAGATATTATTGCATGTCCATATCCTATGAAGATGTTTGATACAGATAGAATGTGGAATAAAATACATAAAACAGATATGGTAAAAACAGAGAAAGATTTGTTACCCGCAGGATATATGTATCCAATTAAAATAGGTAAAAACGAATTAACAATGGATAACGGAGTTATTGAAGTATCTCATGCTCCTACAGGATGTATGCTCATTAAAAGAACCGTTATAGAAAAGCTTATTGAAAAACATCCAGAATTAAAGATATATCAACCAACTGTAATTAATGGTAAAGAGGTAGAAAAGGAAAACTTTTACAATTTATTCGATACTTTACATGATATAGAAACCAAACGATACTTTGGTGAAGACTTTGGATTCTGTCAAAGATGGACAGATATAGGTGGTAAAGTGTATATCTATGCAATGGATTATATAACCCATGTAGGTGACCATCAATATTGTGGTCGATTTTATGATATGTTAACCGCTCTAAAACGTGTTGACGTTGACAAAAAAATCAAATAAACTGCGATACTACAGGATTTATATGCCTGCCTTAAACTAGTTTAAATAATATAATTATGGCAATATCACGTATGCAACAACCAAGACAAATGTATGGCTTAGGTAGCCTAGTTAAATCTGTTACTAAAGGTGTTAAAAGCGCTGTTAAAGGTATTACAGGTGCAGTTAAAGATAATCCATTACTAGCTGCAGCGGCATTAAACTTTGCACCTATGTTACTACCAGGTGGAGCAAGTACATTTTTTGGTGGTAGTAAAGCTATGTTTCCTGGAATAACTTCATTATTTACAAAAGCAGCTCCTGCAACAGGTAGAGATGCTTTTATGGGAATTGCAGGTAAAACTAGAGAAGCAGAAGGTTTAAGTAAATTAGCTAAAACTGGTTTAGCATTTGCAGGAGGTTCTTTATTACCTGCAGTATTAGGTGAAGCACAACAAACAGGAGAAGCAGAAACTCTTGCTAGAGATGTTGGAGCATTAAGAAATAAATTAACTCAAGCTTATAAATTACAAAGAACATTTGCTGATGCAGCAGATGAAGATACAGCGATTCAAGAACAAGTAGCAATTGATTTATCTGAATATACTTCAGGTGCAGGTGGATACGCAAATGGCGGTAGAATTGGATATGCATTAGGTACTAATAATCCAGAACAAAATGCAATGAATGCAGCAGGTATAATGGGTCTTCCATTAAACACAAATCCTGCAGGAGCAACAGAATTAGATCTAAGAGAAACAGGTGGATTTATTCCTCCAGTTGGTGTAAAAGAAAAAGCAGATGACATTCCTGCAATGTTATCCAATAATGAATTTGTATTTACAGCAGATGCTGTAAGAGGAATGGGAGGCGGTGACGTTGATAAAGGTGCTCAACGTTTATACGATCAAATGAAAATGTTAGAAAAAGGCGGGAGAGTTTAATGGCTGAAATATCACAAACTAGAGTATTACCACCAGAATTTATAGAAGCGGCTGCAAAACCGTATATCACTCAATTACAACAAGTAACAGGTGAATTAAAAGAAGCAGATTTATCAAAAGTACTAGGACCACAATATACTGCAGGTCTTGGTGCATTAACTCAACAAGCAATTGGACAAGCAGGTGGATTAGGTGCATATGAACCTTTCTTACAAGCAGCTGCAACTCAAGCTGGACAAGCTGGACAATATGTAGGACCTACTGCATACCAACAGTTTATGTCTCCTTATCAACAAGATGTAATTAGCGAGACATTAAGAGAATTTGATATTCAAACACAAAAAGGTTTACCTGGATTAGCACAACAAGCAATTTCTGCAGGTGCTTTTGGTGGCGGTAGAGAAGGTGTACAAAGAGCTGAATATTTATCTGCAGCAGATAGAAATAGAGCAGCATTACAAGCTCAATTATTACAACAAGGTTTTGGTCAAGCTCAACAGGCAGCTCAAACTGCTTTTGGTCAACAACAGGCTTTAGCAAGTCAACAGGGACAATTGGCTCAATTAGCACCTCAATTAGCTGGCCAACAAATTTCTGCATTAACCACTTTAGGAGGAGTACAACAAGCTCAACAACAAGCAGAACTTTCTGCGCAACAACAGTTAGCACAGCAACAATTGCAACAACCACTTCAAGCAACACAGGCTCTGGGCTCAGGGATCACTTCATTAATCGCTGGATATCCAGGTCAAACAACTACAACAGTTTCTCCATCTCCAACGCCTTTACAAAGTGCTTTAGGAGCAGGTGCTACGTTAGCTGGAGTTTACAGAGCGTTTAGTTAATATGAGTAAAATATTTAAAAGACCAATGTTTAGAAAAGGTGGATCTACCAATGGTATGACTGGTATTATGTCTGGTATTCAAGATAGAAATAATTATCAAAATGCAGGTAGAGTCGGAGAATTAACAAAAGAAAATTTAGATTTGTTAATGCAAAATGCTCCAGAAGATAAAGGTTTTGATCCATTAACTACATTCTTATTACAGCTTGGTCCATCATTAGCAACAGCAAGACCTACAGGTGATATTGTATCAACTGCTTTAGGTGCAGCAGAAAAACCAATTCAATCATTATTAGCAGCTCAAGCTGAGAAAAGAAAATATTTAAGAGATCTTAAATCAGGTGCAACTCAACTAGCTATTGAACAAGCAGGTAAAGAAAAATTATTAGAAAAAGAAATAGCTGGTAGAAAAGAAATTGCAGGTATAGAAAAAGGTGAAGGAATATTTTCAACTAAAGATTTCTTTGAAGAATATGGAAGTAAAGTACAAGCTGAAAATAGAGCGAACTATGAAAATTTAAATTTAGAAACAAAAGCAAATGAAGCATTTGGTCAGTCTTATGAAGGATTTATTGGCGGTAAACATGGAAGATTAAAAGATTATGAAAAGAAAAATAATATTGGAAAAGTATATTATGATGTGACTGATGGAACTTTTAAAAGATTAAGAAGAACAAAAGATGGATATGAATATGAACCAATTAATTTAGGTACATTTGATCCTGAAGCTGATAAAGCAGCTAAAGTAACAAAAGAAGATCAAGAAAAACCATTTCCTATGTTCTCAGGAACTAAACCTAAAAAAACATTAAAAGAAGCATTTGATATAGGAGACCAACCTCCGTTTGATCCTTACGGTGGGGCGTAGGAGGTTAAATGGCAGAGTATCTACCACTTAACGAAGCCGAAAGAGATAGCGAAAGATCATGGTATTCTTCATTCGCATCTGGAATAGCATCAGGTCTTATTAAAGTACCTGAAGGAGTTTTTTCATTAACAGCAGAATTAATTGATTTAGGTTTTGATACTGATACAGCTGCAGATGTAGAACAATTTTTTGATAAAATAAATATATTTGAAGATGCTGCTCAAGATAGAGCAATAGGAAAGCTAACTGAATCTATAATACAAGTAGGAATTCCTGGAACTGCTGGATTTAAATTAGCAAATAAAGCTGCTAGAAATATAACAGCTAGAGCTGTAAAAGCAAAACGTGCAAATGCATTTGCAGATTTTAAAAATACAAAAGATAGAACTGCTTTAAGAGAAGCTTTAAATCAAGCAAAGAATTTAAATGCTAAATCAAAGTTTCCAAGATTTGCAGTAGGTCTAATGGGTGGTGCAACAGGTGAAACATTTGTTGCTGATGTAGAAAAGATAGGAACTTTTGGAGACATGTTTCAAGGAGGACCTACTCAATTAGATAGAGAAGAAGGTTTTGGTAGAGAAGATGCTGCGAGAAAATTAGCTAACAGATTAAAATTTGGAGCTGAATCTTTATTTATAACTCCTGTCGTTTATGGCGCAGGTAAAAGTGCAAAGTTATTAGCACAAAGAGGTAAAGAATTAGCTTATAGTGATAACGCAGTTGAAAGATTTTTAGATAAATACATAAGAGCTCCTTTTAGTCCAAGAGGAGGTTTAACAGAAGAATTATTTGGGGCTGAAAAATTAAAACAAGCTTTAATATCTAGAGATACAAATAGAGCAAAAGAAATAGTAGACAATCTTACAAGAGAAATAGATTCTATTTATCCTGAAGCAGAAAGATTTTTTGGAAGAGCTAGCACAGGTGAAAGAGATGAATTTTTAAAACTTTTAAATAAATCATTATTTGAAGGTGATTTAAGTAAACCTTTAAATAAAGACGCTTTAGATGAAACTTTAGATTTAATGAAAAAAACAAAGCTTCCTGAAGAAAGAAGACAAGCAATTATTGGAGGAATTAATAATGCAAGAGAAGAGTTTACAAGATTAATTGGTATTTTAGGTAAAAATGCTGAAGGAGTTCAGTTTACAAAAGGTAAAGAAGAACTACAAAAAATATTACAAGATCGAGCTGCGAATTGGATAGGTAGTACTTATAGAATTTTTGAAGATCAAAACAAAGGAATATTTAAAGTTTTTAGTAGATACCAACCTACTGCACAAGCAGAAGAGAATGCAATTGAGTTTTTTAAAAGAATTATAGTAAAAGATAATCCTGCTTTAGCATCTCAACCAGATAGATTACAAAGAGAAGCTGTAATACAAACAAAAAGTTTGGTTAACGCTGTTAAAAAATTAAAATCACCAAAAGCATTAGATCTTAATAAGTATATTAAAAACACAGTTGAAGGAAAACCAGGTGGAGAATTTATTAAACAAATTATTGACGATACTAATTTAGCTCCAAAAGAAATAAGAGAATTATTAGGAGAGATACAGGATCCAAGATATTCAATATTTAATGCAATGACTAATTTATCTTCTGTTGCAAGAACAGCTAATTACTTAACATCTGTTGCTACAAAAAATGATGAAGTACAAGCTGCCGGAGGAAGAGGATTTTTTTGGAATAGTAAAGAAGCAGGTGAAGAGATATTACGATCTAGAACAACAGGAATAGAATTAGTTCCTGTTGATGATATTGTTAAAGATTTACCTGGAGCAGGTAAAGTTATAAATCCATTAAAAGGTAAATTTACAACTAAAGAAATAGCTGAAGCTATTAGAAATGCAAATAATATATCAGGTGGTCTTCAAGGTTTTGTTAGAGGTGAAGGTAAAGAAGGAGCAGAAGCAGCTGTAAGCTGGATGTATAGAAATTTATTATTATTTCCAAAAGGGGTTTCACAATTAGCTAAAACAGTATTTTCTGTACCTACACACTTACGTAATATGTTAAGTGCTTTTGGTTTTTCTGGAGCAAACGGTATATTATTTGAAAATCCTGAATTAGTAGCAAAAGCATTTAGAGAAGGTATTGATGTATCTGGTTTAACTAAATTAGGACCTAATAGTCCAAGAGCACAAGAAGCATATAGAGAATTATTAGAACTTGGTGTCGTAAACTCACAGGTACAAATTGGAGATCTAAAAGCATTATTAACTGATGTTAAATTAGGAGCTCAGACTGCAAATATTGATTCTATAGTAAGTCCATTTATGAAAAAAATGTCTAAACTAAAAGAATTTTTTCAAGGTAAATATGTAGCTGAGGATGATACATTTAAAATTACAAACTATGTAGTTGAACTAGATAGATTAAAAAAATCAGCTGTGAAACAAGGTTTAGATGTAGCCGATGAAAATGTTTTAAAAGGTTTAAAACAAGAAGCAGCTAATATAGTTAAAAACACTGTACCTAATTATGACTTCGTTGGTTCTGCGGTTAGAACTGCAAGACTATTACCTATTGGTAACTTTATGTCTTTTCCATCTGAAATGATTAGAACTTCTACAAACATTGTGCAGCAAGGTCTAAAAGAGATGAGACATTCTAAAAAAACTATTGGCAGCAATATTGGTTTAACTGTGATTGATGCAGCTACTGGACAAAGAGTTGCTAATGATGCAATCACAAGAGGAACATATGGTACAGGTTTTAAAAGACTTTTGGGTATGACTACATTTACAACTGGAGTACCTATAGCCTTAACAGAAGGAGCTGCTGCAATCTATGATGTATCAAAAGAAGAATTAGATGCTCTTAGAAGATTTGTTCCTGAGTGGTCAAAAAATTCTACATTGATTCCAATTAAAGATGAAGATGGTGAATTGAGATATGTAGATTTTAGTCATAGTAATGCATACGATGTTATAGCAAGACCTTTTAGAACTATCATGAATAATATTCAAGAAGGTCAACAAACAGATGAACAACTATTGAGTAGTTTTGTAAACGGAGTTAACGAAGCTGGTGCAGAAATAATGAATCCATTTATATCAGAATCTATTTGGACAGAAGCAGTTGCTGACCTTACAGTTAGAAATGGAGTAACAGCAGATGGAAGAAGATTATACACAGATCAAACTTCAGCGGGAGATAAAGCTGCTATTAGATTTATGCATTTAGGAAATGCTTTAGCTCCATCATACAAACAATACGGAAGAATAGTACAAGCAATTACAGAAACTCCTACTAAACGTGGAGAAATTTTAGATGTAGGTCCAGAGATAGCAGGTTTTATGGGTTTAAGACCTATTAAAGTTAATCCATTACAATCAATGGGTTTTAAAATTGCTGAATATCAAACTGGTATTAGAAATTCTAGAAGAGAATTTACTGGTGGTATATTTGGTATTTTAAAAGGAGGACCTGTTGAGCCTAATGAAATTATAACTAGATTTGCTAAATCAAATAATGCTAGATTTAAAGTACAACAAGAAATGTACAAAGATATTAATGCAGCAGAAACACTTGGAGTTTCTAGAAATTCTTTAAACAATTCTTTTAAACAAAGACAAATATCAGATGAAAATTTTAATAATTTAAGAGAAGGTAATTTTAATCCTTATATACCGTCAGCAGACATAGAAGAAAGATTTGCTGAAATAGCTCGTAGTTTAGGAGATCCTAATTCATATACTATAGCAAGACCTCAAATATTAAGAATGGCAAATGATATGAGAAGAATAGGTTTAAATAGTCAATTTTTATTTAATATAAATGATAGATTGTTAAGAGCAGATGGTGGTGAAGTTGTTCAAGGACCTATTTTAAATTTAGAAGATTATTTGATTCCTGAAGTTGAAACACCACCTTTACCTTTACAACCAATGCCAAATGCTCAAGTATTACAGCCTCAGGCACCAGGGATCACAGCAACAGGGTTGACGCCAACAGAAAATGCTTTATTATCCGAAGAAGAAAAACAAATTCGTTTAAGACAAAGAGGTTTAGTATAATGATTTATTTGGGCGGTCAGATAGTATCAAACTATTGGGTTTTTTATTCAGCGGGGGTTGAATTCTAATGGCTAACGGAAAACATCCAGAAGACACAGGGGAACATTTAATGGCACTATACGGACACATAGAAGGCGTGAAAAAAGATATCAATCATTTACATAGAGATATTGAAAAAATAAATAATAAAGTAGAAGACGTTGAAAGGAAAACAGATCGTCTTTTGTACTGGATTATTGGTGGTGCATTTACAA
>Ga0208162_1001739_pt1 | contig 11113 bp, 13 predicted proteins | sample CB_VirMetaG_4_FD_184539 | JGI IMG/M metagenome (GOLD analysis project Ga0208162, IMG submission 184539) | Freshwater to marine saline gradient viral communities from Chesapeake Bay - CB_1508_1M Viral MetaG (SPAdes) (version 4) | ecosystem: Environmental > Aquatic > Marine > Coastal | place: USA... | reverse complement strand
TTACCTGTTAAATCACCAGTTACATTACCTGTAACATTACCTGTTAAGTTACCAGTAACATTACCTGTTAAGTCACCTGTAAAAGTATTAGATGCAGTGATACTAACACCTGTAGTAATCCATGCATTATCAGCAGCGTTTCTTATCTTTAATACACTGCTTGATGTATCTACCCATAATTGATGGGCAAATGTAGTTGATGGTTCAGTTGCTCCACTATTAACAGTTGCAATAGCTAATAAAGCATTGTTTAAATCTGCTCTAAAGTCTGCACCTGATTGGTTTGCTATGTTGTAATCGTGTTGTGCCATAATTAAATCTCTTTTCTATTAATTTTATACCTATGTTTATAATTTATAAATCATTATCCTCTAGTTTTTGTTATTTAAGCATATTTTAAATATGCATCTCTAGATATTACTCCAACCCTATAACATTCATCTAATTTTATTGAAATTTCTTCCTCATTTTTAGAACCATCATCATTAAAAATTACAGGAACTTCTACAATAAAATTAGTTTCATAAATTTTTCTTGCAAATAAAACTTCACTGTTTTCATAATATTCAATCATTTTAAAAAAACTCTAAAAATAAATTACCAGTGCTACTAGTAAGGTCACTTAGAAGTGTCCAAGTAGCAAAACTTCCTGATGGATTACTATAACTACATGAAGTTCTAAATGTATTAGTAAGCAAAGTTCCTGTATTATCTGTTCCTGAATATACTTTTACATTAGTCCATCCTGAATTTGATGTTGCACCTGAAACAGCAAATTGTGTATTTGTACCTGCACTTTCTGTATCAAAAAAACCCCATGTAGTGCTTCCACCAAATAAATCACAACTTGTATCAGTGGCAGTTCCAAATCCACCACCAATATATGTGCTAAATCCCTGAGCTTCATAACCAGTTGCAGTAAAATTTCCTTGAGCCAAACCAACTGACCAAAGCAACGTTTCTAATGATTTCCCATAAAAATTAGACATTGATATAGCACCTGTAGATACTTCTGCCAAGTCTCTTAGTGCTGTTTCACCCATAGATGAAGTAGCAGTCGCACTTCTACCTAGTTCTAAATTAATAGACCTATCAGTTGTAGTACCACCAATAGACATAGTTCCGCTACTTGCTAGGGTCATTGTCTAACCTCGCTTTTAGTTCGTTTATTTGTTGTTGTTGTTCTTTGACCGCTTCAATTAATAATGGCACTAATTTGTCATACCATACTGTTTTATATTTAGAATCTATTGGTGCTTTAGTAACTATTTCAGGTAATACTTTTTCTACTTCTTGAGCACTAACACCAACTTGCAAACTATCATTGTTATAACCTAGTTCTTTTGCTTTTGCATTTTCAGTAAAATAATAACCATTTAATTGAGAAACCTTATCTAAAGCATTGTCAATTTTACCTTTAAAATCTTTTAATCTTTCATCTGAATAATAAGCTGTTATATTATTAGTAGCTCTTATTTCACCTGTTGTTCCTGAAGCTGATGTTCCAATTCCTAATGAGTCTATTTGTACATTATCATCAAAATAAGAATCACCATTAACATAAAATTGATAACTTGAATTTAAGCCTGTAGCTGAAGCATCAACTGTAATTCTATCTGTTAATATTCCACCTGCTACACTTTCATCACCTGCATATATTGTAGTTGTATGCCAACCAGCAGATTGTGTTGCTGGATAAAATTCAGCAGAACCATGATCCATAATAAGAGCATCATCACCATCTGATTGCAAACTATCATAAGCTGTGTAAGTTAAATCAGTACCAGTAACTTTTAATTGATTTTTAGTATCATAACCAACAGCTAAAATCTTAGCACTACCAGTTCCTGAAAGACCAAATAAATCATCTAATGGGTCTCCATCTAAAAGAATAGTGCTAGCATCAAGAGTACCTGTTACTGTTGCTCCTGTTACATTCAAAGATGTAGCAGTTAAAGCACCTGATATTGTTGCGTTAGTTGCTGTTAATGCTCCTGCCCTAGTAACTCTAAATGGTGCTGACCCAAATGTATCATTACCAAGATGTATGCCATCTGCTGTGCTTAAAGACACTCTAGTTGTGCCACTTCCTGCTGTTAAAGATGTTGCACCTAAAGTAAAACCACCAATAGTTCCTGATGTAGAAGTAATTGAACCTGTAAATGAACCACTTGTAGCTGTTATTGCGCCTGAAATAGTAGCACCAGTAGCGGTCATAACACCTAAAGAAGATACAGTAAAAGCACCTGACCCTATATTCATACTACCTGCTGTAATAGAACCCATGTTTGCAGATATGGCTGATAAAGTTCCTACATTTATTTGATTTGCTTCAACAGAATTAGCTGCTAATTGGTCTGTTGTAATACTTCCATCAACAATTAAATCACCATCTATATAATTAGTTACTGCTGAAAAAGAAGTGCCATTATGTTTATAAGCAACTTGAGCATTAGTATCAGTTCTACTAACTACCACTATGTCATTACTTCTAGGATTCCTACCAAATGCAGTATTAAATTCAGCATCTGATGGTGCAGAAGTAGAGTTGCTTCTTTCATATCTTAATGTGGTTGGGAATATAGCCGAAGAACCAAGATTGCTACCACCAATAGTACCTACAACTAAATTACCACCACTATAAACAACTGTAGCTCCATCTATATTTGTTAATGTCAGTGTTCCTGTTACTGTTGCATCAGTTGCGGTTAAAGAACCATCCAGTTCAACTCTAAATGGTGCAGATGAAAAAGTATTATCTCCTAGATGTATTCCATCTGTTGTAGATAGGGATATTCTTGATGTGCCTGTACCAGCAGTTAAAGATGTCTCACCAACACTAAAACCACCAATAGAACCTGTAGTAGCTGATATTTCACCTGATATATCTAAATCAGTTCCATCAAATTTTAAATAATTTGTGCTAGTACCTATATTGAATTTAGGAGTACCACCATCATTACCTAACCAAAAACCTGTTGCTGTAGATGTGTAACCAGTTTTAGTTTGTCTAACAGCCATTCCTGATTCTTGACCAAGATTTAATTCACCTGTATTAATTTTTCCTGCTGACAAATCATTAATTTTAACATTTGTAACAGCACCATTATTTATTTTATCTGTAACAACAGCAGCATCTGCTATATCGAATTCAATAACTGGAGCATCACCTATAGTAAAAGTACCTGATGTTGGGAATCTTGCTGGTGAAGATTCAGTTCCTAATGTGTTTAAAGAAGTAATATTAGCAACATAAGAACCTGTAGGTACAAAGTTAAGATCACAATTCTCTACATCTACTATTCTATTTATTACTTGATTACCTGAATTATCTACAACATTAACCCTATACTGATAATTAGGAAAATCTGTTGGTTCATCCCATGATAAAAATGGTCTGCCTGTAGAACTAGAATCAGTATCAGTAAAAGTAATATTAGTCGGAGCTTTAACTGCATAAGCAGATGGTAAGTTAGCTAATTCTTCTACTGGTTCTTGCGGTGGTACTTCCCATGTATAAACATCAAAGTATTCTATTAAGCTAACTGCAACCAAACCATTTGATTGTAATTCTAATGCTTCAACTCTACAAATCTTACCTGAGAATCCTAAACCTGCATAAGTTAAATCTACTATATCTCCTACATTTAGTTTATACATTTCAGGAGTTCCTAAGAACTGCATAGTTGTTTGATTTCTGCTTCTAGTTAGAATTGCTTTACCCATGTTATAAGCTATATAAGGATCGCTTATATAAGGGAACTCAGCTTTAATTTCTAATATCTCATCACCATCATCTGAGTAATATTCAGGAGTAGCATCATGTAAAACTGTAGCTGTATCTAGCTCATATCTTTTATTAGCATTAAAAAATTCAACAATAACTTTATTTGCTTTTTTATCTTTATTGCCATAATCAACTGATATACCAGCATCAGCAATAATATGATTATCATTAATACTAAATGTAGAAGTGCCTGTATCTTCTATTTGTAATTCATATTTGCCATCTATATAAAGAAAAATACCTCTCATGTTAGCGAGAAGCTCTTTAGCATTTTCCATTACATTTTTATTAGTATCTAAATAACCATTACAATGAAATCTTTTAATCTTAACTAAAGATGAACCAGTAGTTTGTGAAGAATAATTTGTGCCTAAAGTATCGTTAAAATAAACTCTGTATAATGGATTTTGGTCAAAGAATTCATCTCTTTGAATATCAGTAATTTCTTTGCCTGTAATAACACCATCACCATTGTTATCATAAATATCTATTAATTCACCAATTTTATTTTGCCACCAATCATTATTAGGGTCTGAACCACCAATAGTGATAAAGCTATCACCAGCAACACCACTCCATGTTAATGATTTAGATACGCCACCAAAAAACGGATTATCAACCTCTGTATCACAAACATTAGCAGCAGAGCTGAATGTAGTCATATTGATTTGTGATTCTGTTAGACCCTTACCATATTCGTTGTTAGTAATGTAATCTAAGAAACATAAAGCTGGATTATCTGAGTATTTATAAGTAGATACAGTTCCAAATGTTTGATTGGTATCTCTTGGATCAAATACTTTTTTACCCCTTACTTGAACTGTTAGCTGTGGAACACCTTTCCAAATACCCTCTTTATCATAACCATAATGAGCAGCTATATAACAAACGCCATTTAATTTATGTGCAGAAGTCCAGTTAGACATAGATGCAACAAGCATTGGATCTGCTGTTTGAGTTGCAGCTCCATGATGCAGGTTCATAACATATCTATATTTAGATGTAGGGCTTGTGCCAAATTGACCAGCACCAGCATCTATACCAGTACCATTTTGTGAAACTGTATTTAATGAGCCTGAACCTGAAGATATTTTATCTGAACCTATATAACCGCCATCTCTAAATCTAGCAGAATCAGTTAAAGGATTACCATCAAGCTCAATAGTCCTACCTAGTATTTCATCACATTCACCAACTGATAAAGCATAGACTACATATAAATCTTTAGAATCATTTGCATTAACATTCATGTAAATTATTTGCGCCCCTACTCTTCTAGTTCCATAGATAACAGGAATCTTTCCACCAGCAGAAGTTTTATTAGCCAAGATATCCTGACCTTTAGCAAGCATTTGTCTTGCTTGCATAAATCCTTTAACACCTACTGCAAGAGTTGCAGCAGTAAGAATCATGTTAATTTTACCTATGGTATCAGCAGCTTTCCAAGTAGCTACAACCCAATTAAAAAATGTTACAAAAGGATTTGCCACTTACATTCCCCACCTTACATCTGATTTAACTTGTGTAGCAAATTCCATGCCCTTATCACCTGAGCTAAATGATTGTTGTGATTCATCAGAAAAATGTCTACCTTTTGTTAAATTCCAATTTGCCCAATGTGAAGCAACAGTCATACTTAATGTTGAATCATTAATGTTTTCTTGAATTGCTATATTTCTTATCTGACCTGAAAAAAAATTTATTGCTCCCACAATAGTTTCATTTTCGTTAAAATAAGCTATATAAATATCTACTGTTTTATCTGTAAATGCACCATCTTGAACTAAAGACCTAACCTCGTTTGTTATGTTAGAAAAACCTAAATTAATTTCATCTACTTGTAATTGACCTGTTTCGGTTGTTGAGTCTACTTGTAAAAAAGAACCACCAGCTTCATAGCTATTAGAATCATAAGTTACATTAGTGTACCAATCAGTTAATCTAATAGTAGATGATAAATTAAGTTCAACTAAAAAAGCTGTCTTAGTTGCTGTTGATGATACTTGAGTTTGTAAAGCAGATGATAAACTTCTAGGCATTAGGTTATAACCTCTCTAACATCAAATGAAATACTATAAAAACCACTAGCATCTGTTGAATACATAATCTCATTATTTTCAAGATAAACAGTAAAGCTAGGTTTATTTACAGTAACAGCTTCATTATCTGCTAGAGATGCTACTAGATTTGGTTCTATAGTTAATGTCATTTCACCTGCTGATAATGAGTCAGCAGTATCTCGTACCATATAAACTTTACTATGACTTGCAAACTTAATTATATCACCAGCTTTTAAAGCACCTGTCTGACTGGCTGTAAAGCCATCTAAGGCTATAGAAGCATCTCCTGATGTATGTGCTCCAACCACCTGAATATCTGTTTCTAACCTACCTGCACCTAAATTATCTAGTGGTGCAACTATAGTAAAGTCCTCAAAAGAACCTTTTTGTTTTTGTAAAAATGCAAATACTTCTTGAGCCTTTTCTTGTTGTAAGGGTGGCATTTGCACTGTAAAAGAAAAATATTGAGCACCTATTTGTCTGACTTGTTTTCTACCTGATAAAGTCTGATTAACTAAGGTGGGTCTATTATCTTTAAAATTTAAACTTCTAAAATTGGGAGATGTTGGAAATTGTCCTGACATTATACTATCCCCATTTTGCCTTGATTATTCATGGCATTGTTTATGATTGATGTTATTAAACCTTTTCTTGATGCTAATAACTGGTCAAATCCAGCAGCATCTACTGTTGATATATTAAAGTTGACTGTAGGTGCAGCTTGTACTTGTTGTATTTGTGATTTTGTATGATCTATAACTGTTTCATTTGGATGTAATATTGCAGGAAATCCTCCTCTACCATCTATACCACCTGTTCTTGAGCCAAACCCTGTAAAGCCACCACCCTCATAAACACTATCAAATAAAGTGTCATTATCAGTAAGTGAGTTATATTCATTAGTAGCAATAGCCCTGTCTCTTATTTTAGATATAGAGCTACCAAAAGAAGCAAACATTCTATCAATAACTAATTTTTGCACCGCTATTCTAATCAATTCTCTAACCACACTTGTAGCATAATCTTTGAATGATGCTTTACCCTTTTCTAAAAAGTCCATTGTTAATTGAGTAAGTCCGTCATAAGACTTTTTAAATACACCTTGCAATTCCTCTTGCATGGTTTTTATATTAGTAGCAAAGTCTGAATATCCTTCTTCCGCAGATTTTATAAACTTCTGAAAAGGCGCTAAAGCCTTAAATCCAGTCTCTCCTTCATCTGCTGGCTTATTAGGATCTCTTCCTGTAATTAAATCCATGAATGATTTAACCTTTACTTTTTCAATAGCTCTATTGGTTTCTTTTTCTAAATCCTTATAAAGACTTTCTATTCTTGCTTTGATCTCTTTAGATTTTTCTTCAGATTCAATGTCTCCAAAAAGTTCAATAGTTGGTAATTTTCCAACTCCTAAAGTGTCTTTAATTTTTTCAGGAAGTTTATCAATTAAACCATTTATTTTATTAATACCAGTATTTAGACCACCAATAATAAAATTCATAAAACCAGTAAAAGCTGTTTTGATTGGAACTATAAATTTATCTAAAAAACTTAAATATAATTTATTTACAAATATTTTTGCTTTTAAATCAAATATATTTAATTGCTTGTTAATAAATTTTAAAGCAAAAACAAACTCATCTCTAAAAACATATAAAGCAGCTAATGCAGCAGGAATCCAAACAAAAGGATTTGCCAAAGCAGCAGCAGTAAATGCTTTTGTCATAGTTATTATTTTTGGTAAGTAAAATCCTATAGCAGCTAATGCAGGAATTAATATCACATCAAGATTATTTGCAAATTTACCAATAACTGCACTTAGAAAAGAGAATCCATAAGTTGCTTTTTGTATATCTCCAATCATAAATTGGAAATTATTTCTCAATGCAACCCCAGCTTGTCCTAGAGTCATAGGCATTTTTGAAATTTGCTCGTTAGTTTCTTTTGTGCCTTTTATAAGAACAGGCATCACAGTTTCTGCTGTTAATTTACCAGCATGACCAAACTCTCTAAGTTCACCAACAGTCATGTTAAGACCTTCGGCTAACATCTTAGTAAGAATCGTGTTGTTTTCCATTACTGATCTAAGCTCGTCACCTCTTAAAGCACCTGAAGCTAAACCCTGAGCTAACTGTCTAGCAGAGTTATTTGCCTCTTGAGCATGAGAACCAGCAATAATAAAAGTATTTGCTACTGTTTGTGTTGCATCAGCAACGTCTTTTTGTGTTGCACCTAAATGCTCAGTAGCTAAAGCAAGTCTTGTAAAAAGCATAGCAACAGCATCAAAGTCAGACCTTGAGTCTGAAGCAATCCTTCTCATGTGATTCATAGCTGAAGCTGTTTCAGTAGCACTACCAGTTAAGGCGTTCATTCTGTTTTCAACGCCAATCATAACATTGGCGGCTTGCACTATCTCTCTAACACTAAAAGCAGCAACAATAGTATTTCTCAGACTAGCTAAAGCCTGATTTGTACTATTAATATTTCTTTTGAAACTATTAACCGCTTTAGCAGATTTATCATTTCCAATAAAATTAAAATGAATATCTGATTTAGTTAGAGCTGCCATTCCTTTCTTCCTTTATTTGAAGATAAGCCAACCATCCTTGAAACTCCTCAACTGTCATTTCATCAATCTCAGCTAAGGTTTTATTTAGTTTTTCAGCTAATGCATATCTTATGTATAGCTGCTCATCTTCTATTACTTTTTTTTAACTTCTTCCTGCGACATATTATTCATCATTTCGCTAGAAACTCTTATTAATACATCTCTATCAACCCTCTCCAATAAGGTTTTCTTATCAGCGATGGTAAATAACTTTTCACCAGCCTCGTCTAATGCTTTATAGATTAAAACATAAACTAAAAGCTGTACTTCGTCATCTTGTGCTAGTTTCATAAATTTAGAAGTCTCTGAAAGAGTTATTGGTTTACAATAAATCTTTAAAGGATTATCTTCATCCTCACCCCATTCAGGGACTTCTATAATTCTAGTTTCTATGCTGTCAAAATGTTTCTTTGCGTTATCTATTGCTGACATTTTCTTATACTGTAGTTTGTGTTAATGCACCAGTTCCTTGAACTGAAACACTAGCTTCAACTAGACCATCAAATGATCCACTTCTTGTTACACCAGTAACAATAGCTGAACCTGTATAATAAGTATCACCTGTTGTATCTCCTTCAGGATAAACATTTAGTATTACTTCTGACCCAATGCTTAAAGCACCTTGTCCATCAGTATCAGTCTCATCCCAAAATACATCTATACTTCCTGAGAAAGAAGTCAATGATGATTTATAAGTTCTAGCAGAATCACCCATTGAAGTATCTTCTAAAGTATCAGCAGTTTCCTCAATTGAATATGATCTTATTTCAGCTACAGCATTAGAACCGACTTTTACAGTTCCTTCACTTCCTTTATGTGTTGCCATTTTCTACCTCGTCTTTCGACTTTTTCTTAGAAGAAGATTTAATTTTATCTTGCGAATGGACTGCTTCCTCTTTCCAACCCATATTCAATAAAGACTCAACCTTAGAAGGATGAGCATCTATAGAAACCTTGCCATTTGGACTAATCATTTTCATAATTTGCCTCCTGTTAAACTGCTACATCAGGATTAGTTTCCTGCACATAGTAGTTAGTTAAAAATGTGAGAGATACATAACCCAGTGGTTTTTCTCCCTCTCCGTTAAATTCTATTTCAGTTGATTCTAAATAACAGTCTTTAGCTAATCCATCTAAAGTTCTATCTGCTGCTATTGCTTCTTCAACCTCTTTGCTTATTGTATCAATAGTATCATCAAAGTCACTACTAGCTTTTGCATATCCTTCTACCACTACTGACAATTCTCTACTCATAACTCTATCAGTACCTATAACTATTGGCTCAGATGCTTCTGATTTAGTATAGATAACTAATGCTGGTACTGTTTCTAATGGATAAACTCTTGATTCATAAACTCTTGAACCAGTTGTAGTTAACCCAGTTAAAGTTGTACCAAACTTTTCTCTTATTTGCTGTCTAACATGATTTGCCATTACACTTCCTCTAACATTAATGCACTAAAACCAGTTCTATCTGCTTGTATATTAACAACAGTATAGTTTTGTGCTGCTTTGAGTATATTACCATTTGTATCTTTTATTGCAGATACATCCAATCTATTGCCAAATGCAATATTAGGAATATCTACAGTTCTGCAATAGGCTATTGGTTTTAATGCTTCTACACCAACACCCTCATCTTGTTCTACATATTCATTATTTAAAATTATATTTATTGTTGTAGAAGTACCATTGTTTGTATAAACAGCAGAAACACCATGACCAAAATTGATATCTAAATATCCAGCCATATCTAATTCAGTTTCTAATCTAAATTGAGACATTATTCTTCCTCTAACACCAAAGAAACCAAGCCTGTATTATCAGGCTCAACTGTTCTAACAACAAACGTGGTTACAGGCTTTAAAACATTACCCTGATCAGTTGTTATTGCATCAACTCTTAATTTATCTTGTTGTGATATGTAAGGAACATCAGATGCTTTAACTATTGCTCTTGGTTGATAACCAGCAACAGGAACAGTGCCGCCTTCTATATTAAAATATTCTTGGTCAATAATAATATTAATATTCTTAGAGAATCCTGAATCAATATCAAAAAGGGTATCTATTAATGGGAAATCATCCCATAAAGATTGTTGAACCTCAAAGAATGTAGCAGTAACACCATGACCTGTTGTTGTATCAACATAGGCGTTAAAATCTGCTGCACTCTCTAAAGGCATGATTTATTTTTTAGCTCTAGTTTTAGGAGCTTTTACTTTTGAAGTTTCTAAACCTACGCTTCTATCTTGTTTTTCAGCTTTAGGTTTAGCTGTATGAAGTTCAGCTTTGCCATAACCACATAAAGCATGACCTTCATGCTCAGGTAGTTCAACTATATCACCAGCATGTACTTTAGAACCGCCAGCCATTGTATCTTGTAAAATTTTATATTTTTTCATATTTAAGTTGGGGGTATTGCTACCCCCATTCCATTTAAGCATCAGTTAATTAGTCAGATGATTTACAGAAAGATACTGCATGTCTTACAGCAACATCAACAGTTTGTAGAGCAACAATTCTTACTCCACCTGAAGTTGATAATGCATAAGGGTCAACAGTAATATCTAGTCCACCATACATACCAATTAATAAGTCTGCAAAGTTACCAAAGTAGAAATCACCACTTGTTACTTGATTACTTCTAACAACATTATAA
>Ga0208162_1001738_pt1 | contig 11116 bp, 27 predicted proteins | sample CB_VirMetaG_4_FD_184539 | JGI IMG/M metagenome (GOLD analysis project Ga0208162, IMG submission 184539) | Freshwater to marine saline gradient viral communities from Chesapeake Bay - CB_1508_1M Viral MetaG (SPAdes) (version 4) | ecosystem: Environmental > Aquatic > Marine > Coastal | place: USA... | reverse complement strand
CACACATAGGGAGGGGTATATATAATATATAACAGCCCCCGCCCGAAAATTTAAGGGGGGCTAATCGCAAACTAAAATTAGAACAATTCTAAACCTGGGCTAAGTCTCTGATTTATCTGTGTATTCTGCTTCAATTATCTGCGCTTTTTCACTGCGCTGTAGCTCCAGCGCGTCTTGCACGCTGGAGAGGGCACTGGCAAGATTGTCGCTTGCAGACAACTCCATTTCAACGCTGTGTTGACGTGGAAGGTATGATTGAACAACACGCAAAACATCCAACACCTTCCCGTTATCCCTCATTTCTTCCACAAGCAAATCCGCGACAACTTCAACGCCGCCGACCTTTTCCACAGACCTATCAAAAGCCCGCGCCATTGCTTTGGATAATTGCATGTATGGGCTACCGCTTCCCTTTGGCCTTCCACCCTTATTTTTCACAACACTGCCAGTCATGTATTAAACCTTCCATCCTTTTGTTACCGTTGCAAAAATACCACACATAAAAAAAACGTCAAATCCCATTATTTTTTTCTTGTGATAATGCGCGCCCGGCATTATAAAGGATATGCAAGCCCGACATGGTGTCGGCAAATCAAAGGGGAAATTAAAATGCAAAACGCGATAGAGGCAAAGCGCAAGGAAATAGAAGCCAAAAAGGTGGAGCTTGGAAAAATTGCATATAATAAATGGGCAATGGTTTTTGATGAAAGGGTCGATGATACAGGCGAAAAGTACAATCGCTCCTCGCCAGCCAGTCACCGAAAAATTCAGCAAATAGAATTTGATTTGTGCGAGGAAATTTATAATTTGATATTAGAGATAGAAGAAATTGAGTACGAAATGGAGGCGCACTAATCGAAACGCGCCTTGTGCGCGTCATAGCGAGACTGGCCGCCGCTATCTGACGAGATAGGCCAGAAACAGAAAGGGAAAGATGGAGCATGATTTACAAAGGATATGAAATCGAGGCTTTCGACCATGTTTTTTTCGACATCAACGAGGGCGTAAAAATTCGAGTTAACGGCGTGAAGTTCCCAAGAGAGAAGGGCGAGCATTACGCAACGTCAAACGAAACACAAGCTATTGAATGGGCTATTGCCGAATATGAAGGCAAATACCTTTCACGCGGCGGCGTAGTTTACGACAGCGAGGCCGATTATCTGGCGCAGTGGAGCGACTAGCAATAATTCGACAAGCTGGCGCAAGCTGGCTTGTCCTGTGATTGCTAGGCAATAGTGCCTCAATCAAACACGAAAGGGAAACAGAATGAACCAAGGAACACTTGAGCAACGTTACGACATTTATTTGTCGTGCGCTGACGATGGCCGAGGCCGTGACATCACGACAGGCGGCAAAACATATCTAAAGACGTTTGACCAATGGCTGAACAACCAGTCAGGCGACCCAGCCCCGACCGAAATGAAAAGGGAACACAATGGAAAACAATAGAGATTTTGCAAAAGACCGCATTGCAAGAGACTTGCAGGGCGATTTGATGGACGACAACCACGCCACGCGCCGCTATTTTCGGTGCTGGCTCGACGGCTCTTATTTAGGCGAAGAACACTACAGGGCAAACGTGGCGTTTTTAAGAGACAACAGCCATAAGCCCCGCGCCTTGCGCTCATTTGTGATAAGCGAGTTTTGCCAATATACCGCGCATGATGCAGATTGTTCCACCAAATACGCGCAAAACGTCATTACCGAAATCATACCGCACCGCCAGCTTGAACGCCTTAACAATGCCTTAATTGGCGATGCCTTGGATTTAATCGCTGAATATGAAGGGGACGCATAATGAAAAACATTTATTCAATTTGTTTTTTATATTCGGGCTTTGCTTTTGTCGGCATCGCCATTGCGGGGCTGGAAGGCATAGCCCCCATAACAGACCACACAAGCAATGGCTTAGGCTATTGGGGCACCGCCCTGCTTGTGGTTGGATTAGTTAAATTTTGGAAGGGGTAAACAATGACAAATTTATCATACGAACAGCAAGTCATTTTGGACATTGTGAAAGAAGGAAACGGCAAGGCCGCTTTTTATACCAGCCAGTATGGAATGGATAGGTATGGAAATAACATTTTTGAGTACTTCAAGAAACATTGCAAAGAAAATGGGATTATGTGTGCAACTGCAAAAAGCCAGCCCATACAAGGCTTAATTAGGCGCGGATTGCTTGAAAAAATCGACAGTACATGGCGCGCTGTTGCCGTGAAATTACCAGAAAACGGGGAAGGATAAACAATGTTTACATTTATGATTTTTTGCATGATGGCTGGCTGGATTTTGCTTATCGCCATTTATGGCGGGGCGCACCTATATGGGCACATAACGTCACGCCCTCAAAAGGTGACAGTGCGGCTAATCACGAATTGCGGCGGCAGAAACATAGGCCATTGGCTGTATGACGAACACCATATAGACCAACCTGCTTTCGAAAGGAGAACATGACATGACACCTGCTAGAGTAAAAGCGATTAGATGCGCTTTGCGGCGCAGTGACGGGCGCAAACCAACACAAAAACAGGTTTCGGCATTTTTGAGAATGGGTGAAGTTTCTGTTGCACGCTATGAAGCAGGGGCAAGTGTGCCCTGCACTTCAAACGCACTAATGATAGAAATGCTAACGGATAAGCACACTGTCGAGCGTATAGCGCAAGCGAATAAGCGTGATGGTGTTTTTTCAGACATTCGTCTTGCCGACAGGTGTTGGGGCTGCGGAAGCTATAACAATGCAATTGAGGTAATAGACCAGAAAGACGAAGGTCGCGGAAATGTGCCGCCCTTCTCTTACCAGCGCGGCCTAGTGACTTGCGAAGACTGCGGCGAAGCGTGGTATTCTCAAAACTCGCGCAACAGTTTGGTTATGGCTGGATTCAAGGCGGCATTGGCAAAAAAGAACCCGTCACAAATTCTTTTAATGGAATACAAAAACACATAAGACGTTTTCCCTTTACGTCTTATCGGGGCGGCTTTCGGGTCGCCCCTTTTTATTGCATAGCCCCCTTAAAAGCCCTCAGAGGCACCCTGCAAGCGTTTTTATAAATCCCCTAGGTCTGGTATATCGTCACCCCTGTTTTGCTCTGTAAGGCGTTCTAGAGCCTTTTGAGGTATCTTTAATAGCATGTTGCCAATATTTGCTGGCAGGGCACCACTGTCAATTTGGGCTTGTGTCTCGACTATCGCTGCCCTTGCGCCCTCGACAGTCCAGTTTCCACCCTTGGCGCGGATATCATCGGCCTGTTGCTCGCCCTTTGGGATATAGCTTGCAGGTGTTCTATTTCTCTGATGGTGTTCACGCGCCACCTGTTTTGAGTGTTTCACTATCAAGTTGAGCGGGAACCAGTATCGGCTTGTATGGTCACTAATCACGCCCCGCCATATTTTACGCAAATATTCAGTATAAAGGTCTGCGTTTATGTCTGTAGGCATATTGCTATTTATGGCCTCGCAAATTTCCTGAAGGTACAGCTTCGCGCCCTCTGGGTTGTCCCTGAGAGCAACGTGCGGCGCGTATAATGTCGCCATGTTTGCGGCAAACTTGGTGCGGCAAAGGCTCATTCGGCCTTCATAATCCATTTTACTTTGTGTCATTTTTCCCTCTAATCGCTTTCTTAGCTAAGTCTAAAAATGGGTCTTGTTTGGGTTCGTTGTCTCTGTCTGAGTCACTAATATGACTAGATATATTATTGATATGTTCTTGACTGATTAGTGGCTCACCCTGAGACACTTTAGTCTCACAGTGAGACTGTTTAGTCTCTGTGTGAGACAACAAAAGGTGATATAAATTGCTTGTGTTTTTGCCCGTGCCCCACCTGCGCCTAACTCGAATAAAGCCGTGCTTTTCCAGATATGATATCTTGCGGTACACCGATGCCTTGCTCAGTCCCGTCACCACCATTAGCCTTGCGGCTGAAGGATAACACGAGCCACGCTTGTCTGCATGACGGGCAATAGCCAACAAAACCAGCTTGGCTTGTGGGTCTGCAACGGGTGCATCAAAGGCACTTTCGACAAGCTTGAAACTCATTAGAGCCACTCACGAATAACGCTCAGGCCACCAGCTAAATCTAGCGTGACGGGTATCAATCCGTTGCCCTCAACAGGCCAGCTATATTGGTCACTGTTCATAGCCCAATCCGCATTGATTGCGTAAACTGGTAGCGTGACCCGAATCGGCTGGCGGTCATATCGCCACATTAGGCAGGGTATCATGTTCTGCTTTGCGGCGGCGTGTTTGGTCTGTTCCCACCATGCAGGTGCAAACCAGTTGCCCGACTTATACCTTTTGGCTTCGACTAAAATTAACTCGCCAAGCTCTATGTCACCCAACTCGCTTTCTTGGTATTGCGTGAGGTTGCGGCGACACTCGACCCCCAGCTCCTCACGAAATATTTTTACCAACTCGCGCTCAAATGACGCGCCTTTCGTCCTACTCAGCTTGGACATTTTCGGCCTGCGGCACAAAATCGTTTGCGGTGATAGCACCCTCTGTCGCCTGAGTGATTAGCGGTATGTGCCCCCAATCTGGGCGAGTCTCGCCAGTCATCCATCGAAAAGCGCAGGACTGCGTGACGTTGCAACGCCGCCCCAACTCATAGCTTGATATGCCTTTGAGTTCACACCACTCGCCAAGTTTCGTATTTTGATAAGACATCTGTTTCTCCTTTTGTCAGATGCACAAGCCGTATCATCCCGCCCAAGCATTGTCAACGATTTTATTTCAGGGTAATTATTTGCGTAATGCGACTGTTGCATTTTTACAACACCTCACGACAATCTTAAAAATCCACTTGAATCAATGACTTAGCGGTGCAAATAATTCTTCACAAGCATTAGTTTTCCTGTATACTAGTAGGTAAGAAGTCGGAAAAGGCCACGTTGTTTGAAAATTAAATAAAGGGAAATCAATTATGAGAAAAGGAACTGTTCGTTCCAAAGAGGAACAAGCGCGTCTTTGGGGTCTTGTGAATGACCAATGGAAAGCACACCCCAACTGGAGAACTGCACCGACATCTGAAGAGGCCGTGAGAGGATTTAAGATTCTCTATCGTGCGGCAACGGGGCGGTCATTCAAGGGGCGCGTTGAGCTAACAAGTGGCAACCGCCACACATGGGTTCGCAAGGGAGTCTGGTACATAAACCCAGACGAGGTGAGAATTGGTGGACTTGGGGGCTGGGCTGAAATTGTCCACTCCATGAGCCATTACTTTCACTCCAGAAACAACCCAACACTAGCACCTCACCACGCCAAGCAAGCGTACTTGGAACGTAAACTAACTGAAACGGCTCTGCGTCGAGGCTTTCTTGATGGGAAGCTGAAGCCAAAGCCAAAGGCTCCGAAGCCGCCAGTAGACAAGCTGGCATTGCAGATGGAGCGACTGGAAGCGAGAGAGAGGGCTTGGGCGACCAAGCTGAAACGGGCTAACACCGCAATCGCTAAAATGAAAAAAGAGCGGCGGTCTTTGGAAAGAATGATTGCCAAACAGAACGACTAACCAACGGCGGGGGCGAAAGCCCCCGTCACTTAACAAGGAGAGAGATGATGGAAGAAGATATCAAACTGAAAGATTTTTATGAGTGGCTGGACACTTACCCCAGCGATGTAATCAAGTGGGAAGTCGTGGACGTTCAGGAGGGCTTGCGAGTCGTAAACTTCTGCGTGTCTGACGACGATGAGGAGTAGGAGCAACGATATGGAAGACCTAGAACTTAATGACTTTGAGCGTGGATACCTGACTGCATTTAGCCATGCGATGTACGACACCCTTTCATCAGAAGGGGGCAAAGAAGACGATGACTTTTGGTGCGGCCTGACACTTGGAGAGCGAGTGTTCGACCTGAACATCTGGCACGATGACTTGGATGGGAGCGTGTCATGTTCAGCCTATGAGTGCTTTAAAAAACCCGATGGGGTTCAGACCGACCTGTCGAGTGTGTGGCACATGTGGAGAATGGAGACAGCATGACGTTAATTAAATGGCCTCTGCGCGCTGGGCAGGTGAAGGACTACACCAACCTAGTCCTGAACGGTTACACGCCGACAGACATAGATTTTATCTATGACCTGAAGGGCAAGAAGTATGTGCTGGGTGAACTCAAAGCCGTTGGCGCACCCATGCCCGAAGGCCAGCGAAGGATGCTTCGCTACCTAATCCAGAACCTAGTCGCCGCAGGCTGTGAGGTGTGCCTGATGGTGGCAGAACACGACACTAACCCAAGTCAACACATTGACGTTGGAAACTGCATCATAACCAAATGCACGACTGTTCGTGACGGAGTTACCAGCGAGAGTATGTATATCGGTATGCGGGTGGTTGATGCGTGTAATGAATTTCTAGGTCTGGAAGACTAATGAAAGAAATGTATTGACTACCCAGTTCTCATGTGCATTATGGGGACAAGGAGAAAAGGGAATGAGAGAAAAATTACAGGCAAACATCGCCGCGATTGGGCTTACACATGGCTCTCCAAGCCAGTACGAGAAGCCTATCTGTCTGCGCCTGTTTGAGTACGTTTACCTCAAGGATGAGCGTAAGAATATCCCTACCAATGTTCCAGCCACTGCTGGTGGTGCGGCTCACGATGCCATACAGGGCATCCTGTGTGATGGTCTTGCGCCAGAGGATGCCATACAGGTGGCTCAGAAGCGCATATCAGAACACACCCCAACGGATGATAATGACGAGATAAAGCGTGACCGATACGTTGAGGACGTTGAGGCTATGGTCGCCAATGGCACTGAAGGCTGTCTAAGCCTGACGAGTGGCTGGTTCAATGAAGCAATGACTGCTGAAGAGCAAATTACAGTAGAGCATCCAAAGCTGACCATGCCGATTATCGGCTTTGTCGATTTGACTGGTGACTTTGAGTTTATCGAAATCAAGACTAAGTGGAACGGTCTTGGCATGGAAAGAAAAGATGGAAGCCGTGGTGTGCGGAAGGTGAAGCTGCCAGAGGTGCCCCAGCCAGAGCATGTAAGACAGGTGGCTGTGTACAGTGCGGCGACAGGCAAGAAAGCCAATCTGGTATATGCCAGCACAGAAGGCTATGTGACCTTCAACTCAGATAACTGTGACCTTCTATCTGATGCGTCGCTCAACCACCATTTTAACCAGATTCTGCACAATGCGATTGTGTGGGAGAATCTGCTGTCCATCAGCAGTGACCCGAATGTCCTGAAGTATTGGATACAACCAAACTGGGACGACTTTCGCTGGCGGTTTATGCCAGATGATTACCTACAACAAGCGAAGGAGTTGTTTAAGATATGAGTGAGAAACACACGGACGAATTGAAAGAGGAGTGGGAAGCCGCCGTTGCCATCGGAAGGTTTAACGAGAGGCAGGCTATGGCTTGTCAAATGATGACACATTGCCAGAAAGAAACATTACGAGATGTTCTGTATCACTGCGATGACCAAGCGATAATAGACCGCTTATACGCTAATTTTAAGGATGTTATTTCACCAGAGGGGGTGCCAGAATTTTAATGGAAAATCTAGCAAAAGCATTGAGCGCGGCGCAGGGCGAGTTTGGCACTGTACCGCAGACGGGACTCAACCCGTTTCATAAATCAAAGTACAGCACGATTGAGGATTATGTGAACTCTGCCAAGCCAGTGTTGGCAAAGCATGGTCTGTCTATCTCCCAATCACCCAACTTGGTTGATGGTCAGTTTGTCTTGACCACCATCCTGATGCACGAAAGCGGCGAACACATCGCATCAAACCAGCCCATCTTTTCTGCCAAACAGGACGCGCAGTCTATGGGCAGTGCTATCACCTACGCACGGCGTTACGCATACGGCGCAGTGCTGGGCATGGCATCTGGCGATTATGATGATGACGGAAACGCCGCAACGAAACTTGAAAAGGGAGCCTCGACGGAGACTCCCAAGACCCCGAAGTCTAGCCCTCCCAAGCCTTCGGGGTCGCCTAATAAGACCATTGAGGAGCGTGTAAACGCTACGCCTGACCTTGCTGGTTTGAAAGCCCTGTACGCAGAGGTGAAAGAAGAACTACAGGCAATGAAGAAGGGGGAGCAAGACAGCACTGTTGCCTTGTTTGCCAAACGTAAGGCTGAAATCGGAAAGGAAACGAAATGAGCCAGAAATACGACAACAGAGGCCAGATATCTCTCTGGTTGAACGAGAAGTACGAAGTGGGTGGGAAGTACCCCAAGTACAAAGGGTCTGTCATCCTGATGGATGGCTCTCTCAGAGAGGTAGCTCTGTGGGAAAACGACAGCGATAACCCCAAGGCTCCAGCCTTGAAGGGCAAGCATGAAGAGAAGAAGGAACGCGCAGAGGCCGCCCCTGAAGCTCTTGATGACGAAATCCCGTTTTAGGAGTATTGAAGATGAGCGGGACAGCCTACAAGTGCGGTAAGTGTGATGGGCACGGAGTCCTGCTCATCAACATTTCAGCAGATGGAGAGGGGGACTCTTACATCGAAAAGCCCTGCCCCCACTGCAATGGGACAGGTTATGTATCAAAGGCACAGCTAATGGATAATGAACCAGATATAAAAGTAAGGGAACCAGAACTGATTGCTATACCAATGAACGGCGCAATGCGTGTTTATGTGAATGGCAAGACGTATCAACGCCCAATGTCCTCACGGCAACTATACAAGCTGGCGCACTACGCGCTGAGTGTTGCAATGGACACTGAGGCTTATGAGAAGGAAAACAAATAATGAAGGTAAATGTTGAGGTAAAAGTAAACATGAAGGGCGATGACGGTCAGGAAGTCTTCTACGATGATGAGGATATTGTCTCTGTAGCTTCTGTCATAAAGGCTGTCGGTGATGTCTTCATGGTGGACGAGTCCACGCTGAAATGTAAACGCCGCCCAGCCTATGTAGCACGGGCACGGCAAGCCATGTACTACCTGTGCTGGCTAAAGACTAGAAGCAGTCTGCCCCGCATTGGTGAGATGGTTGAACGCGACCACACGACTGTACTGTGGGGACGCAACAGGTGCATACAACTTATGCGCCAGAACGATATGTATAAAGACATGGTAATGATGGCAAAGGAGCTTGCAGAGCAATATGAAGCAGAGAAAAAGAGAGAGGCTAGAAAAGGTGCTGAGGAGATTAAACGAAAAATCGAAGAAGCACTGGAAGAAAGAAGCTCAAATGTGGAGAAACCGTGCTTTGCAAGCGGAGTGGAAGCTGTTGGAAATCTCGTCTGTCCCGAAGGATAGTCAGGGATGGCTAAAGCTAAGAAAGCAAAAGGCAAGAGAGGCTCTCGCAAAACTATTAGACGAGAAAAATGCCAAGGATGTGGACAAGGAGTCGATATAGATGGGCACGATTGGGCAGTTTTTTACAAGGATGGGGCATATCATACAGCACATTACTCGTGTGGATTACAACTTTGGCGGTCAGACGATATCCCTGACTTCGGAGAACTCTGAAGACTTGGAAGAGATGTACTCTAGGCTGGATGATTTGACTGTCGAGATAGAGTACATTGAAGAGAACTGCAATATGTACCAGCAAGACGGTCAATGGCGTATTCAAGGATATGCCCTTGAGCAGAAATACGAAACCCTCTGCATCGAGCAAGAGGAGCTTCTGAAATCCCTAGAGAGATTGGAGAGTGAGCGTGAGTGAGATAGACAATATAACCTTGGTGTACCTGAGAGGCTCTCCAGACGACGACTTGGCAGCAGAGATTTGCGTCAAGGATGGGGTGAACTATACAGTAGTAGGGATGTCCGAAAGGGCACTGTATAATCTAGCAAAAGAAGCTGTCCACCTACTTGGTCAGCGTAAGTTTTTTAACAAGGGGAAATGATATGGACTTGATTAAGATACTGGACATGCACACAGACACGGTGCTGAAACAGACAAAGGCTTTGCAAGAGTTGAACGAAACACGCGAAGGCTTTGACGCAATGAAGAACGAAAAGGTCAAAGAAAGCCTTGCAGACAGCACAAGCATATTGTCTCAGGTTTTGCAGTCTTTGGAAGATTAAGGAATCAGGGTGGCTGTTATTCCTATGGCGGTGGGTAAGTGCATCGCTTGATAGCCTAAATCGTTAGTCAGAACCCCGCCCTAATATGGTTAAGTATAGGGTCTGATGTACGCAAACCTGAACAGCCTTAAAGCATTGACAGGAAATTTAGGCGACACTTACGACTTCTTACGGAGTCTGGCAGTTTTCTTCGCAATCTTCTTGGGTTGCTTAGAGAACTGCTTTCCCTTTTTCATATCACGCCGCTTCTTGGCAGACGTAGCAAGATACTCAGCCGCAGACAGCTTCTCTCGTGTCCTCTTGGGCAGATAACGCTCACCAGTAGCCTTCTTGCCCTGCACAGAGGGCTTGCCAGACTTGGTGCCCCACTCCTCTTTAGTCCACTTGGACAGGCTCTTCTGCTTCTTACCCTTGCCGCCACGATAGCCACCGCCAGCCGCCTTGTATTGCTGTGCCAGCATCTGAGCCTTACGCGCAGACCACTGCCCAGCCTTACCACCCTTACTGCCAGCCATAATCTTGTTTTTCAGGCGTTCTCGCAGCTTCGGCTTGGTATATTTACTCTTCTCAGCCATTGCCTAGCCCTAATGTGTAAGACTTGCCATCATAGCTCAATGATGCGTTGCGATTGTCTGCTCTGTTCTTGTAGCTACAATGCACCCAACCGCTCTGAGGGTCTTCAGGATTGTGGAACTCAAGGATAATCTGGTCAAAGCTGAGATTGTCCTGCACCCACTTGGCGACCTCATAGTTGGACACACCAATCACCTCAAAGTCTGCCGCCTCGCCTTTTGCGTGTTGGCTTGTCGTCTTACTGCCGATAGCCTCACACAGAGATGGGCTTCTGTAGCCGCTAGAGATGATTACAGGGCGACCAAAGCGTTTCCTGATAGGCTCTAACACATTATCACAGAGAGCCTTCATAGAGGCTTTGTGTTCCTCTGAGGGGCTGTTGTCTATACCAAGTCGCGTGGCGGTCTGACTCTTTATCATCTCACCCAGCGTGAAATGCTCAGATAAGCGATTGCTCATTGTCACTTTCCCCGCAAGCTCATCAGTTTGTCTGCCCCCTTGATGCCGAAGCTGGCAGAGATAGCGATAAACAGAAGATATTGATACCAGTCAG
>Ga0208162_1001737_pt1 | contig 11122 bp, 8 predicted proteins | sample CB_VirMetaG_4_FD_184539 | JGI IMG/M metagenome (GOLD analysis project Ga0208162, IMG submission 184539) | Freshwater to marine saline gradient viral communities from Chesapeake Bay - CB_1508_1M Viral MetaG (SPAdes) (version 4) | ecosystem: Environmental > Aquatic > Marine > Coastal | place: USA... | reverse complement strand
TTACGAAGAAGGAACTTTTACACCTGCGTATAGTGCAGGTGGTGGATTTTCTGCTACTTATGCTAAACAAATTGGAAATTATACAAAAATTGGTAATAAAGTTACTTGTTGGATAACATTATTTACAGATACAGTTTCTCTTACAAGTGGAGCTAATCTTACAATATCTGGTCTGCCATTTGCTTCTCTTAGTGGAGATGTGCAAAAGAATTATAGTGGTACAATAGGTAGAATTTACCGATGGTCATCAGATATAGATTTACGTGCAGTAGTTGATCAAGGTAGTTCAAGTGTTGCTCTATATTATCAAGCATCTAACGCAATTAATTTATTACCAGCTCAAACTAGTCAGTTGACTTCAGGAAGTAATAGTTATTATAATAATATAGATGTAACAATAACTTATCAAACAGCTTAATAATAAGGAAACAAACTATGGCAATAACTAAAGAAACAGCAATCGGAAAAGTAGAAGTGGTAGGAACATATAAAGCTGTGCAAGTTGCTATGGATACTCTTGTTAAAGAAGATGGAAAAGTAATATCTCAAACAAGACACAGACACATTTTAATGCCAGATTCAGATATAACTAATGAACCCCAAGAAATACAAAACATTTGCAACGCAGCTTGGACACAAGAAGTCAAAGATGCTTATGCTGCATTTAAAACTGCAAAAGAAGCTGAATTAGGACAATAATTAGACTCTAGCATTTTTAGGAAAAGGTGGTAGAATACTTATATTATGCCATTAACACAACTTACATTTCAACCTGGAATTGACACCGAAAATACAGAGACAGGTGCAGAGGGTCGATGGACGAATTGCGATAAAGTAAGATTTCGTAAAGGGCTTCCTGAAAAAATAGGTGGATGGACTAAGTTTAGTCAAATTTATTTCGTAGGAGTGGGTAGAGCTTTAGCATCATGGTTTTCATTAAATGGAGCACGTTATCAATCGTTAGGAACAGATCGTAAAGTATATGTTTATCAAGGTGGAGAAGGTGTTGATATTACTCCTATTCGTAGTTCTAATGTAGTATCTAATGTATTTAGCACTGAGAATGGTAGCTCTATTGTAACAGTTAATGAAATTGATCATGGAGCTAATAATGGTTCTTTTATTACTCTCTCAAATGTTTCTGCTAATGTAGGAGGTATTTTATCTACAGAATTAGAAGGTGAATTTGAAATACAATCTGTTGTAAATGCAAATGCTTATACTATTCTTTCTTCAGGAACTGCCAATGCTAATGCAACGACTACAGCAAATGCGGATATTGAATATCAAATTAATATAGGTCCAAGTCTTCAAACTTTTGGATATGGTTGGAGTGCTGGATTTTATAATCAAGGAACTTGGAATACTGCTCGTACAACTCCACAAGTTACATTAAATATGAGACAGTGGTCTTTAAATAATTATGGAGAAGATTTAATATTAACTCAAAAAGATGGCGCAAGTTATATATATGATACTTCAGGAACATTTGAAGATAGAGCTACGATTATAGCCAATTGTCCTACTACTTCTACGTTATCAGTCGTGTCTAATGATACAAGACACTTAGTTTGTATGGGAACAGAAGTTGAAATAGGAAACACGGCAACTCAAGATAAATTATTTATACGTTGGTCAGATCAAGAAAATCTTAATTCATGGACTCCTAATGCAACTAATTCAGCGGGATCACAACGTATCGCAGGAGGCTCTGAAATTAGAGCAGCTAAACCTGCTAAAGGAACTATTTTAGTATGGACTGATACAACTCTACACTCAATGTCTTTTGTAGGACCTCCTTTTATATTTGGATTTCGTCAGCTCGGAAGTGATTGTGGAGCAGTAGGTATGAATGCTGTGTATGTTACAGATGATATAGCCTATTGGATGTCTGATGGTACATTCTTTCGCTACGCAGGATCAGTTCAAGAAATACCTTGTCCTATACTTAATTATGTATTTGATGATATAGAGCAAACTCAGTATGCTCAAGTCTATGCGGGTCAAACTCATAACTTCTCTGAAATAATATGGTACTACTGCTCACGTAACTCAAGTCAAATTAATCGTTATGTTATTTATAATACAATAGAAAATAGTTGGTATTTTGGTAATTTAGATAGAAGCACATATTTAGATAATGGAGTAGAATTTAATCCAATTGCTTCTCAGTATATTGCTAACTCTACTGCTAATACAATTAGCACGATATATGGTTTAACAGCAGGTCGTTCTTTAATTTATAGACACGAAGATGGTGTTGATGCTGATGGACAACCTTTAGCTGCTTTTATAGAATCAGGTGATGGTGACATCGCTGATGGAGAACAATTTAGTTTTATTAATAAAGTTATACCCGACTTTAAAAATCAAACAGGAAACGCCACTATTACTTTACAAACTAGAGATTATCCAAATAGCTCTAAAACTTCAGGAGAGGTTATAACAGTGTCAAATACCACAGCTTTTTATAACTCAAGAATACGAGGTAGACAATCTTCCATTAAAATAGAAAGTGACGAATTAGGTAGTAATTGGCGATTTGGTACATTAAGAATCCAAATTAGACCTGATGGAAAAAGATAAATATAGAATTAGACAAGCTAGAATAGACGATGCTGTACGTATTCGAGAGCTTTTAAAGACCTGGCTTCCAGAATCACCATATAACTTTGGAAACGTAAATAACAAGAAATTACTTGATCATATTATATTTTACATTAGAAATAGTTTTGTTATAGTAGTAGAATATGAAAATGTTATTGTAGGAACTATGGCAGCCGCTATAGATGAAACATGGTATAGCGATAAAAGATTTCTTAGAAGTCTATGGTTACATGTGAATCCTAAATATCGTAATTTTCATATCTTTAGAGCTATAATGATAGTTTTTAAAGAATACGCATTAAGTAAAAAATTAACTGCTTTATGCGAAATAACTCAAGGTAAAGACGTTGAAAGAAAACATAACGCTTTTATCAAATTAGGATATAAAAATATTGGAGGAACATATATAATCAATGGGTAGTCTTTTTAAACCATCAACAACAATAGTTCAAGCACCTCAGCAATCAACTACGAGTTATGATATTCCAGCTTACTTTAAAGAAATTCAAGAACGTACTTTAAGACGAGCTGAATCAGTTGGATCACGTCCTTATGAAGCTTTTACTGGTCAACGTATAGCTCCATTATCTGGATATGAACAACAAGCAGCTAATGTTTTATCACAACAAATTTTACCTCAAGCTGGACAATTAGGTGCAATTGGTGCACAAACTTTTGATGCTGCAACAGCATCGCAATATATGAATCCTTATCAAGAACAGGTTATAAAAGGAACATTATCAGATTTAGGAGAACAATATGGAATGGCTCAACGAGCATTAGGAGCAAGAGCAATTGGTGCAGGAGCTTTTGGTGGAGCTAGAGAAGGTGTCGAAAGAGCTTTAGGTACAGAAAGATTTATAGAACAAGTAGGAGATGTATCATCTAGATTAAGACAAGCTGGTTTTGAATCAGGAGCACAAAGATTTGCTGCTGATCGTGCTGCTCAACTAGGTGCTGCTCAGGCACAATTACAAGGATTAGCTGGTGCTGTTACAGGACTTGCTGGAGCTGGCGCAACTGAAAGAGGAATAGAACAAGCGGGACTTGCTGAATCTTACAGAGATTTTATTGAAGAAAGAGAATATCCAACTGAACAAGTAAGACAAATTATTGGTGCATTATCAGGTGCTCCTATTAGAACTTATGGAGAAGAAAGATCAGGATTTGTTGGAACACCAGTTGCAGGACCTAGTGTCTTTGGTCAAATTGCAGGTGCAGCAGGAGCTTTAGCACCTTTCTTTTCTGATAGAAGATTAAAAGAAGATATTAATTTAATTGGACAATCTCCAAATGGAATTAATATTTATAGTTTCAAATATAAAGGTGATGATAAAATCTATCAAGGAGTTATGGCTGATGAAGTACCAGAAGCTTCTATTGTTGGTGATTATGGTTACTTAATGGTTGATTACTCTAAAGTTGATGTAGAGTTTAAACAACTTAACTAGGAGTTACTATGGCTGAGAAAGAAACAGATAAAATTGAAATAGATAATGTTGGCTCAGCTTTAGCTAAACAATTTTCTCAATTAGACGAAGATCAACAAGCTAAAGTCTTATCTAATATTGGATTAGTTCAAGAAAAAACATCTCCTTTATCTGATAAAGATACTTTTAAATCCTTATCTGATGAAGAAAGAAAACAATTTATGGAAGAAACTGGCACAAAAAAAATGAATTTAATTCAAAGTGCTGGTAAAGCTTTTTCTAATTTATCTGAAAAACTAGAAACTAATATAGAAAAAGTAATGGAAGATCCTGGAAAAAGAGCTTTATTTTATGCTGGTCTAGATACAATTGATAGAGCATCTAGAATAGCACCAATTAATCAAGCACAATCGCCATTTGGTCAAATAGCTGGTGGATTAAAAACTGGAGTACAAAGAGTTAAAGCTGAAGAATTAGCTAAAGCAAATGTTGAAGCTAAATCAAAAACTGCTGATCTTAAAAATCAATTAGATGTTTTAAAATTACAATTTGAAATGGATAAAGAAAGTCCTAGTGAAACTAAAAGATATGAAAATTTATATGATCAAAATAAAGACTTAGCTAAAGGTGGAAAAAATTATCAAAGTTATCAACAGATGGCTAAAATATATAATAATTTTATTACAGATAAAGGAAGTTTACCAGTAGGTCAATTAAGATCACAACTTCCAGTAATTGTTCAAAACGTAGCTGAAATTTTACCATCATCTATTACTTCTAAATATGGAAAAGATTTTTTTACAAATATGCAAGACGAAGCTTCGTTTGTTAAAAATTTAAGTAAATTTACTAATGAAATTGTATTAGGAGATATTTCTCAATTAGTACCTGTATCTGATAAAGACATTGTAATTAAAAGAGAAACACTTCCTGGCCCTACTGATACCGCTAAAGTATTAACTTATTCATTAAGAACTCAAGGAGCTTTAGCTTTATTAGGTAAAAGTAAATATGATTACATTGATACTTATAGAAGTGGTAAAGGTTTTAGAACAGGTGAAAGTTATGATAAAGCTTGGTCTACTAAAGGAAGCACTGACTTTAGAAATGAATTGTTATCTAGTACACAATTTACATCAGACCAGATAGTTGATGAAGCTAAAAAATTAGGATTTGAACCTGACTATGATAAGTATACAGATGGGAAACCTTTTTTCTCTCCACTAGCTTTAGCAGAAGCAACTGTATCATTACAAATGGGTGGTTTTGATAAATATAAAAACGTAGGTGTAACTGGAATTTCTGGAGATGGAGATACAACTCCTAATACTTCTGTTACTAATCAAGGAACTGGAGTTATAATAGAAGCTAATCCAGATCAATTTTTAATTGACGCAGATGAACTTAAAAAAAATTTAAATTTAAATGACTAATGGCAACAGTTGCAGAAAATATTTTACAAGCTCAAGAAGAAACAAAAACTATTGAGGGAAAAAGACCAGCTAATTTATCAGAAGAAAATATTTTTAAAACTTTAGAATTTTTTGATAGATATCCTAATTCTGAATATAAAACTTATGATGATGCTAAACAGTTATTAGAATCAGGAATAGATCCTACAGTTATAGATACTATTGTTACTTCTTTTGGAGAAAGAAAAAATGCTGATAAAAGATTTATAGAATCAGGTGGACGTGATTTAAATTTAATGAATGATTCATTAAATAAAATTATTTTAAATACATCAGAAAAAGATGCTGATCTAGCAAAGACTTTAAATTTTACTAATGTAAAAGATAACTACAATAGTATTAAAGAATTTTTAGATGATGACGATGTTTATAAATTAAGAGGAGTAGATCCAAAAATAGGAGCACCTGGTGAAGCTCGTCTTTCATTTTCTTTTGCATTTCAAAATCAAGATACAATTAATCAAGCTGCGCATGACGCTATTGTTTTTACTTTACCTAAAGATAAAAGAGAATTGTATACTGGTCTAAATTATAAAGGTCCTAGAATATATGTTAATAATGAAGAATTTGCAGATGGTAAGAAAAGATTAGTTTATAAAGTACCTAAAGAATTAGGTGGAGACGAAAAAGTAAAATTATTTAATGAACCTGGAGAATGGGCTAAAGATATAGTAGGTTATACTCCACAAGTTGTGCAATTAATTGCTGATGCAACAGTAGGTGCTGTAATGGCACCAGGAGGACCTAACGCTGTGGCTCTTGGAGCAGCGGGTACTCAATTTGCTACAGAATACACAAGATTATTAATGGGACAATTATATTTTAATCAAAATAAAAATATGGATCCATTAAGTATCAAACCTGGAGGTATGATTTTTGAAGCTGGAAGGTCTGCAGCTATTACTGGTGGAGCAACGAGAGTTTTATTTCCTATTGCTAATTTAATTAATAGATCAATTAGGACAGCAGGAGCTACAGTTGGCATATCTCAAGGCAATATGAGTAGAAAAATTATTGGTGATTTTGTAGATGCTTATAAAAAAGGTTTAAGTAAAGATGAATCAAGTGATCAATTTGTTGAAAGAGCTAGAGAACAACTTACTAAACCACTAGATCAAGGTGGTGCGGGAATGACTGACGATGAAGCTAAAATATTTGTAAATAAAACTTTTGCTCAAAATTTAGAAGGAAATAGAATTACTAATTTAGAAACTATTGTAAAAGAAGCTCCTAAAGGTAGAGGAATGGCCGGTGCTGATCAACCTTTAGTATCTAAAGAATTAAATCAAGCTGCAATAAAAGCTGAAGATATAAGTTTAAATATTCAAAAAAAAGTTATATCGGATATTACAGGTGTAGATGTATCTAAAATATCCGCTTTAGATACTGGTAGTGATGCATTTAAAATTGCAGAATTAATAGCTAAGTCTAACTATAGATCAAATTTAATTAAACAAACTGATTTTACTAAAAAGTTTTTAACAGAGTGGGATAATGTTTCTAAAAAATATACACTTAAATTACAACCTGAAGAAAAAAATTTTAATACAGTAATTCAAAATTTTATAGATCCAGTTAAAACTCAAAATTTTGCAACAGCAGAAAAATTAAGAGGAACTATTAATGCTTTAACTAAAGATATTAAAGTAAGTATTCCTAGAACTAATATTAATAAAGGTTTTGTTTCGCCATCTAAAATATTTGATGAAAGTATAAATGGATTAAATAAAACTATTAATAATTCTAAAATATTAAAAGTTGCAGATAATGATTTGCAAGATTTATATGCATCAAGAAATTTACTTAAAAATTTAAAAGTTAAATTAAAAACTAAAAATGAATTAAGTTATTTAGAAGTAGAAGATACACTTAATAATTTAGAATTTTTAAAAGGTAAATATCCAGATTTGGATCAAGTGCTTACTAAAGTTGAAACATCTTTAAGAGCAGCACGATCAGAAGTAATTAAAAAATTACCAGATGATCAACAACAATTAATTACTAAAAATTTATTTGAATTTACTAAAGCTAATTCTATTTTAAGACAAGATGTATTAGGTAAAGTAATTAATAATCTTAAAGGTGTAAGAGGACCAGTTGCTAAAAATAAAGCTCTTACAGCACCTGATCAATTTCCAGTTTTATTTGGTAATTCACAAGAACAGCTTGCAGCATTAAGATATATAAAATCTTCTGCAACAGGTGGATTAACTAAAGGTAGAATGGACGAATTAAAATCTATTATGTTAGATAGATTTATAAGAGATGTAACTCCAGTTAATAGAGGTGGTAATGGTGTACCATTGAAAAAATGGTTATCTCAATATGAGAATGCTTATGCTCAAATATTTGATCCTAAAGAAATGACTACTTTTAACAGTGTAATTAATGCAAGAGCAGCTGTGGAAAAAATAGTTAATAGAACTTTATCAATGAATCAAGCAGCAAAAAATGTATTTCCTACTTTAAAAAATTTAGATATTACAAATATAACTCCAGCTAATATAGCAACAGCTTTATTTGATCCTAAACTTAAACCTAATCAAGTTAAAGGATTTTTTAGTAAGATAGGACCTACTCAAGCTAATCAAGTAAAAAGTTATTATTTAAAAACTATATTTGATAATGTTAATTCAGTGAGTCCTTTATTAGGTAGAGAGACACTTGATGGTAACAAATTATTAAAGTATTTAGGAGATATTAAAAATGAACAAGTTTTTGTAAATGTATTTGGAGATGATGCACTTAAAAATATGAAAACAATTGCAGCATCATTATCTTTTATGCAAAAAACATCTAGATATTTAGGAAAAGAAATGACTGAAGCTCAACAAGAAAAAGTAAGAACAGCTGCTTTTCAAGTTGTTTACGGACCTCTATCTCACCAAAATGTAATAATGAGAAATTTAATTAGACTATCTAATGCACTTGATAATAAATTAGGAAAAGAATTTTTAGATTATGATTTATTTGTAGAAAAATTTAAAAAAACTTATGCTTTTAAATATGCTCCTGCTTTAAATGATAAAAAATTTATAACACAATTTAAAAAATTTGATGGTTTTGATACTTATGATGCTGGTCCATTACAAAGATTTTATACTGGAACTGTTGCAGCAACTGGCACAAGTCAAGCTCAAAGTTATCCTGGATTAGAAGATGCTGGTCTTCCTGAAAGTCCATTAACAGCTGTACCGGAGTTTATTACCGCTGCAGGTGAAAATATACCTTATGGTGAACAAGTATCAACAGGTTTGGATAAAATACTTAAATTTTTAGAAACTTCTCCTGAAACTAATGAAAAGAAAAAAACTAAAGAACAGTTGAAGAAGATTAAAAAAGAGAAAGAACTACAAGGTGATTAAAAAAAATAAAGGTTGTTACGCAGAAAATTTAGCAGTCTGTTGGTTACAAGAAAATAATTTTTTTGTATTTAAAGGTTGTCAAACGCAATCAGCTGTAGACTTAGTTGCAGTAGACCCTGTAACATTTAAAACTAGATTATTTGATGTTAAAGTAGAAAATAAAAGAAAAGATGGAAGCTCTATATCTAGAGTACCTAGAATTAAAAATAAAAATATTGAAATAATTAAAGTAGATTTAGAACAAAAAAAGTGTAGAATAGTAGAAAAAAGAGGTGTTACATGGAGTTAAGAACTAATACTGATATGATTGTTATTCATTGTGCTGCAACTAAAGCTACAATGGATATTGGTTACGATGAAATTAGAAAGTGGCACGTGGATCAAAATGGTTGGGACGATGTTGGTTACCATTTTATTATTAGACGTAATGGTAAATTAGAAATAGCTAGACCTATTGGTTATAAAGGAGCACACGCTCCAGCTGTTAATTCTAGAAGTATAGGTATCTGTTTAGTAGGTGGTATGGCTGAAGATAATGGACCAGAAAATAATTTTACTTTAGAACAATTTTTTACTTTAAAAGATACGATAGAGATGTTATTAAAAAAATATCCATATATAAAAGAAATCGTTGGACACAGTGACGTTCAAGAGAATAAACCTAATTGCCCAGGTTTTCCTCTTAAAGAATGGTTACACAAGGAGGACATAAAATGTGGTTAAATGCAGCAAGTATGCTATTCAAAGCTGGATCGCATATTTATAAGAACAGACAACAAACTAAAATGTTAATGTCAGACGCTGAGCGATTGCATGCTGAACGACTGGCGAAAGGCGAAATTGAATATAAAAAGGAAATTATTGCGTCTAATGATAAAGGCTGGAAGGATGAATTTGTCCTTCTTTTGGTATCCGCTCCTGTTATTATATTGGTGTGGTCTATCTTTTCTGACGATCCAGAAATTCGTACTAAATTAGACACATTCTTTGAATACTTTAGCAACATGCCATTTTGGTATCAAGCTTTATTTATTGGAGTGGTATCAGCAATCTACGGTTTGAAAGGTGCCGATATAATTAAAAAGAAATAATATGGAGACTGCCAAGTGGATTACAGATTTACAGCTATACTTATTATTCTTATCTGTCTCCTCGCTTTTTTTGGTGGACCTGCTAACTAAATAATTCTTTCCAATTATCACCTGTTATTTGATCAGCAAGTTTCTTTTTAGTATCTAAAGTTTTAAGTATCTTTTCATCTATACTTCCTGGTACTACAAAATCTATATATGTAACTTTATCTTTTTGACCAATTCTATGTGCTCTATCTTCAGACTGTAATCTAACTTCCATGTCATATGTATTATTAAAATAAATAACAGTTTTAGCATTAGTTAAAGTTAGACCATAACCTCCAGTTCTAGGTTGGCCTATAAAGTATTTAATTTCACCTGCTTGAAACTTGGTAACTATTTCTTGTCTTAATTCAGATTCAGTTTCACCATAATATGTAGCAACGTTACTAGCACCATACTTCTTAGCTAGAGCATCATAAATCATTTCAATCGTTCTTCTAAATGTAGCCCATATAATTACTCCGCCAGTACATTCTTCTAGTACGTTCATTAATTCTTCTAATCTAGGATTAGTACCTTCTATGACTTCTTCTCTTCCATCGTCATATTTAACAAATCCACATAATATCTGTTGTAATCTCAATATTCTCGTGATTATAAGAGGTGCTGTCACTAATTTAGACTGTTCTAGTTCTACTATAGCACGTTTTCTAAGTGTGTGATATAATCGCTTCTGGTTCACGTTAAGCTCTATTTCTCTCTTTTGGCGTAGTTTAGGTGGTAAATCTAAGCATTCTTCTTTAGTTACTCTAAAACTATATGGCTTTAGAGTATCTTGTAATTCATCTAATCTTTGATAGCTTACTATTTCATCAAAACTATGAGTTGATGTACGTCTTCTACGAAGTACACAATAAGCATTTCGATATGCATAGAAACTAGATTGTAAAATATATTCATCAAGAAAATTAACTTGTGACCATAAGTCTAAAGGACCTTGGGTCACTGGTGTCCCTGTAAGTATTCTTCTATACTTAGCCATACGACCTAGTTTTAAAACTGCTTTAGTTCTTCTAGCAGTTCTATGTTTAATCGTTGTACTTTCATCTATACAGAAAAAAGTTTTTCCTGTATTTAATAATCGTTGTAAAAAATTTTTACCTTTGTCAGTA
>Ga0208162_1001735_pt1 | contig 11149 bp, 16 predicted proteins | sample CB_VirMetaG_4_FD_184539 | JGI IMG/M metagenome (GOLD analysis project Ga0208162, IMG submission 184539) | Freshwater to marine saline gradient viral communities from Chesapeake Bay - CB_1508_1M Viral MetaG (SPAdes) (version 4) | ecosystem: Environmental > Aquatic > Marine > Coastal | place: USA... | reverse complement strand
TTTCCCCATTTTCCCTTAATTCCTTGACCATCTGCTCAAGCTTCTGTCTTTCAATTAGAAGCTCTTTGCAATCAATGGCTGTTTGTTTAATGGACTGTAGTTCTGCTTTACGAGCAGACCCACCAGCCTCAGGATCGACAGGCTTCTTTACCTCTTCAATCATGTTGTTAATAGCGACTTCCATGCTTTCCATGAGACGCTCTGAGGCACTAATCGTAGTGAATTTACGCTTCGACATACATCAAGTCTTCAGTTCTAACTCGATAGCACTCTTTTCCGTCTACGTTTAGCCTGTAGTCTCGGTTCTCTTTAAACCCAACTACATCACCAACTTTTACTCCCAGCTCTTCCAGCCCAGGCCCATCATATGCGACCACACCTTTCGTGACAGCTTTATTTTCCAGCTGTACAATTTGGATAAGGCCTTGCTCTTCCTCTTTGTCATCCTCCAGTCCATGGAGAAGACTCCAACCCTCCAACGGATGTACTTTACCAGTCTCTTTACACTTGAAAGCAATTGCCTGATTGTTAATTGCATGAACAGGATCGTAACGAACAAGATAGTTGTTATCTTCACCAGTAAGAGGCTGGCCGTCGTTAACAACAACAAGATGATGGAAGTACAAAGTGTCACCCACTTTGACGCCAGTATCGTATTTAAACGGGACCGCAACGACAGGCCCTTCCGTGACTCTATTTTCGAACTCATTAAATCTATTATCTATGAACAGCTCCAAACCGCTGTCCGTGGTTATGGTGTCGTTTATCGTTTTATCAAGCTCAACGACAAACAAGTTAAATGTTTTCATTAGAAATTACAATCAAATTCAATTAAACAAGGCATATTAGAGACTGCCTTCCACAATACTTGGCTTCCATCCATTTGCTGGATGTAAACTAAATATCTCTCAAAATTGTATCTAACCAAATGCTCTTCGTCAAACACTATGGCTGACACTTTGGACTCCCCAGCCCTCATACCCACGTAATAAGCCATCCCGTCCTTTGGGGACTTACCTATTACTATTTTTCTGATTACTCCTTCCATACGGTACCATTTTATTTAATTTTTCTTGTCTGGCTTCGCAGCCACAGTCCTCGTTCATGGACTTGACAAGTTTCTGTATTCCTGTAGACTTAGTGAATCTGGCGACCGTATCGCCCAGACCCCTGTCTTTTGATTTACTCTTCATTAGTTCAGGCTTATTCCAAGTTCACCCAACATATCGTCTAGATCGTACCCCTGTTCGTCCTTTTTCTTTTTACCTTCGTAAGACTGAACAATAAATTCAACCACCTCCTCTAAAGACTCTTTACTCTCAAGGGAATAGCTGTATATAGCCTTCATGACTGGATCTTCATACTCATCGAAGTCAACAATACCAGTCATCATAACGCTAACCACCACATCCTCCATTCCGTACTGCTTGATTAAAGAATCTAGTTTGAAGTGTAGCCTTTGAACCTCAAGCAAAAACAAGTCTTTATTTTCTTCAAAATCCATTTTACTATGAGTTATAGTTCAAAAAAACAGATGTTCAGAGAATTCTCTGTTGTAGATCAAAGGTACATAAAAAAGAACTACCTTAAAAACCTGAGAAACAGCTTTCAAGAGTTCTGCAAGAAGAGAGATATCTTCCCAAAAGAGCTAAACTTCATGCTGTGGGCGTATGACCTTGACTTCTTCACTATAAAGTATGCTTCTGAGAACTACAAAATGGATAAAAAACGAATGGGGGACCACATCGTATACCCATTAATGAAGGAGAAATACATTTACAAAGTGTACGACAAACTCACCCCGTCTCAGACGCTAGAAGACCACTTGTTTAGAGATGAGACTAAGTACAACTACAGGGTAAGGTACTCCTTAACAAAAAAGGCCAGGATGTTAGTCCAAGCCTTTTATGATCATTTAGAGAACTACTCCTAACCGCTACAGCTTTCGCAGTCCTCAGGATCTTTGATACTGCAAACTATTTCTCCAGATTTAATTTTGTCTTCTTGCTCTTTGAGCTTGTCCTGGTCTAGAAAATCTACGTTGAAATCGTCTTCTTCGCGCATAATAAAAAATTTTAGGAGCGCGAATATACGAAATGTTACCTACCCTGTCCTCGGTAAGCCTTCTTGTAGTTCTTGCTGTTTTTGTTTGAAGAAGTCTTAGTCTTAGCGTGTACCCCAGGGCGACTAACCCTGCTATCTTCTGGGGCGTAATTGTTAACCTGCTTTGCCATTAAGTAGCGCTTCTTGTGTATATCTTAAGATCAGCGACATATATTTCATCTCCAGGGTCGTTTGAATCAAAATCAGAAAAAAGCAGATCTAGCTGTTTTTCAACATCGGATGGTACCGTTAGGTCTTCGAAAGCCACGTTTTTCCAATTTCCAACGTCAGAGGGTCCATAACTAAGAACCTGGGCTGCGTTTTCATTTCCAAACGTCCCTTGAAAACCACCAAAAGTATCAGTTTCAGAGTTAGCCTCTGGCATGTACAACTTAAATGTTATCGCGTATTTGTAGGCACTACCAAGCGCTGTGAAATGAGCAGAAGTGTCGGAATCTATCCTAATAAGAGCAAGAGCTTGACCACCTGGCAATGCACTAGGATCATTACACTCAATTTTCATAACATTTGATACCGTTATGCCGTTATCGTCCTCTTGAGACGCTACCCTACTAACGGTTGAAAAAACTTGAGTTCCAGGAACGTCTAAAAATCCAGCAGTCCCATTAGCGGAAGTAAACTGTATGTCGTCAAGTAGAGTGTAATTCTCGTTCTCTGGGCCATCCCATCCTGCAAAGCCAGCTGTCGTCTGAGATGAAACAGCAGAAAAACCAACAACCCCCTCGTCAGAAGTGGCTGAGGCTTGGATGTAATAAGTAACCCCAGGAGAAAGTCCAGTTAAATTAGCTGAAAGCGTTCCGCTTGGCGAGTCCGTTGCTACCAACGTAGTTGCCGAGGCCATATTGGGGTCTGTAGAGTAATAAAAGGCAGCAGACGTAACTGGGTCGGTACTAGTGTATGTAGCATTCAACGTCATAGAGGTTTCAGTCACAGAGGTGGAGTCTCCAACTGTGACAGCTGGAACGGGCAATCCCTCGCCTGCGGTCCCAGTCTTTGTAATACTCATTCCTAGTCCTAACATATCAAAAATTTGTGTAAGCCGTTCTTCCTTTATCGTCTTTAAATGCCTTTCTCAGCTGACGTCGGTTTCCACCCCCTCTCTTGTAAGAGACGTGAACCCAGTTGGGGTTTTCGTCAGTGCCAAACTCCCAGATCATCTGGTCCCAATCTAAGTTGTCTTTTATGTAGTGGAAGATTTCAGCATTCGTCACCTTACCGTACATATCAGCATCAATATCAAGAGCCTCACCTTTCATATGCTGGGAAATCTTACTGCCCCCAATAGCGGTATTCAGCTCCTTGCATCTGTATCCAGACCCAACCCCAATGGGTACGCCAAAGTGATCACGCAAGGGTTGAAATACATCTTCGGCAATTGCCCTTAGGTTTTCAATGTGCCAGTCCTCAGGTGTATTATCTATTCCTAGGCGTGAGGCGGTTCTTGACTTTGTCGCTTCTCTTAGCGATAGATTTTTACTTAGTTTCATGATTCATACAAGTTGTACCTGGAAAATCTGGCCCTTTCATCTTGCTCTTGTGATAACGACGGTGCTTAGCTGGCGTCGTGTGTGGGGAGCAGCTGGCCAAAATAATCGTTGAGGTTAGTAGTAAAATAAATTTCTTCATTAGGCAAATATATCAAATGCCAGAATAATTCATAGCCCTCATGATATTATTTTTTTGCTCAGGGGTCCAGTCGTTTTGCATAAAGAGCATGAGGTTTCTCATGTTTTTATTCCCAGTACCTTCCCTATCGGCTATCTGCAAACCCTTTAGCATATCGTCAAAATTGTCAGTACTCAGTCCCATCTCCATAATCCTTGGTTTGGCCGCCCTGATGTGAGCTTCAAACTCATGGGGTTGAATTATGTATTTACCAGGCTCGTTAAGTGACTGAATCTGTTCGTCTGTTATAGACCTATTTAAACGCCTAGAAGCCCTTCTTATCTCTGGTTCCTGAACTCTTAGTCTGTTTAGAATGTTGTGTTGTGATGCATGAATTTTCTCATGCTCCAAGACATCCTCCCCTGCTTCAGGATACTGAACTATTTTTCTCTCATCCATATAATAAGACCCAGCAGGGAGCCTATTATCTACATCCATCCTCATCTGAGACATGGATCTAAGGATATCTGGGACAGAGGCATCTACAATTGGGGTTTTCCCAACCCTTCTGTCATACCTCCTTTGAACCCTTCTGTTTTGTCTTTTTAAGGGTATCATTTTTTAATCAAAACGAGACTTTAATGCGTTGCTGACGTGGGCGGCTGCTACCTGTAACCCCATGTCTTTGCTTCAACTTATACTGCCTCTTGTCTGCCGATCTAGCTAGCATTCTGTTTATGTTGTTGTAGAACGGGTTTCTTATCATTCTATGCTCGCTAGGATCGCCAAAACCGATACCTCGTCTTCTATCGTAAAACGCTTCCCTTCTTGCCGCTCGATCAGCCTGTCTCTGCTTGTTTGCTTCAATAGATCCAGCCCATCTTCTCAATCTGTTGTACAGCTTGTTGTAGTTTGGGTCCATCTTTTGCTGCTGTCTCCACGCTTTATCTGGATCGGCAGCCGCCTCAAGATTTGAAGAAACTAACTCTTGTTTTTGAGCATCGCTCATGTCGTAGGCCCCACAAGCACCATCTTTACAGTCACCCATTCCGCTTCTTTCTGCGTAGTAAGCCTCTAACTGTTCAGGGCTCATTCTCATTTGCTTTCTAATCTCTTTCTGATCCTGCCTGTAAATAGATCTATCTTGAGCTGCATCAGCCCAATTTTCAAGAAATGCTCTTAAGCTACCGCTACTGTAGTCCTGATTTTCGTTTATTCTCTCCCTGGCTTCTCTAGAGATCTCCCTTTTCCTGTGGCTATTTATCTCCCATCTTCTTCCTCCACCACCAGTAAAAAGAGGTCTGCCAGGGTCAGACTCAAAACCCTCTAAAGCGCCCCCATCGTTGTATTTTGTTACTGGCCTCATATCAATCTTGAAAATAATTACTAAGCATATTCATCATTTCTCCAGACCCAACCCTTTTCCTAAGCCGCTCGTTGTACTTATTTTGCCAGTTTCTACCTCTGTCTCTTCTATTTCTTCTACCAACCTCCTCTTTATAGGCCATCTCTTTAATCATTGGGAGGTTCTCTTCGTACCACTCATTAAACTCAGCCACTTTGCTAGGGTATATTCCAGCCATCTCCTCCATCATCTGGCTAGCACCAACCTCCTCAAACCTTCTGTTTAGCTCCTCGCTGAGAATAGAGTTGTCTCTACGGCGAGACTGTCTTCTTGACTGTCTCATGGCTCTTTTAAGTGGGTCGCCAAACCTCCCACCGTTATTGTACATCAATTCTGGTTCGTCATAACCAGAGTCAATATCCCCTGCAACAATTGATCTAGCTGGAGCGGTATAATAATCTCTAGCTCTGTCGTATACAGAGTCCATGAACTCTTCCTCGGTCATTCCTTTTTCATCCAACAATTGTTGTGGTGGAAGTCTTAGTTCAGAACCAGGGTCATAACCCATTTCTCGCATGGCTCTTCGAGTGGCCGCGCTTTCGGCATCATGATTATCTGGTCGGTTGTATCTTCTTATTGAGTTCATGTTTATCCTGCTATAAAGTATTCGATATTTGGCGTCCCAGCTTTCGCTATTGCCTGAATAGAGTCAATGTTTGAAGTGGAAAATGTTTGTGCGGTGGTCTGGTTATTGGCATCCATGATGTTGTTCGAGAGGATGAAGCTACACTCAGGCTCCACCTCAACGAAGTACTGCTCACCGTTACCTCTAATGTCAAGAACGATTCCGTTCGTAGTATCCAGGTTAGTAATTCTCAGGTACTCCACTGTTGCATCTTGAAAAGTACCAGCCATAGGTTTGGTGCCAAACTCTACGACTGATCTATTTGAAATAGCATCCAGACCCATGACCCTGCGGTCAGCAAACGTGATGTTGCTATCCGTGAATACGTTCTGAGTACCCAGATCATTCCCGTTAATGACGAGCTCCTCTGAGATTGTTACTTTTAGTACAGACATAGTGCAAATATAATGTAATACCGATTAACACTTTACGGAGCGCATCTTGCGACTTCGCTTCTTCTTCAGTCCAATTCTACCGCCCTTCCAGTAGGCGTCATACTCAGCGGTACCGTGGATCATACCAGCACTTGCCTTAACCTCCCACCAAGTATTTCCGTTTTTATCGGTCACCAGTTTGGGTTCGTACCCCATAGCCTTTAGGGTCTTCTCCATATTCTTGTACTTTTTATGAACGTCGTCGTATTTTTCAGCCTCCTCCTTCCCAATAGCTGGGTGACCTTGGATCTTTCTAGACGTCTCTTCAGTTGGGAATCTGTTGTATAGGTTATTGTGTGGACCGTGCAGTGCCTCCCCAATAATCCTCCTCTCAGGTCTCTTCTTCATTATTTGAGATACGGGGTTTATCAACGGACCCTCAGTTATGGGTACATATTTATCCCTAAATTTTTTGACCTCTTTATTAAACTCAACCATTAAGTCGTTGTACTTATCGGCAAGCGAGTAAATATCAGGGTAGTTTTTAATTGTTTCATCAAATCCCTTTTGTATTGTGACACCATTGGTGCCAGTTGATATGCGCTTTACGGCATCAACCGAGCTCTGAATTCTCTCAAAGGCTTTCGTGAAGCTATTAGTGACCTTGTAAGAAGGGTTCTCAATAGGAAAGACAGCGTCAGCGTCTACATCAAGGGCTCTACGAACCTCATAAAGATCGCTTTTTAACATGAGGAGCTGCTGATACTGAGATTCTAGCTGATTTCTAATTTTTGAAACCTCATCGATAATCCCCTCTAAGGGCTCCATATCCTCCCTGCTTATTGGCAGATCATCTAAAAACTTGTTAAGACGTATTTGCGTGTTATAATCTTTTATAAAGCCTAGCACCTGTTCTCTAAAATCGCTGATATCAGTGAACTTATAGTCTACATAATCATAAGCATCATCAACACGCTCAAGAGCCATGTGTACGAATCTAGAGGTATATCTATTATCTGAGATTACACCTTTCATTGCCTCGTCATAAATAGCGACACCCTCATCATAGGATACGTTGTTGTAATCCATAGAGTTAGCAAGGTTGTTCCTGAATTCGCTCATGGGGCTAAGCTTTTCATTCATTTTGCTCATTCGATCAAGAATGTCGTCAACCCCATCTTCTAAAGCGCTTATAGCAAAACCATCTCTTGGCGACAAGTAGCTTGAGTGAGTTTTTATAGCTCTTGGCTCTACGCTGTTTTTGAACACCTTCTTAAATTTTTTTTCGTCTAGTGCATTAATAGCTTTTTTGATTCTTTCTTCTGTCTCACTGTTAAGAAGATTAAGCTCAGCCTCTGTAAAGGGCGGAAATAAATTTCTATTCTCCCTAACTATTTCAGAAAGTCTGTACCCAAAATTAGAAATTGCTTGGTAATCAGTTGAAAATTTGGATACAAGGCCAATTGGTTGGAAGCCCCTAACGGTCATTTGACCAGTCATGTCATCAAGGTAAAATTGGCCGACACTCACTGGTTCAGAAGAAGCACGTACGCTGGCGTTGGCAATCTTCCCAGAATGTATCATCTTGTTATATTCACTCCCTCCACCTGGCTTGAGAGCGTCAGACTGCAATTCAAGAAAATAACTTGTTTCAGGCTCATCTTCCCTGCGAACAACCCTATAGTGTGAGTGGCTCCCAATACGCTCGTAGTCTTCGTTTCTAACATATTTGTAATGCATACCACGTTCACCCATATTATCCAGCATGTAGTTTGTCATTTCACCACCGCTATCAGAATAGACTGAGGTTGGAAGATCGCCTTCGCCAATTGCTACCGCTTCTGCCGTGAACTTTGGCCCACCCATGCCTTCTAAATTGGAGACATCTGGGAATATCCTACTAACCCCATAATCTGACATGTATGTCTCAGATCTTAGGGTCATCCTTGGGATATAATTAGAAACGGCTCTTTTGAACTCATTGTATCCTAGAACATCAACACCCATCGAACCCATCTTGGCGATAGCCTCGTTAAGTATAAACCTATCTGCTGGAGATATCGATTTAGAAGTTCCAACAAACTTAGCTACCTCATCTAGGTTTATCATCCCGTCCTTTTTGATAAACTTCTCAAGTTCGCCACCTGCTTGAAGTGGTTTTATCTGAGGCACAGATCCTGAGACAAAAGATCCAGGAACGTATGCGTCGTATCGTAGATCATCCATATAACGCACTCCATCATTATCGATGAATCTAGTTATTGGTAGCTCGTTCCCATCAGAGGTTACATTAAAGTAGTCCATATGGCGCAGGCCGAAGCCCTGAGCAGAAATACCATAATCTGCGGCATGTTGATTTTGTAACTGAGTAACAAGCGGACCACCAGGCTGTCCTAGATAATGGTTGTTTTTGTTTCTGCTTAAAGGGCCAAATCCAGGAGTCTCAGCCCCATATATCTCAGGGTTGTATATAGCCTCTTCAAGATCAACGAGTGGGGACCTGTTAATCTGTTGGGTTAACTGCCTTTGGGTCATCTTTTGCCCTTGCTTCGATATGTTTTCAGCTGATATTCTTAAAATATCATCACCAGTATTAAACGCATCCCTAACGACATTACCTATCTTTCCTATCCCAGTTATACCAGCAAGACCTTCAGAGCCACCTTTTGACATCTCACTCATGTACCAGAATGGATTTACAATACTGGTTGCCATGTCTATTGCATTTGAGTCATCAAACGCATCCCATTCAGCCCTGGTTGGAAGCTTGCCCCTATTAGAGTCAAAGCTGTAATAAGCTAGCGCCTTAAGTGGCTCCGCCATGACGTCAACCATGGACATCTGATCTGGAGAGGCGTACTTTTCCTCCTCTGTCTGACCGAGTGGGGTCCCCTCCCAAAGCTTTTGAAGATAAGTTGGCTCATTGGGCTGCTGTGGTCTTATGGTCCCCTGATCCCTGTATGGGTCAGGATCTCCCTTTGGCAACAATGGCGCTAGGTTCATTAACTGTTGCTCAGCAGCTGTAGGTATGTATGTATTATCCATAATTGCTGTTGGCTGATCAGTCTTGTATGGATTGACCTTCCAACTTCCCATACCCCAGTCAAGAGCCTCCTGCTTGTTTTGGCCAAAGTCAATGACTTCGCCTCTTTTTTTTGCTTCTTCGTACGCGCCCTCCCACGGACCGCTAGACATATCAACCCAGCTTCCGTCAGCATTTTGAAACAGCATAGGGAAGGAAACCCAGTTTTTACCGTCTAGCGTCTCTGTTGCGTACAGGTGTGTAGATTCAGTACCATCAGGGTTTATTCTAGAACCAACCCTTTTGGCTGGCTTTTTTATTGGATCAGTTGCATTAACAACCCCACCAAGGTTATACTTTTTTAATTGTAAACCCTTTCCCCTGTTTCTCTTGCTTCTCATTGACCAGTGTTGTATCGTTCGTTATACCTCTCGTTAAACATATTGATTTTGGCTGGTCGGTTTTCTGGATCACCCTTCCAGTGACCGTCTGCCCAGTTGCCTGCCCATGTTCTTTCGTCGTTTAAAACGTCCGTAACCTTTGATCCTTTGTCATTCATGAAGTGAGCAGTAAACAGCATATCCTGAATCTCAGGTTCAAGCTTGTCTACATTCTTTAAATCATAGTCTGTTAGTGTGGGGATAGAGTAACCAAGTGGGTTAGCTATGTTGTACAACCTCTGGTAGGCTGTTTTTGCTGACTCGTAATCAAACTGATACGCCCCTCTCCCAACCTTTAATGGGTCGTTTGGTGCATCGTCTTGAATTTTAGTGTATGGGTTGTCTACGAACCCAGCCTCAACATTTTTAGTAAGGTCTCTAAACTCATCAAAGCCCCACTTATCTTTTGCAGAACCATGCCTTTGATAAAGTACCTCATCAAGAGCCTCAACGGTTATTGGCTTTTTGTTCTTTACTGGGTCCTGGACCCCACCGTCATAATACTTTATTGACCTCATTAAAAACTAGCTTTTATAAGTCTGTATTTTCTATCGTCTTTAGGGAAGGGCTTACCAAGGCGCTCTTCATCCACTGGTCGCATCTGCCACCTCTTCAAATCATCATCCCAGTAGTACTCCTTATCGAGCACCTGACCATACCTAGCATTATCTCTGTCCTGAGCAACCCTACCTATCTGAACAGCCTGCCTACCAGTCAACATTGGGGTAGGTGGTGTCTCTATGATCTCTGGTTGTTCGTAGCTTGTATTTATTTTTTCTGGACCAATAGGTTTCAGTGGAGCATAAGTAGGTTGGGCCTCTTCCTCATGCTCGTACAGGAAATAGTTTTCAAACTCGTTTGGTCCAACACTCCTCTCCCAGAGACTACTGCGTACAGGAAGATCGTAATGCGACTCACCTCTAAGACTGTCTGGGAGAAAAATGAATCTGTGTTGGTTGTTTGTACCTGCCTCTAGTTGTGTTCTGCTGTTCTTGCCGTCATTTGGTCTCTGATAAAAACCATTATCCAACAACCAATCTATTTTCCTCTGTGTAAGGCCATCAAGACGGCGCTCGGTGCCTCCTAACAAAGACTCTGGGAAGTCAGGATCTTGAGATGTGACAATGGGCTTCTTCTCCTTGGTCTTCTTTTTCTTATGGTCTTGTATTGATCTCACGTCAAATATTTTTAAGGATCGCCCTCTTCACACCTTTAATAAGCTTCTTTTTTTCTCTAAATTTAGACCTGATACTCTTGTATGCATCTCTTTTTGACTTGTTCTTAACACTATCAGTTACAACCTCACCATCCACTAGCTTTTTTACATTAGTGTAACCGCCACTAAGTTTGTCGTACTCTCTCTTGGCCTTTTTTAGAGTCCTCTTTTGGGCTCTCGCTTCGGACATCTGCCTTCTGGCTGTCTGTCTTACTGATTTCTTGGTTGGATCTACTATTGCTCTCATAAGGCAAAGATAATCAAGACTGCCTTCCCTAAAAAAAATATGACATATGTGGGGGTACCCCAAATCGTACACATACATGGTGTAGAAATGA
>Ga0208162_1001733_pt1 | contig 11151 bp, 7 predicted proteins | sample CB_VirMetaG_4_FD_184539 | JGI IMG/M metagenome (GOLD analysis project Ga0208162, IMG submission 184539) | Freshwater to marine saline gradient viral communities from Chesapeake Bay - CB_1508_1M Viral MetaG (SPAdes) (version 4) | ecosystem: Environmental > Aquatic > Marine > Coastal | place: USA... | reverse complement strand
TTGAGGTAGACGAGACTAACCTCGTCCCAGGGCAAGACCTCTCCGTGTATCCAGGCAAAGTGTTTAGGAGACAGGGAGGGGCACCTGGTCAAGCTATCTTTGGCACCAAGTTCCCTAACGTATCTAATGAAAACATGCAGATGTTTGATAAAGCAAGAGTACTAGCAGATGAATCAACTGGCTTCCCTTCCTTCGCACATGGTCAAACAGGCGTATCAGGAGTTGGTCGTACTGCCTCTGGTATTTCTATGCTTATGTCTGCTGCCAACGGCAGTATACGGAATGTAGTAAAGAACATTGACGACTACTTACTTGCACCACTAGGCAAAGCATTCTTTAACTTTAACATGCAGTTTGATTACGATAAGGAAATCAAAGGCGATCTAGAAGTTAAAGCTCGTGGCACAGAAAGCTTGATGGCTAACGAAGTACGTAGCCAACGTTTGATGCAATTCATGCAGGTTGTCTCTAATCCAGCACTTGCACCATTTGCTAGAATGGATTATATTGTTCGTGAGATTGCTAAGTCTATGGATCTTGATCCTGATAAGGTTGGCAACAACATGGCAGAAGCTGCAGCTCAAGCAGAAATCCTCAAGCAATTCCAAGCAGAGAACCCACCACCAGCTCCACCAGCAGGTGCTCCACAGTCAGGAGGCCCACAGAACGCTCCTGCAGGGGCACAGGTGCAGGATACCCAAGGTAGCGGGGGTGGTACCATAGGAACAGGTACAGCGCCTCAGCCAGGAGAACAGGGCTTCTCAGGCAACACTGGTGAACAACAGATGCAATGAAACTCGTAGTGAATAATACTTTGAAACCTTTTGTAAACAATCCAGAATTGTACAACTCTTTTTTGGAAGAGATTGGAATCCGAATAGATAAGGTACATAAACGCCTTGAGCAGATTACAGATGTAGAAGAACTGTACCGTGCTCAAGGTGAAATACGTGTGCTTAGATCCTTATTACTTCTTAGGGAACATGTAAATGGCTGATAAGTTTACAGAAAGAGAAAATTATATCTTAGGTAACTCTATAAATATTGAATGGTTTCTTGAAGCTATAAACAAAAATAATCCTTTACATCCTGAAGAAGGTGCAGCTCATACAGAAAGCTATGAGTTAAATGGACAAAATATTTTAGTACCTAGAGTAAGAATTAAAAATGGTAAGGCAATATTAAACAAAGAAAATGCTTTAGAAGAAGCTTTAGAAAAAGGGGATTACATTATAGTTCCTGAAGGGGAAGATCCAGACCAATACTCTAAAGATTTAAGTGCATTAATAGGTAAGTTTAGAGGTTTTAATAAAGGTGGTTTAGCCGATCAAATGGACTCAATGCTACCTGCAGTAGATGACGACACTCGTTCTACAGAAGAGTATCTTGAAGATACTAAGCCTATGGACATTAGTAGTGTTCCTGCTTTTCAAAGGCCTATGGATGCTAGTGAGAATGATCAGCTAGTTGGTGAAGATGATGCTGGTAACCCTGTATACCGTACTATGCTTGGAAACACGTATACTGTAAGACGTAGTCCAGATCAGAGAACAACTAGAACTAAAATAGAGGAAGATGTATTACCTGCAGTAAAAGACTGGCTACAAAATCCAGAGGCACCTAGCCAAGAGCAAGTAGTGCAAATGGGTAAAGCTATTGCAGAGTCTGTGTATGATCTTGTAAGCATTCCTGGAGATTTGGCTACAGGAAAAAGATCAGCATCTGATGTTACATTAGGTGATGTTTACGATACTACAGGAATGATGGCTGTAGGGTCTTTAGGATTTGAAGTTCCTGAAGGTGCATTACGTACTTTTGGTGGTAAAGGTGCAAAAGATTTAGATGTGAGTGCTTTTGCTCAAGCCCGTGAACTGATGAAAGACGGTGCTCAAAGAATTAACCCTAAAAATCCAGAACAATTTTACGACCTAAATAAAAAAGTTTGGTGGGAAACTGGTTGGTACATTGATCCAAACGACAATCAGTGGCGTTTTGAAATTGACGACTCTAAGTCAGAAATAACTTTAGGTAAACTACCTCTTACCGAAAAAGAATTAAAGGAGTCTGGTGGAGAGTTTAAACTTTCTGAGGTATTTTCACATGATGAACTGTACAAACAGTATCCACATTTAAAAGATATTACGGTTAGATTTTATCACCCTTCTATAGGTAAAAACAGTACGGAAAAAAAAGATTCTGTAGCAGGGTATATGAATAGCCAAGAAGGTATTTTGGCTATAAATACAAAGAATAATACTCCAAGACAAATGAAGAAAACAATTCTTCATGAAATTCAGCATTCAATTCAAAACTATGAAGGCTTTACTCCAGGTGCAAACTCAGATTATATAGACCCCAGTGTTTTATCTAAGGGAGAGAATAAAATACAAGGTCAAATTGCAGATCTATATTCTGAAAATATTAATCTAAAAGTTAACAATGCTAAGTTACTAGGTCCAGATTTTAATAAATCAGTTTCTGTAGATGATGCATTCCCTAGAGGTCTGGCTAGGTTTTATGCTAACGAAGGTTATACGGTTGATCAAATACGAATGGATCTTCTTGATAGGCAAAGAGACTATTTAGATAAGTTTATGAATCAACACCCAAACGTTCAAGAGCTTCAAGATAGTGGTGCTGCAGGGCAAGTTACAGAAAATTTAAAAAAACTAAGGGAAAATATCCTTAAAGAAACAGGTTTCCGATCAGGATTACCTCGACTTGCAACTGAATACTATATGGGTGCAGGTGGGGAAATAGAATCTAGACTTGTAGAACTTAGCAGTTATATGTCTTCTTCTGATAGAAGAACTGGCACTGGTATGTATAGAAATAACCCAAGGCCGTTTGAAGATTATGGCGAACCTGACACACCTGGATTTCCTTTAGACAGGGTTACAGGTATGTTGGCTAGTGAGGGTAGAGATAATAAACTTATGTTTAGAGGTGAGGAAGGTGTAGATGCGGTAGCACAGGCACGTAGAGCTATACCTACAGAAAACATAGGTTCTAGTGATATTTATCTAGATATACCTAGAAATGATTTTAGAGTTCAGAGAGATTCTGAAGGTGTGGTTATTAAACCTAAAAAGGGTAAACATCTTTTTCCTGCAGTTGATAAACTAAAAAGTTTGTTTAAAGATGAAAAAAGTGTTTTAGACGTGTTAAATCTTAAAAAGGATGATACATTTACTTTTGAAGGTAAAGACTATAAATTTCAAAAAATAGGTATACACACTGTTGGTAAAGATGAGCTTGATAGAAACCAGTTCTTACTTAGCCCAGAAGAAGGTGATAACTATGCCCGTGTTGTTACAGTAATTGCAGAAGATTCTTTAGGAAGAACTAATTACATAGGCTTAAGTAAATTTTTAGATGATCCTGAAAAATACATTGGTAAAGATATACCCAAAGAAAAAACAGGGTTTTTAAGTGGTATCAGAAATAAACTAGGATTTGCCGAAGGAGGCACAGTAGACATGAATCAACAAATGAGTTTTGCATTCGAAGATGGTGGTCTTCGTGACGATGGAATGATGAGAGACCCTGTGTCAGGTAACGAAGTGCCTCCAGGATCTACAGCTAAAGAAGTACGTGATGATATTCCTGCACAATTATCTGAAGGGGAATACGTAGTTCCTGCTGATGTCGTCAGATACTACGGTGTAAAATTCTTTGAGGATCTACGAGATAATGCAAAAATGGGCTTGCAAGATATGGAAGCTCGTGGTAGAATTGGTGGTGAACCTGTTCCTGCTGGTGGTCCTATGAATGATGATGACCTTAGTCCAGAAGAGCTGGCTGCTATTCAAGAGATGATGGGTATGGCCGAAGGTGGTGTTGTCAATATGTATAAACAACAGCAAGACCTATACAGCCCACCTAATCCAGCTATTGGCAATCCTACAACAACAGGTATGGCAACAGGTGGTGAAGTAAGAGGTTATAACAGTTCTAGTGTTGTTACAAACCCTATGACCGATCAAAGTGTTCTTGAAGCAGGACAACAAGCACAACAAAGAGGGTTCGTAGGTTTTCCACTAGGTGCGACAATCTTTCCTTCTGCAACAACAGGAAAAACAGTACTAGGTCCATCAGGTACTCAGGTAGCTACAACAGGTAACATTGGCCAAGCTACTACAGGAACTACTGGCACTACAACTACGACAGATACTTCTGCATTAACTACTGTAACTCTTTATGGACCTAATGGTGAAATTATTACACTGACACTTCCAACAGATACAGATAGGTATAACCAACTACTATCTGAGGGTTGGACTACAGAAATGCCTGTAGCTGGTTCGGACAGAGACAGTGCTACTGGAACTAAAACAGGTCCAGATACTGATCCTAGTTCTTGGATGGATAATTTTGACTATAACGACTTTAATAAACTAAAAGATCAAACCTCTGAAAACCTAACAAGAATACCTTTTGGTGGCGTAATAGGTACTCTTTCTAATGCAACTAAAGCAGCTCAATCTGCAGCAAACATTATTGTAATGAAAGCTAACGGTTTTGACACTGCAGATCTTGAAAAAGAATTAGGTAAGTTTAAGAAGGAAACTGGACTAAACTTGCTTCCTAATGAATTAATAAACGGTGACAGGCTTGCATTAGACATTATCAGAAATAATCCTGGGGCAGATCTTGGAATTGATAAGAAAGCTACTGATCTTGAAGGTAACTTTATCTTTAAGAGTAAAGGTGAATGGGATGACTTCATGCAAGAGATTGCACCACCTAACATGACTTATAACCCAGCTACTGAAAGTTATGTTTCAGATGGTAGTTCTGGAGGGGGTGGCGGTACTCTAATTGAAACTACACCATCTGGAGTTAATGTATATCGACCAGGTCCAGATACTTTAAGGCCTGTATTACGTGGTGGCTCTACTACCAGTACTGTAGACAGTGGTCCTAGCACACAAAGTGAAAAAACTGCGGCAGCAAAATCTGCAGCTAATGATTGGGTAGCAGCAACTCAAGCAGTACAGTCTACAAGTACTGATGATCCTAAAGCATGGTCTGATGCAATTAAAGCACAATCAGAAGCAAGTAGAGCTGCAACTAAAGCTATTCGAGAGGCTTCAGGTTGGGGTACAGACAACTACAACCCTAACTGGAGAGATGCAGCAGAAGGTGGTTTGATGACAACAGAAAAACCAAAAAAGAAAACGAGGAAGTACAATAAAGGCGGACTCGCAGGTAAGAAATAAGGCTACCCAGCTACGGCTGGCCCCAACATAAGGAGAATATAATGCCTGAACTAGCAGAAGTAGAAACACCAAAGACAGCAGGATTTGTTGATCGAGGTTATAACTACGAAAAGAAACGTTTAAAACTGGAAGAAGAAGAAAAGGAGATTGCAAGACTTGAAGCTGCTCAACGAGGAGAATCTACCGAAGAAGATGAATCCCAAGAAGAAGAAGCCAAAGCGCAAGAGGCCGATTCAGAAGTTGAAGAAGGAACGTTATCTCCAGAAGAAAGAAGTTTCAAAAAACGTTACGGTGATCTAAGACGCCACATGCAAGAAAAAGAAAAGGAGTGGAACGAAAAGTTCGAAGCCTTTGAAAAACGCATGGTAAAAGAATCTATTGTTCCTCCAAAGTCTGATGAAGATATTGAAGAGTGGGCAAAGCAATATCCTGATGTAGCAGGTATTGTAGAAACTATCGCTGCTAAAAAAGCTCAAGAAATGTTTAGTAAAGCAGATGCTAGATTACAAGAGTTAGACAAGGCACAATCAGAAGCAGAACGAGTCAAAGCAGAAAATGCTATTCGTAAAGCACACGAAGACTTTGATGACTTACGTGCTTCTGATGATTTCCACAACTGGGCTGAAGAACAGCCTAAGTGGGTACAAGACGCACTATACGAAAATGCAGATGACCCTGCGTCAGTAGTACGTGTTATTGATTTGTACAAAGTAGATAAAGGCCTTACTAAAACTGCAAAGAAAGCTAAGGCTAAAGACGCAGCTTCTACAGTTACAAGACGTAGTAAAACGTCTGTAGATGTAGATGATGCAAGTGACACTATTCGTGAATCAGATGTAGCTAAAATGTCAGACAAAGAGTTTGAAGCTAAATCTGAGGAAATCAACAAAGCTATCCGTTCGGGTAAATTTGTTTACGATGTATCTGGCAATGCTAGATAAAGCTGTTGACAAATAAAAAAGCAACAGTATAACTATAGGCATAGAGACAAAAGCCTCTTTACGACTACCTTTTGTCTCAACCTAATTTCATAAAAAGTCTAAAACTAAAAAGAACTACCTGTTCAAGTATAGGCCCAGTGTACACCTGCTAGCGCAAGTAGGTGTTTTCTGCACCCTAGAAAATGTTCAGCCTCTTTAAGGTGTTTAGCTTAATAAGCCAAATATCAGGAGGATTTTATCATGGCTTTTACAACTGCAGGTGGCTACGGAAATTTACCAAACGGTAATTTCTCCAGCGTCATCTATTCCAAAAAGGTTCAGCTTGCCTTCAGAAAAAGCACAGTAGTTGGTGATATCACTAACTCTGATTATTTCGGTGAGATCAGTGCTCAAGGTGATACAGTGCGTATCATTAAAGAACCTGAAATTTCGGTCAGCTCTTATGCTCGTGGCACACAGATCACAGCACAAGACTTGGACGATGAAGACTTCTCTCTAGTTGTTGACAAGAGCAACTACTTCGCCTTCAAGGTCGATGATATCGAAGAAGCTCACTCACACGTAAACTTCATGGATCTTGCGACCAACCGTGCGGCATACCGCTTGGCTGACCAGCATGACCAAGAAGTTCTTGGTTACCTATCAGGTTATAAGCAGTCATCTTTGCATACGCAAGCTGATACTGTGAATGATACTGTAAACGGTACCAAAGCAGTAGATACTGCAGGTTCAGACGAATTGCTATCTTCAATGAAGTTGAAGAAGGGTGACTTTGGTAACATCACTACTTCAGGTGCTGCTGACCATTCGATTCCTGTTGCAGCACGTCTACCAGGTGCAACAGCACTACCAACTGCTACGATTTCACCAGCAATGATGGTGGCTCGTATGGGTCGTCTACTTGACCAACAACAAGTTGACACTCAAGGTCGTTGGATCGTTGTTGACCCAGTATTCATGGAAGTACTTCGTGATGAAGACTCACGTCTATTCAACGCAGACTTCGGTGAATCAGGTGGCCTACGTAATGGTCTAGTCTTGAACAACTTCCACGGTTTCCGTGTATATAGCTCAAGCAACCTACCATCAGTAGGTACTGGTCCTGCAACAACAGGTACAGCTAACCAAAACGCTAACTATGGTGTTATTGTTGCTGGACATGACTCAGCTGTTGCAACTGCCGAGCAGATCAACAAAACTGAAACATACCGTGACCCTGACTCATTTGCAGACATCGTTCGTGGTATGCATCTATATGGCCGTAAGATTCTTCGTCCAGAAGCAATCACTACAGCTAAATATAACTTGGCGTAAGGGGAGATTGAATTATGACACCTAATGGAATGCGTACAATCTCAGTAGAACTTGAAGCAACAGCATTGGCTGCTGGTGCAAACACAGTTGCTACTCTTCCTGCACAAACAGTTATCCTAGCTGCTGGTGTTGAAGTTACTGAAGCACTTACTGGTGCTACAGCTTTAACTTTCGACATTGGTACAGGTGCTGATGATGACGAGTTCGTTGCAGCTTATGCAATGGCTGGTAAATCAGTTGGCGATGTTGCTCCTTCAGTTCCTGGCATAGCATATATCGGTGCAGAAGATACTCTAGATCTTACAATCGACACCCTAACAGGTACAGCTACTGCAGGTAAACTGCGTGTCTGGGCTTTGGTAATGGACGTTGATGGTAAAGGTGCAGCAGAAGTTGCCCGTGATCAAGTTTAACTAAACTAAACTAGAGGGGCTGGGCAACTGGCCCCTTTAGGCTATCTGAAGGATTTTTGTAATGGCTACTTACGTTACTCTAGTAAATGAATTACTACGTAGACTAAATGAAGTTACACTAGATACTGCTGGTGATGGCTTTGATACAGTACGTAACGTACAAGCACTTGCTAAAGATGCTATTAACAACTCCATTAGAAATATCCTACAGACAGGCCAAGAGTGGCCTTTTCTTAAAGTTACATATACTCAAACATTAACTGCGGGAACAAGACTTTATGATTTTCCTGCTGACTTTGCTAGTGTTGATTGGGATACTTTTTATATTAAACAATTAGATTCTACAAGCAACACCCCTAGTTTTTTACCTACAATATCTTTTGAAGAATACACACAAAGATATCGTGGACTTGATGACCAAGCTGATTCAGGTTCTGGTATATCTGCTCCTCAACGTATTTATCAAACATACGAAAGCAAGTTTGGTGTAACACCTGTACCAGACAACTCGTATGAAATAGAATACGTATACTGGAAGTTTCCAGCTGATCTTGTTCTTTTTAATGATACTTGTTTAATTCCAGATAGATTTAACCATGTGCTTGTTGATGGTGCAATGATGTACATGATGAGATTTAGATCTAATGATCAAAGTGCAGCTATTCACCAACAAAACTTTGATAACGGTATTCGTTCTATGAGACGTATACTTATGGATGACCCACTAGATATCAGATCTACAGTGGTTCAAAGAAATAAATCGTTTAGTAACACTATTAGTAGTATTGTCTAATGGCTGAAAATTTAGCATCCTTTAAAGTATTCTGCCAAGGCGGTCTAAACACTAGTCGTGATGTGTTGTCACAAGGTGAGACACAACCTGGTTCTGCAGTTGCTTTGATTAATTACGAACCTGCTGTTACTGGTGGTTACAGAAAGATTAACGGATTTAGTAACGACTACGGTACAGTTACAGGCACAGGTAATGTCTTAGGTGTTTGTGTAGCTAATGGTATTAATGACGGTATCTTAGCTTGCCGTACACCTTCTAGTGGTAATAATTATTTACACTATTGGAATACAGCTACATCAGCTTGGGTTGCAGTAACTACTTCTGGTTCACCTACAATGACAGGTGTAACAAAGGTACGCTTCACTAAGTACAACTGGAGTAGCCCTAAAGTACTTCTTACTGATGGTATTAACCCTGCAGCTATTTATGATGGCACAACTTACACACAGATTACACATGCGGATGCACCAACAGACCCTAAGTACTCTGCAGTATTTCAGAATCATATGTTTTTAGCAGGTGATCCTAGTGAGCAAACAAACTTATACTTCAGTGCGCCATATGATGAAACAGACTACAGTGCATCTAGTGGTGCAGGTGTTATTAATGTAGGCTTTCCTATAGTAGCTATCAAGTCTTTTAGAGATTCACTTTATGTTTTTGGCAGTAACAACATTCGTAAAATTGTTGGTAATAATATCTCTAACTTTGTATTACAAGAAGTTACAGATGACCTTGGTTGCCTAGCTACAGACAGTGTAATTGAAATTGGTGGTGACTTACTATTTTTATCACAAGATGGCTTGCGTCCTATTTCAGGAACTGATAAGATTGGAGACGTAAACCTTGAAACGGTATCAAAAGATATTCAGTCTATTTTTACTGACATTGTTTTTGATATTGATCTTGAAGGATTAAATGCAGTAGTCATACGACAAAAAACACAATTCCGTTACTTCTTTGCTGCAGCAGATTCACAGGGTATCATTGGTGGCTTTAGGCAAACACCTAATGGTTTGCAGTTTGAATATAGCCAGATGCTAGGTATTACAGCTACGTGTTCTGACAGTGGTTATATAGGACAAAACGAATTTGTCATACACGGAGACAGTTCTGGTAAAGTTCATAGACAAGAACAAGGTAATGACTTTGATGGAGAAAATATATTAAGTATTTTTCAAACTCCATTTTTTCATATGCAAGACCCAGAGCAACGTAAGATATTTTATACAGTAGCTACATATCTACGTTCTGAAGGCGATAATGAAATTGTTATGTCAGCAGTTTACGACTACGAAGATGTAGATACTCTTAATCCAACAAACTTTAATTTATCTACAACAGGTGCTGCAGCTTATTATAATGAAGCATTATACAATAGTACCGCAATCTATGATGGTAATCCATCACCAGTACAAAGAACAAACATATCAGGTTCAGGTAAGTCAGCATCATTTAGATATGTTACAAATAGCTCAGATGCATCACACAGTATTCAGGGTCTAGTGATTACATTTGGAGTAGGAGACAGGTTATAAAATGGCAGGTTATAGCAGACAGTCGGTAGCAGATATTATCGCTAATGCGGTTATTAAGGCTGCACCAGTAAACGCAGAGTATAATGCAATTCGTGATGCGTTTGCTTTCTCAGGTGGTCACAAACACGATGGCAGTTCTACGGAGGGTGCTTACGTACCTTTAATTGCTGACACTGACGCATTAAACAAAGTTGTGATTGACACAGCTAATAACCGCATAGGTATCTTTACTGAAGTATCTAGTGCTGCAGTAGAACAGATACGTATTCAAGACGGTGCTATTGTTCCTGTAACTGATAACGATATTGACCTTGGTACTTCATCACTAAAATATAAAAACATATATGTAAACGGTATTGCAAGTATTGGCTCGATTACCCTGTCAGGTGGTACAATAGATAATACAGTTATCGGTGGTACTACCCCTGCAGCGGGTGACTTTACTACACTAGGTGCTACAGGTAATGCTACTGTCGGCGGTACATTAGATGTGACTGGTAATACTACAGTCGGCGGTACACTAGGTGTTACAGGTGTAACTACACTAGGCACAGCTAATATTACATCTGTAGACATTGGCTCTGGTGCAATGGATAACACCACTATCGGTGCTACAACTGCTGCAGCAGGTACATTCACAGACTTAACTGCCACAGGTACAACTACTCTTACTACAGTAGACATTAACAGTGGTGCTATTGATGGCACTGCAATCGGTGCAAGTAGTGCATCTACTGGTGCCTTTACTACACTGAGTGCTACAGGTACATCTACACTAAGCACAGTAGACATTAACGCAGGTAACATAGATGGTACTATTATTGGTGCTTCTAGTGCTGCTGCAGGTAGCTTTACTACTGTATCGACATCTGGACAGGCTACCTTGGCGACTGTTGATATTGATGGTGGGGCTATTGATGGTGCTATTAT
>Ga0208162_1001730_pt1 | contig 11154 bp, 21 predicted proteins | sample CB_VirMetaG_4_FD_184539 | JGI IMG/M metagenome (GOLD analysis project Ga0208162, IMG submission 184539) | Freshwater to marine saline gradient viral communities from Chesapeake Bay - CB_1508_1M Viral MetaG (SPAdes) (version 4) | ecosystem: Environmental > Aquatic > Marine > Coastal | place: USA... | reverse complement strand
CGAACGAACGACCCTTACTCTTTTAGCTAAAAGGGACCCGCAATTTTTTTGATCAGGATGTTTGACCGTGCTCGAGGCGAGGAAGTTGCTGCTGTTGTGGCCGTGAATGGTTTTGGTGCTGACTGCAGATGAGTGCGCGAGCAGATCAGAGAGCAGGTCAGCGAGCAGTAGCCAAGGCACGCTCGAGAGCAGTTGCTAAGTAGCGATTGAACTTGCGTTCAATTACCTTGCTGCCCACGTCTTGAATGGGGAAGGTGCGGCTGTAGCGGGGTGCAGGCTTGGCAAGGAAGTAAGCGAAGAGCCTTTCTCTAGAGCGGCGATAGATACCGGGGGGCCTGTTTCCCCCACGGGGGGTGCCAATAAAGAAGCCCCCCCTAGCTGATCCTTCTAGGCCTTTGGTGATTCTTTTAAGGGTAGGGATGCTTACGTTTCCGGATGAAGTCAGCTTGACGTTTCCGGTTGGCACAAAGGTTGCACCAGGTGGGATAGTCCCGTCGTTTGGTGCGCCAAGGAAATAACGCTCAAATCCTTTTTGGCGCCGCTGGCCGCCTTGTATGGAATAACGAAGGTAGCGAGATCGTGACTTCCCTTGCTGGTTGTTTGCGTAGACGAATGCGGTGAGGTCTCTTTTCTTTGACTTTTGTACGAGGAAGGCAGACTGCGTGAACTTAGTAGGGCGATCAAAGAATCCACGAGTCGCACCGTTTAAAGCCTTGCGAGCATCGAAAGCAGTGTTGTTGAGGGCAACAGAGGTTGCGAATGGAAGCTGTTTTGCGACTGCTTCAGATCGGCGCTGAAGAAGGCCTATGCCCTGTTGGTCAATGGTGAGGGTGACAGCCATAGGTCATTAAGCAGGGGTGCAGGCCGTGCTCAGGCTTATTTTACTGACAGTCGGCTGGGATAGTAACCACTGCTGTCCCTGACAGCGATCGATCTTGAATGATTGCTTACAGTTTAATTCTTGAAGCTGGCTACCTTGAACTAACTGCTAACCCGCTCATGCACGCAAATGAAATTTGCGACGAGGTTGCAAGATCCTTTTGGCTGGAGAGCATCAAGCGCCAGATCCACAACATCGATGATGTCGAAGACCTACGCGAGATCTGCATTGCATTGCTGCATTCAAACAACAGTTTAAAGACCATGCTTCAGCAGCTGATGTGGGAGCAGCTTGATGGATGAGGCGACTAGGGAGAATTGGCGGCTGATCTTGAAAGCGCTTGAGGCTAATGGGAAAGGTGACTCGAAGTTTGCCAAGCGAGCGAGGGAGATCATTGCTGGCAGACCAGACCCGCTTTTTCAGCGGAAATGAGGCGATTTATTTCAAGCAGTAGTTTCTAGCCGTTGTCTGAGAGATGTTTAATCGCTGAGCGATGATGCGGTAGGTGCAGCCAGATCTTCTCATTCGTTTTGCATGTTGCTGCTTTGATGCGGTGAAGTACAGAAGCAAAACAATTGGCAGTGTGATTAGGCAGACGATGAATCCGATGGTGTGCATGATTTGATGCGCAAAACACGCGCTGGGAGGTGTTTGTTGCTTTTGAACGACATAGGCAGCTCTACACGATGCGTAAGCGGATCAATGCTTTGTTCTGGTGTTTGTAGGGTCCACCAGCTGTGTCCGCAAAAGGAACAGTGCCTGTTACGGAGGATGCGCCCGTCTTCGGTGTAGGCAGTGTTGTAAACACGGCTGAAGCTGTTGCAAGTTGGACAGGGCGGAGCAGGGTACAGAGTGCGTGCGCCCATGTTCATTCAGTCAGAAATGTTGTTGCCTCTTGCGTTTTCGCGGAAAACGTCATGAGGTGGTAGCAAACCTGCAGGTCTTGCGTCTCCTGCCGAGGCACCCGATCGCTTTAACGAGGCAGCGGGGTGATGCCCTCGTGAATCCATTATGGCATACCACAGCAGCTTTGGCAGTAAAAAACCCTGTGCTCTCTACTTCACAGGGCTGCGTCTCCGTCAGGGGTCTCCCACCTGAAGATAGGCAAATCAAAAGGGAAAGTCATCACTTGGCTCTGGACTCGGGGTTGGCTGGTGCATTTCTTGACCCTTAGGCAGCTGGTCGTCATTACGCAGAAGGTTCTGGTATTCCTGCTGCCTGTAGTTCGGGTGATGCAGTCGGAACCGCTTTGAGTTCTCTGACCAGTAGGGCGAAGGCTGGTCAAGCTGCTCAATGGTCCAATAGCCCTTCTCTATCCCCTGGCGAAGTGTTAGGCGCACAGAGGTCAAGTCAAACGCTGGCTTCAAAGGAGGCCTCCTATGGCTGGGTTGGTGCAGGGCTGGTCAATAAAGCCGTCTTTAGCGGTAAAGACTCTTGATGCAGGGTGCTTGGTCTCAGGTGGGGCCCAGGACGGCCTAGAAGGCCCCTTGGCCTGCGGCTCGAATACATCGCCCCACCCATTGCTTATCGCACGCTCTAGGGCCTCCTGACGGTCTGCAGAAGACCAGATCAACAGCTTTCGGCAGACACGGCTAAACACTTGCGTTGATCGTGTCCCCTTCTTCACAGACCAGAACTCAGCCAGCAGATCAGCGCAGTCAAGCAGCTCTAGCGGCACTGCATCAGGTGGCAGCGCACGGCTGGTCAAGAGGTCTCGTTTTTTGTTTTTCGGCTTTGCCGCTCCCTTTCTAATGGGTTCTTGTTTCTGGGTTCTTTTTACTGGGTTCTTATTCGTGTCACGTTTTTGTAAGGGGTCCCCTTCTGTTTTCGTAAGGGGTCCCCTCACGTTTTTGTAAGGGGTCACGTTTTCGTGAGGGGTTACGTTTTCGTGAGGGGTCACGTTTTTGTGAGGGGTGCTTTCAGCAGTAGGCAAAGGGCTGTCTATCCGCACGTAGTAGACGGTTGTGTGGCCCAGGCGTGGAGTCGCATAAACCCAGCCGCTGTCTTTAAGCCAGCGGAGCGAGCGCCGAATACTTGCGGCACTGATGCCCGTCTGCTGCCTGATGGTTTGGATAGACATCCATGCGCCTTGTTTAGAGGCCCAACCATGTCGGTGCAGCACGGCATAGACGTGAACGACGAACGAATCAGGTGCCTGATCAAGTAGCAAGTAGGGAACTGCTGCGAAACCACTTGCGTGAACCTTTGTAGACATCAGCCCTCGTTCCGCCGAATAATTGCTTGGCCACAGTGATGGACTTCACTGATCCAACCATTCTGAGCAAGCCACTGCAGCTCGCGTCTTGCGACTTTCAGGCAAACACCAGACGCAATGCCAAGTGCAGCGATCGGCTTTGAGCAGCCATCACAAGCAATGCCGCCGTAGGCTGCCACCGAGCCATAAAGAGACACGGCTGTTGGCCTGCCTTGCGCGATTAGCTCAACAGGTATCGGCACGCAGGGCCCCTTCGGGCTCGTTTGGTTAGCCATGGCATAAGAGGGTAAGCCCTGTTATTATAGGGCCCCCGTTTGCTTCCAGCCAACAATGCCGCTCAAACTCCCTCCACCAGGCCAGCTGCTGCCGCCCATCGACGGCCTATGGATGGACGACGAAGCGCATCGATATTGCTTTCATGGCGACTGGTTCCCTTTCAGCGTCACCGGCATTGTCAGCGAGTTGAGCCCTTACGCTCGCCAACAGATCGAGCGCACCAAGGACGGCCCAGACGGCTGGGCGCTTCGCGGCACAAGCGTGCACAAGATCCTCGAGCGGCACTTGCTTGACATTGCAGCCGGCAGGCCTCAAGAGCCTTTGTGTGATGACCGTTGGCGCGAATGGGCAGGTCCACTAATGGGCCACTGGCTATTTAAAGACTGCACGGTCTTGGCGGTTGAATATCAAGTCGTTGATCAACACAAGCGAGTCGCAGGCAGCTTTGACTTTCTCGTCAGGACCAAGCAGGGCAGCGTGGTTCTGGGGGATCTGAAGACTGTCTCTAGCGCGGCTGGTCTTAAGAACAGAAAGCCAGCGACTGAACAGCTTGGTGCGTATTGCTCGATGATGGCCAGCTTGTGGCCTGCGATTCTCGTTGATCGCTGCGTAACGCTGGTTGCGGCGCCGGGGGAGTGTGAGCTGAAGGTGCAAGATGCAGAGCAGTGCGTAATGGCCTGGCAGGAAGCATGGGAACGACATCAAGCGAGGGAACAGGTAAGAGGCTTTTGAACACTGGGCCTGACTGGGCAGCGATCTTTAGGAGCAGGCCTGACCTTGAGCCACCTGGCTACGCGGAAACATGTGCTGACATGGTTCAGAACCCTGGCAAGCGTCGCGGACGAGCAAGGCACAGAAGTAGAAAGCAGCAAAGAATGTTTCCAAGTGTTAAGCACAGCGCAGGTTGAGGGTTTACAGGCAGCTTGGTATGCCACAATTAAGCAGTCAGCGGGCAGACCCGCACACTCAAAACTCAGGCCATGCGCAACGCCACCGCGATCTTTAACAGCCTGCCTGCAGCAGTTCGCCCCAAGCGTCATCAGGCTGGCGCTGCCGACACGCTGCTGAGCATGCTGGTGCAGTACAGCAACAGCTTCAAAACCAGCAACCTGGCTTACGGCATACGCTATGCCGACGAAACTGGCCGCACCACCGGCACAGTGTCGATGGCACTCCGCCGCGCCACTCCTTGGCAGGTCGCCCAGCTGATCGTTGCCATGGCTGCTGATGGTGTCGATGTAGTCGCGCAGGTTCCCGCTTGGCTTAACCAGAATGCAGTCGCTGCGCTGGCTTGAGCCTTCTGGGCTCTCGAATATGTTTCCAAATGTTAAGAACGGTGCGAACCAAGGCTTACAACCCAGGGCTGGTATGCCACAATTAAGCAGTCGAGGGCAGTCCTCCACACTCACCACTCATCACTCAAAACATGAACGCCTCCATCAATCGCTTTCAAGTTGGGCAAACCTATTACGGCAGCTTGGCCTGCTCGCACGGCTGCTTCCCTGTTACCTGCATCAAGCGCACCGCCAAGTGTGTTTGGTTTGAGCACGCCACTAGGCCTCAGCATTATTCAGCTGCACGCGCAAAGATCCGCGAAGGCGATCGCTACGAGCTTGCCAACTTTCATGGCTGGCTCATTGGCGCCGATCAACGCGACACCAGCGTTGACATGCAGTTCGCCTGATGCCAACTAGGCCCCTCGGGGCCTTCAACTCATCTACTTCATCTTCATTATGTCTTCCAGTCGGCTCTCTACTACTGCCCTTTTGCTCGGCTTGTCTGTTACTTCAGGAATTGCTGCTCACTGTTATGTCTCTCGCACTGCTGACTCGTTTCATTTACGCGCTTTGCAAACTGAAAGACAAATACAAGCACTTTACGAACCAAAATACCAGCTTCCGTCAATTCCATCTAACGGCCTCGGCGTTGGACCCTGACCACCAGCAAAAAGACTTTGCCTATCCATTGCGCAAAAGCTCTTATGTCGATTATTTAGAAGCCTGTTTCAACATTCCCGACTCACACTTTATGCAATGAACAAGCCACCAATCCCACCTTACATCTCTATTCCAGAGCGCATTCGTCAACTGACTGAAAAAATCACTTTAGCTGACTTGCTCGAGTCGTCTACCACCACGAGTGACACCATCAGCATGATCAGCAACATCGTCACCAGCAGTTGGATGTATGCAGACGTTAAAAGCGAAAAAGACCTGAGCATTGAACGCGACCTGTTCAGCATCTCGCAGGCCTATGGGCACAAGGCTCGGCATATCGCCTTCAGTCACATCCGCGACCGCCGTCAATTTAACAAAAACAACCGATGACCTACTCAGGAACTGAACAGCTGATTGAGCAAATCAGCAACACAAAAAAAGCAATAGAGCAAATGAGCAATGAGCTGAAATCTTTAATGGCCACACTTGATGAGCATCGCGCTAACGGTTTGCTGGATGCCTACGAAGGTGAGGACGGCACTTTCTACATCAATAAGTGCAGGTTGCTCCCAATCACTCGCGGCACTTGGACCTACAGCAATGCAGTGAAGGATCTGCAAAAACAAGAACAGATCAACGGCATTGCTACGCGCAAAGAGACCACCTTCCTACGCTTCGAGCTGCCAAAATAGTGATTCCTTCCTGCTTATTCACAGTCTTTGGCGTTGCAGCGCCACAAGGCAGCAAACGCCTGCTTGGCAAAGCCATGGTTGAGTCCTCTAAACGTGTTCATCCATGGCGCAGTGACGTCCGCACTGCTGCCATTCAAAACAAGCCTCGTGACTGGGACATGACACCACCAATGCTTGTTGATGTTGTCTTCTGGTTCCCTCGGCCAGCAAGTCACTATGGCAGCAAAGCTGGCGTCAGCTATATCAAGGCCAGCGCACCTTCTGAACCTGTTAGTGCTCGAGTAGGTGACATCGACAAATTATGCCGGGCAATCCTTGATGCACTGACCGGGGTTATGTACTTCGACGACCGCCAAGTGATTGAGCTTGACGCTCGCAAAGCCTACCTATTGGATCAACACACGCCTCCATTTACCCAAATCAAGATCACAGCTCATGTCTGAACTCAAGGTTCCCAACCTCGCCGGTGTTATCACCAAAGCGGACGTTGACACTAAAGGCAGCGGCTCCTATGCCGCTTCATACGTCAACTGGGCCAAGGTAGTGCATTTACTTCATAAGCACGCACCTGGCTGGGATTTTTACCTGCGCAACAGCTCTGAGCATGGGCTGCTTCATCAAGCACCTGACGGCACTGCATATGTCGTTGGCGAATTTATTGGACCAAATGGTGACCCTTTGGCGCCGTTTCCGTTTCCCTGCATGGACAACCGGAACAATCCAATACAGCTTGAAAAGGTAAGCGCAAGGATCCTTACCGACACTCACCGACGTGCCATGTGCGCTTGCGCTGCTTTTAGCTTTGGCCTTGCCTACGAGCTATGGGCCAAAGATCCGGTGGAAGATCCCCACCGCGAAGAACCATCACCAGCCAAAAGTGCAACAAAAGCCGCGGCCAAGCCCAGCAACAACCCTAAGCCCGCTGTTTCAGCAACAGAGCAAAATCCTGAGCAACAACGACCTACAGCCGAAGCTCAACCCATCACCGAAGACGAACGCTTGCTTTGCGTTCAGCTGCTCAAAGACATGGACGCAGACAATCGCAACAAAATAATCGTTGCTTTCAAGAAGCGTTTTAACTTAGCAGCTGACGCTTTAATCACTCAGTACATCACCACAAATGAGCACCGTGACTTCATTCAACAGCATCTCTCCGCGTGAGTGCCTTGCCAATGCGGCTGATTCAATTCAGGCTTACTTGCGCAAAAACAACGATGATCGGCTTTTCTTCAATCAACGATATGTTTCATGGGCTAATCAAAAAAGGCAATGCGCTGAGCTGCAGATTGCCCTCGATATTATCAATCGAAATCTCAGCTCTTATACTGTTCCTGCATGTGATCAGTCATGACCACTGACAAAGATCTAAGGGACTTCGAATCTCGCAAGCGTTTGGACTTGGAACGACGTGCCAACCACATTCAAGCCAGGCTGCCGCCTGAGCTTGGTCGCAAGTTTCGTCAATACCTGCAAACCACTGGCCTAAACGCAAACCAAGCCATCATTTCCATTCTTTCCAACTTTCTAGGCTGACATGCTAAACATCACCGCATCAGGCAATCTTGCTAATGATCCACGCACCAACAATGTTGGCTCCACAGACGTGACCAATTTCACGCTGATGATTAACAAAAGAATCAAAGACCAAGAGCACGTAACAGCGGTGGACTGCGCCGTCTGGGGCGCTCGCGCTGCAGTGGCTGCGCAGTACCTTAAGAAAGGATCACAGGTCACTGTGGCGGGCGACGCTCACGCAGAAACCTATGACCGCAAGGACGGCTCGACAGCCTGCAAGCTGGTGCTTCGCGTTAGTGACTTCACGCTGCCACCTAAGCCGCAGCAGGCTGCAGACCGTCAAGACATGCCGTTCTGATCGCGCTAGGCCCTTTGGGCCTATGCCGCTAATGGCTAGCTCTTGCCTTGCATTACTAGCATTGTCTTATCCAACCAACCCATCGAACAAATGACCGCTTCACGTCGCTTCTATTTTCGGATTCCTAGCATCACTGTCCTCGAGTGCGTCCACGCTTGCAGCCTTGTCGAAGCCAAAGCGATTGCAGCAAAAGACTGGCTCCCTTACTGGTCTGAACTTGAGTGGATCAACATCGAAGCAGTGACAGAAAGCGTAGTCTGCGACTAATCGATGGATCCAACACAACAATATCTGAATCAAATTGGGCGCTATCCGCTTCTGACGCCTGAAGAAGAAATTCAATATAGTCGTCAAATACAGGCAATGATGGCTTTGCAAGCCTCACATAAAGATGGCAGTAGTCTGACAAAACAGCAGCGTGGCATAATGCGGCGAGGCAAGCGTGCAAAGGATCAGATGATCATTCGCAACCTGCGCCTTGTTGTCAATATCGCCAAGAAATACGCAAGACGTTGCAACACGCTAGAGCTGCTTGATTTAGTGCAAAGCGGCAACATCGGCCTCAATCGTGCGACGGAATTGTTTGACGCGACACGCGGTTACAAGTTTTCGACCTATGCGTATTGGTGGATTAGGCAGGCAATATCCAGAACAGTGCAAACTCAAGATAGCGTTATCAGCCTTCCTGTGTACCGTCAAGATGAACTCAACCGAGTGATCTTATACATGAGTCAAGAGCTTGCTCGTACAGGCAAAAAGCCAAGCCTGGCAGAATGCGCTGATATTCTTGATGTTGACCTGGGCTCCCTAGAGAACTCGGTTTTAATGGCTCAAAGTGTTGCCAGCCTCGATGCAAAGCCTTCTGGCGAATGCGATAAAGGCACGCTTATAGATTTAATAGCTGACGAATCTACCTTATGGGACGACAGCCTCTATGCGATCGAACACGACATCTTCGACACTGCCTTAAGTTCGCTCGATGATGATGAACGCATCCTGATATGCCAATACAACGGTTTGGCAGGCTACGAAAAGATGACTTTAATTGCTCTTGGCAAAGTTCTAGGCATAAGCAGGGAAGCTGTACGACAGAAGCATAAACTTGCTATGAACAAGCTGCGCCAACGTATAGCTTGTCAACGTCACGGCTGACCCATGTCGATAAATCATCGCAAAGCAATAAGCAAAACTGAGCGTGATGGTGGTTTTATTGAGACTTTGCAGACTGACGCGGGAGAACTTTATTACCGCAGTTGCGTTGCTGGCTGTTGTCGTTACAGCTCAGACCTGTGGCAAGCTGAGCTTTATCTTGACCAGATGCTGGGACTCTAGTGATCGAACGTCACATGGTCATCAGTAAATCCAACGAATCTTTGGCCTGCCTTGCCGAATGCCTAAATGAACGAAACCTTTTGGGGCCCCGAAGCCTAAAGAATACGGCCAGTGCTTGTCACACCATTCTTGCACCTCTTTGATGTCGGCGCCTTTCACGTAGAAATCCACAGCACCGCAGCCTGGCCGGTATAGGTGCTCGCTGCTGCTGGCGCCACCAACTGCAGTATTGACAGCTGGCGGCCGGTATCCACTGGTGATGATGACCGGCTTGCCGCCAAACTGTATGCGCACACGCTCCAGGAACGACGCCAGCTCTACAGCAATGTCCACTTGGCCTTGATTCTGAAAACGTCGAGCCTCTTGATCGAGCGCAAATTCACCAAGCCTGATGTTTGGCGTAATCCGCGAGCTAAACGAGCTGCTAGGACTCAAGCCGGCTTGCTGTTCCTGCACTGGCTGTCCCCATAGGCTGCCCTCAGCCTTCCTGCGCCCAAGCAGGCCAGCTTCCACAATGCTGCCAGGGTTCCGGTAAAGCTCAAAGACTGCCGGCACTGCCGACCAGTCACGTTCACGTAGGCAGCGTGTAATCGTCTCAAACCCAGCTGAATCAACGAAGTCAGCGCCGAGGTTATAGGCGAAGCTGACAAGTGCGCTGCGCTGATGACCGTTCATCGACAGCCAGTGCGGCACCGTGGCACGCAATTTGCTTGCGATCCTGTCTATCTCTAGCCGCAGCAAGATGTCAGCTTCATTTTGCGTGATAGTGTCCATGCGTTTAACTGGCGACCCATCGGTATAACGAGTCGTGCCGTAACCGATCGTCCAAGGATGGCCACCGCTGAGCGGATCAGGGTAGGCATAGAGATGACAGCCCTCAAAATCCTTAATTAGCGCAATCGCTGGAGCAAGATCAGTTTGCTTACCGTCTTGACTCCACATCGCAAACCAAGGGCGATCACGTCGCATAGCTAGCGCATAGCCGTTTGATTCCAGGTCATGTTCGAGCTCTGCGATCGCTGCAGACTGATGCGGCAAACCTTTGTAGTACCTAAACAGCTGGACAAAAGTGATCGGCTTTGTGTTGCCCATTCGCGCTTTCAAAAGGTGTTGATCTTAGTAGCACTAGCTGGCTGGCAGCTGATACTCGTTACAGCTACTTGCTGTGCTGCCAGCCCGTTCGAATAAGCAGACTAGGGCTTTCTGCCCTTGATCGCATTGAGGGTATAGAACACTAGCTGAACGATGCTGTTCCCACGCAGGGGTGATAGTGCGATAAGTTCCGATGCAGCAGCAACGACAATCCAGAACGCAGGATGACTCAGGAAGTCCATGGTTATACAGATGGAGGGCGTGCTTCTAGCTTAGAAACACGCTGCTCCACAGTGCAAAGGCGTCCGAAGGTCTCTCGACGGTCTTCCTTGATGTCCTGATGAAGCATTTCCAGCTGAGTTGCAATGTGCTCGACAGCTGCTGTCAATCGAACGCCTGCATCCCTAGCCTCGTTGGTCCTGCGGCTAAACCCTGCAGCACCTATAGCGGCCACGCTGATTGATGCGCCAGTTATTGCGGCGATGATCTCCAGCATGGTCTTGATAAGGACGGGCTCAGTCTACTGCCAGGAACGTAGAGCATTTTGTGGCAGCACACAGGGCGCTGGGCAGGCGAAAGCCAGATAAGCGTTGAGTGGGCTAGGGATTAGCGGTGTCACGCGAGAAGAGGAGACGGGGACACTAGGAGGGCGGGTTAAAAGTCAGGGAATGGAGCAGTGGGTGGTGTGAAATTAGAGGTGTAGCGGGCGATGCCTTTGGTAATGCGGAGTTCGTCGATGTATCCGTTAAACAGGACGCTCCCTGGGTCAAAGCCATCTGCGCCAAGAATTGGCCTATTTAGTCCATTGGTGTAAGTAACGGTATCTGCTATTGACCCAACGTTTGTTCCATTAAGGT
>Ga0208162_1001729_pt1 | contig 11159 bp, 3 predicted proteins | sample CB_VirMetaG_4_FD_184539 | JGI IMG/M metagenome (GOLD analysis project Ga0208162, IMG submission 184539) | Freshwater to marine saline gradient viral communities from Chesapeake Bay - CB_1508_1M Viral MetaG (SPAdes) (version 4) | ecosystem: Environmental > Aquatic > Marine > Coastal | place: USA... | reverse complement strand
CGGCATACAATACCCATATTGCTTTAGCTAGAGCTTTTCTAGCCGAAGTATTTTGATTAACTCTAGAAGCTATACCTTTATCAGGGTCAAGAAGTTGCTTGGTTAACATGTCTAATTTCTCATCTAACTTGTCAAGCTTGTTGTCCAATTGATCCATTCTTGTTGCATTAAAGCTATTTCTTTATCTACAGGTGCCATTACTTTTTATTATTACATAATTAATCGTGTGCGTAACATCTAGTTTTTGGTTTGTTAACCATGTTCTTACATCTTCTTCCGCTACTTGTTCTAGCTGTACATCTATTCTGTGCTGCTTTCTTTTCTTCTTTTTCTCTTTTTTCAATCTTTTTTTCAGCTTCGTATCTTCTAAGACCCTCTTTAGTAACGTATTCTTTACGCTCGTCTTTTCTACCTTTGTTTTTAGTAACAAATCTAGTTTTACCTTCACCAAGTCCCCAGCTACCCCAACCTAGTCCCATCAACACTCTTTGCCAATTGTAGAAATCATCATCTAAAGCGTTTTGAATATTGTTACCTTTATTGTAATATCTTCCAAGAGGAATGTTGGTTAAAGCTTCGATAGTTTGAGTAGAAGCTTCCATTAAAGGCCCATTAAGCGTAAGGCCTTCTTCTTTAATTAATTTTTTATTCCATTTATAAGTATTTCCAGCGGCGTCTAATTTAGAAAACTTAGATCCTACCGTTGGAGATATATTCAATAGTTTCTCAGCTACCTCGCTGTAGTCAGAGTTATATTTCTTAGCGTCTTGTTTTATAAATTCTTGTATAGCTAATCTAAAACCGTTAACTACAGCTCCAGACACGCCCATACCTCTAAGAAAAGAATCAGCTGTAGTATTTAGCATGCTAATTTTAGACTCTGCTATTTTTTCATCATCATCTGAATTTGTCATCAATGCAAACGCTCCTGATTGAAGACCAGCGAATATAGCTGATTGAGCAAAGCCGTAATAACCAATTCTACTCAATTTACTTGTTAAAGAATTTTCACCATAATAACCTTTGTATCTACCTTTCGATATATCTAATATATCTTTCATCATTATTCTATTCATCTGCATTGGAGTGTTAGCAAATGGAAGAACAATTCTACCAATAAAAGATGTTTGTTGCTTAGATAGCAAATCAGCTCTTGATGATTGCTGTGTTCTTTCAGCTATAGCTTGGAAGTCAATAAACGCTCTTTGCTCAGCCTCAGTCTGACTTAATCCTTCTTTTAAATATTTCTTTACAGCGTTTCTATAGTAAGTCGCGCCTCCAGAAGCAATCGCAAAGCTATCTGCAATTTGTGTTGGTAAGTAACCAGCTTTTAATATTTTAGCTATAACAGCTCTTGCAGGATTTTTACTTTGAGCTGCCGCCGCAGCAAGCTCAGCTTCAGACACATTTATCTGCAAACCAGCTCTTCTTTGCTTTAACATATCTGAGTTCATCAAATACGTAAAGTCTTTCCAGTATTGCTTTTGATTTAAAAACGCTTGAGTGGCTTTTAGAGGATTGTTAAACGAAGAGTTAACAAAGTTAACCGTAGATATTAACTGTAATGTAGCGGATCTAGTGTTAAAGTTCATAATAGCAGCGGTAGCTCCGTTTAAGTAATTCATAAGAGCGTTACCAGACTTACCTAGATTCATACTTCTAGTTCTACCAGTCTCCATACGATCGAACATATCTTCGATATTTTCTCTCCAATTAGAGCCTAATTTAGCCTCCATTTTATTTAAGTTTTCTTCAGAGAATATTTCATTTTTATTCTCAACAAATTCTCTTATATATTTAGCTCTACCGATACCAGCTCCAAGATCTTGTATTTCACTTGCTATTGTTTCTCCCCACCATTCGTTAGATGGCTCTTTTAGTCCGCCTTCTATTTTAGTTAGTTTAGCTAACGATTCAGCAAACGCCTGCATGTTAGGATTTTTTCTAATATACTCAACTAAAGTCTTTTGAGTTTGAGCAGCAAGATCTGGTATTTTATAACCAGCTTTATTCCATATATAAATACGTATAGCCGTATCATGAGAGAAATTAGTTCCAGGAACTGCTTCTGGTAGCTTCTTGACAACATCTTTGTTTTGTTTACGTAAAGACATATAGTCATTTGTAATGGTTTGTCTAGCTGTGTTAAAGTCGTTAATACCTCTCTCCCAAGGTCTAATTAAATTATCTTCAAACCATTTTTTATTTTCAGTACCTTTTTTACCTTTACCGTATAATGGCTCTATCAATAGCTCTAAGTCAGCGGCTGAATCAGGTATAAAGAATTTTCTACGTTTTATATCTTTACCTCTTACCTTAGCTTCAGCTTTAGTAAACTTTTTGTTTGATGGAAGATCTAAAGAATACTCAACTATATTATTAATATCTTTATTTAGATCTTTAGACGCTAAGGCTTGTTGAACATTAGACTTAATATCTAATTGATCAAGAACGTTTTTAACAGCTTTAACATTTGGTAAAGCGTCGTCAACAAAATACATATCATTATAGCCTTCAGAAAACTTTTCAAGCATCCAAAGCGCTTTAGCTTCACCTGTGCTATTGCCAAGGCCAGTAATATTTTCTATTGGAAGCTCTACGCCTTTTGTTTTTAACCAAGCTTGAATAGCTGGAGCTGCCTCTTGCATTCTAGCCGTAAGTATATAGACATTTTCAACTCCATATTTTTCTATTTGATTTTTAAGTTTCTGCATTAGCGGTCCTTCTTTGCCGCCTTCAACATTAACAAAATCAGAAAAGTCAAACTTATAACCTTGCTCAGCTAATCTAGGTCCATCAATAGGGAATTTTTCAGAACTAATTTTAATTGACTCTTCACCTTTTGTAGCTGTAACAAAGTTTTTACCGTCTATAATTAGTGTTTCATCAAAATCAAATGTAGACATGCCTCTTGATTTTTTATTTTTTTGCCTAGCTAATTCTAACGCTTTATCGTGATTTTTTAAGCTTTTTGAAGCCATAGTTTTACCCATTTTAGCGTCAGATAATAAACCCAAATCTTTTAATTTTTGCGTTTCGGTTTTAAGTATCATTTCTTGAGCTAAAGTTTCTTTTAAAGCTTTTCTGTTAAGCTCAGCTTTTCCTTCTTTTAATATGTAATCAAGTAATGTTTGCTTGCCTTTAGATTCAACTGTAACAAATTCAGAAAGTGTTTTAGGCTCTAATATAGCCATTCTATAAAGCGCTTCCATATTTGTTGTTCCACCTTTAGCATCAATAATATCTAAAAGTTTTTTAGGAGCTAATATTCCAACAAAGTCCTTCAATGTCTCTGGTCCATATTCTCTCCATTTATTTTGAGCTATTAGTTCAAAAGTTGTTAGAGACTGTTTAACAGAGGTTTTAGCATGCTCTAATTTGTAATTAGCATCCGTCATTTTTCCAGAGCCTTTATATATAGCGAACACTGGAGCAGTTTGTCTAAGTCCTAATCTTAAATTACTATTACTACGCATAGCATTAGCCGCCCATTCCATTCTACTTAATACTTCTGCTTTATTTTTACCGGAATGAACATAAGCCTCCATGGTTGAAGCTATAGCATTATATATTTTAGTTTTATTTGTTTCGCTAAATTGATCAAAATATTTTTCTATAATTTCAATTCTTTCAGCTTCAGTTTTAGCTTCGGCGTACTTTTTTTGACCAGTAACTTGAGCTGTCGCTTTTTTAAAATCAAAACTAATTCCGTCCCATATTTCTTTTATAGTGTTTTGTCCTAACACTTCAATAGCTCTTGCTCTACCTTCTGTAAAAGGTTGGCCAATTATACTATTTCCACTTTGATCTATTATTCTTCCGCCGCTTTTCTTAACGTCTCTTGTTTCTTTTTCGAAAGTAGTTCTTTGATGTAAAAATAATATTTGATCAAAAAAGCTTAGGTTTTCAGCTATTTCTTTTGGCAACAATTTAGAAAACTCTACAGAATGATCAACGAATCTATTTGTTCTGTCTGCATTTACTATAATATCACCTTTTTTAACACTGAAATTTGCGCTTAAGTCTAAACCTTTTATTTCCGCAGCAGTTATAGTTTCTCCAGACTCTAATTTTAAATCTGATATTTCAGCTATCTGTAAATCTTTATCAAATCTAACTTGCTTAGACTTACCGGCCATAGCTCTAGCATCAAGATAACCATACGTTAAAGCTTGCTCTCTAGTCATCAACCCAGGTTGCAGCCCAATATTATTAAAATATTGTATTTGTTCTTTACTTAAGTTTTTAGTATCGCCTAGATAAGCTCTATAAAATGCTTCTTGAGCTTCTTCAAAACTTTGATCTTTAAATCTGTCGAAATAATTATCTAATACTTTAGAAGCTAAAGCGCTAGATTTACCAGCCGCGGCTTGATTAATTAATTCTTTGCCTGCCCCTATGGCGTTTAAAGCTTTTCTTACAGATTGGTTATGTACCGATCCTATGGTTTCAAAAACTACAGATTTTAATAGTTGATCATAATCTCTACCTTTAGTATCAAATCCAAAGTTTTCTAAAAATCTTTTTTCAAAGCTTTGTTTAAACTCATACTCCGGTGTACCTTTTTTAGGATCTACTAGTTTTTCGTATTTTATTAATTCTGGAGTTTTAACATACTCTGCTAAATTTTTACCAGTTCTACTAGACTTAGTGTAAAGCATTGGTATCTCTAATAGTTTTGGTCTAACGCCAGATGACGTGTTTTTTAAAAATTCTGGTGTTACATTTTGACCATAACTATCTATTAAGTTTTGAGCGCCTTGAGGAAGAAGTTTAATTATTGTTTCAACATCTTCTTTTATTTTTTCTCTTATAGATTCTCTTGCTGGTCCATTTAAGTTTTTAGCTGGAGTATTTTTAATTATTTCCCACAATTCAGGTTTTAATCCAAAATAGTCTATTGCTACAGAATTTCCAGTTATATCATTAGCTGTTTTTTTAAGATTTTTATAACTTAGAGCATCTTTAACTGTTTCAGGAGCGTTTATAGCATTAACCATATCTGGTAATGATAAATCTATTTCAGGAACCTCTATATTGAGTTTTTTAGCGACATCAATACCTTTACCTGTAGGCAAATAAGCTTCAGCTTCAGATTCATTTAAACCAGCTTCCTTTAAGTATTCTCTATATTTAAGTTGAGCAGCTATTGAAACGTCTTCGTTTTCAAAATCTTTTTCAAAATAACTTTTTTCTGCTTCAACTTCAAATCTAGCTCTACCTTCACCTACTTCTTTGTCTAACTCTACTTTTGGACCAACTTCGCCTGTCTCCATTTTTTTGACAAAAGCTTCTCTAACACGCAACGCTTCAAAAGGTATAGCTGTAGCACTAAAATAACCAAAAACACTACCACCACCCTCTGTTGGATCAAAGTTGTATTCTCGCATAACCAAGTTGTCTCTAACTTCAGCTACATATTGATCTAGGTTTTTTATACCAGCTTCATTACCAGTTTTTCTTATTAACTTGTCGAATATGCCGTCTTGAATAAGTTTTGAAACATTGTCAAAGTCTTTAGACATTTGATATTCTTCTTTTGACTTGTATTTACGATTTCCATTTTCATCAAAAAGAAATTTATCGATACGATACATATCGCTAGCGTCACCTTTTTCTTTCTCTAATAAAAACTTTTTTCTAGTTAAGTCTTGCGAAGCAAGTATAGACTTTTCTTTTTTCTTATTGTTTTCTACAAATTGAATACCTAAAAAATCAAACTCTTCAAGATCAGCAAGTCTTGCAGCTTTCATTTCAAAACCTAAACTTCTTCTAGCGTCTTGAGAGAATCTACCTAAAAGCTCTACAAACTCTCTAGCGTTTCTAATTTTAGGTCTATAACCAAAGTTTTCTTCTACTATAGATAATAATTCTTGTTTAGCTTCTTGAAAAAATGTTGGAGCAACTTTTTGATAATATATTTTAGGATCAGATAAAAGCTCTGTCATATACGCTAAATACTCCTTAGCTTGCGTAGATCTACCTTCTTTAGTTCTTCCATCTGTTTTATAACCTTCTTTTATAAAGTTACCTAAAGTTGTACCTTCAAAGGCTTCAAAATTAAAGTCTTTGAATATAGTTTCCATTTTTTTAGTAAATCTTACTCGTGCGCCATCATTTCTATTAAAATAATTCTCCATAGCAGCGTGGGTAATTTCATGCGGCGTTTTACCAGGCGTGTAAGAGTTTTTATCAAATATTATTAAATCTTTACCATCTTTACCGCCTTTGTATTGAAACTCAGCGGCGTTAGACATGTCTGTCATTTGATCTCTACCTTCAACAAATCTAACCTCTAAACCATTATACTCTGGTATAATTTGTTTAATGGCGCTTTCCATAGGTTTAACAATTTTGTTATTGTAATTTTTTTCAAAATTTTCACCTTTTGGATCTAGTTCTATATTATTTGTTTCTATAGAGATTTGTTCACTTATTTTTGCCGCGGCATCTGCGTAAGCACCATATTTCTTTTTTTGCTCAGGAGTCATTTTTTCAATACCACCCTCTGGCATTATTTTTTTCATTTCAGCATTTAGCTCTTCAAGAGCTCTATATTTACCTCTAGTTGACATTAAGTCAGTTTTCTTTATATGAGAGGCTCCAACTATACTAAACACGATAGATTCAACAATAACATCTCTAGTAGACAGATGACCAAAATGCTCGTCAATTGTAGCTTTAAAATCAGCGTCACCCATCAAATCTTTTGCCGCAGCTTCTGTTACTGTAGCCAGCTGAGAAGAAGCCGCTCCAATAGGACCTGCTTTTACGACTTTTTGCCATATTGGATCAAGATACTTAAATCGATTTTTAAAAGGTGTCACGCCAGCTGTTAATTGACCACCAGCATAAAAACTAGCACCAGTAGTAGGCCCCATGCCAACAGTGTACATTTTACCTTCCTCAATCACAGCGTTTACAGCATGATACAAAGCTTTTTGATACGCGTTACCACCTCTTAAAGCTTGCAATGCTCTAGCGCCTCCAGTTACAGTCATGACGCCGCCTGTTCCAGCAGACAATATTCCTAATTCGATTAACATAGGAACAAAGTTTCCAACACCTTCACCTATCTCTTCAGCAAAGCTTTTTTCAATAGCTTTTAATTCTTCTTTGGTAAAACTTAATTCATCTACTTCACCTTTAGCAATTTGTTCACTAAAAAAATCATTGTATTCTGGCACTATTTCTTGAAATTTATCAAGCATAAATGATTCTGTTTGGCCTTTACCCATTGAAACTATTTTGTCTGCTTCTTCTGGTCTAATATCAGTAAAATGAATTAACGTTGATTTTCCTGCTGTTTCAACAAAAGTTTTTAAACCTCCGCCTCTATCCATTTCAGCTGGATCATTATTGACGTATCTAAGATTATATATAGAGCTAATTTCACCTTTAGTTCTATATATAGCGTCCTCATAATTAAGTAACTTTAATCTATCTTCTTCGCTCATAGCATCTTTCATAACATCGAAAGATCCTAATAAATATTTTGCATCAGGCTCAAAATCTCTACCGTCAAAACCGGCATCAAATATGGCTCTTACAGGGATGTCAACTTTTCCTTCTTGACCTTCTCTTATATAGCCTAAAGTTTTTAATTTGCGATATAGATTAGTTCCTGTAGACTTAGCAATATCTAAAGATATTTTTTCGTTATCACCAGCAACTTGAAGTTGTTGTAATTCAAAAGCTTTAGATTTTAGTAATTGCTCATAAGCTTCGCCATCAGTCATGGTTGGACTAATTGTTTTTATTTGATCAAGTTGAGTAAGTTCAGTAGCGCTAAATTTTTCTTGAGCTTCTTTAATTTTAGCTTGACGATATTTTGTAGTTTCATTGTCGAGATATGAACTAGCCAATACCTTATCTTTTGTATCTTTGGCTTCACCAAACATACCAGTATATTCACCCATAAAACCAGTTCCTTCTATGGTAGCTAGTTTTTGTATGTCTTCTTTGGCTTCAGCTATTTTTATTCTAAGACTATCAGCCTTTAAACCTTCTGCTGTTTTTAACTGCTCTTGGAAATCTCTTATAGTATCATTGTACTGTTTTTTTAACAGCATTTTTGAGTCTAAGTTTTGCTCTTCATTTTTAAGTACACTTTGGTAAAACGAGTCTGACAATGTTTTAGAACCCTCTAGATTTACTTTATTTGCTTTTCTTTTATATTCTGTAGTTTTAATATCTAAAGCTTGCTGAAATAATCCAGAGCCACCAATTTTTGCTATATTAGCAAAGTCTTTTTTAGATAGTCCCGGATATTTTTTAGATATATTTTCGTATGCTTTGTTTTGAATTTGCTCTAATTGACTAGCGTATTCAACTGGGTTACTTTGATAGTTTTGTAAAGTTTTAAATTCACTAGATAATAACAAATTGAATTGACTATTAAACTCAGAAGACACATCAGCGATAATATCTTCCATTTTGTCCATATCAGCTTGCACTGCTTCTGGAATTTCTCTAGTATATCCATCTCCATAAAACTCAGTAGTTGTTTTACCTGTCAGTATAGATGGATAATCAGCTGGTTTAATACCAGTAATTTTTTCGATGTCTAATTGGCGCTTATAGTTTTTTGTTTTTTCAGCTGCAATTTTCTTTCTTTCTTCGCTAGCTTTACTTTCTTCATTAACTATAGATTCAAACTCTTCTTCGCTAAGATCAGGAACGTCTATTATTACGTTTTGAAACTGTGGTGGTAATACCGATAAAGTAGCGTCCTGCTTGGATGCCATATCTTCTGGCTCCACAGTCGCATCCTTTATCTGAGAGCCGTTTGTCTTTTCCACAAGACCTTTGCTTTTCATAGCTTCTAAGTATGAATCAATATCCATATTATATTCTTGTGCTTTACCTTGTAAAAATTCTAAGGTAACTTCTTCTCCGTTTAATTCGTACATATTATTTAATTATTTGGATTAAAAGGGTCGTTTGATTCGCTTTGTGTAAAAAACTTATTTGAAATTCCTCCGGTTTTTGAAGAAAGTAATTGCTTTATATCCGTAGTCATACTCTTTTTATATGTTTCTTCGCTAGAAGATAGACCGGAAGACTCTACGTCTTCGTATACGTACATTTTTGCTTTATCATCATACCAAACTCTACCTAATGAAGGCATACCAGCGATAATAGTTGCATTAGTTCTTCCTGGTTTGTTTTTTAAATTTAATATAGCGGTAAAGTTATTTAATAAATCAACATTTGGTACGTATTGACCAGCTAAAAATGTTGTATCTCTTTGTTTATTTTCTTCGCCATTCTTCAAGGCTTCCAGCGCTAAGGATTCTTGAACTTTATTATCAAAGTCATATTTAAAAGCAGCCATAGTGTCAGATATAAACTCTTTCTTCCAATCAAATGGCTCTTTGTTTTTGTCAACTCCATTTTTAACCATTTCTTTAAATTTCTCTCTATCTGTAATTCCTCGTGCTTTCATTTCTTGAGTAGCCCAGTCATATCCAACACCTTCTTTTATAGGCATGTTAGTATAGTTTTGACCAACCACATTGTCAAACAATATGGAGCCCCAATTGTCGTCCGTCATCAATGTATTAAGCTCTACAGCTAAGCTTTGGCTTACGTCTGTCCAGCTATAACCATCTTTAGCTTTTTTAATCACTTTATCTCTTTCTGCTGCTAAAGTTGCAAAACCATCTAAGTTAACTTGAGACAAAGTTGTAAACTTGCTTAATCTCTCTTCTTTTCCTTGATGATCCATAGCGTAAACGCCGTCGTCCTTATATATAAGCCTTTTGGCTAGTTCTACATCTTTTATAGCGGTATTATCAACAATTTCACCAAGACTATTAAAATCAGAGTATTCTGAAGGTTGAACATAAGCTAAGTCTATAGCATTGAAATCTTCCTTGTAAGCTCGTATTCTGTTTTGTATATTTGTTATTTCATCTCTAGCTTTTTGCTTTTCATCTTTACTAACAAAAACGCCTTCTGCTTTTACTGTAGCTTTATATAAAGCGTCTTGCATAGATTCTAATTCATTTGTAAAATTAGCTCTCGCCGCATCGTCTTTAATAACAACCTCATTAAAAGAATCAAATGGTTTACTAGTCCTTTCCTCTTGCTCAGCTCTTTTTTCAGCTACAGCTTTAGTTATGCCGGCTATACCTTTAGATACAGCTGATGTTATAGGTGTAATATCTGTCTGCGTCGCTTTAGCAGAGTACATTCTCTGAGCTGCTTTTATTAATGATTCATTCGCCATTTTATATTAATTTTAAATTAAAGCTCCCGCAATACCAGTTACACCACCTATTATGTCTCCAGCTAACTGCGCATTTCGATCTTTTCTAGCTTGTTCAGCTTGTTCTAATCCTGTAACCTCAGCCATACGCATACCTAATATCGTTTCCATTCTATTTATATCAAACTCTTGCTTGGCTTGTTGACTAGCCATCTCTGCTTTAGCTGAAGCCATTTTTATGGCCTGTTCTTGCTGACTAATATCTGCTGATATTTGTTGCTGCTTAGCTGCACTAGCTCTCATTAAAGATGTGGCTAAGGCAGCTGCTCCAGCACTTCCACCACCACTACCTCTTAAAGATGCTAATATATCAGCCTGCTCTTGAGCTTGTTGTTGTCTTTGAAATTCAGCGGCTTGAAGATTAACGGTCATATCTTCATATGGATTTACAGTTGTAAATTCAAAATTCTGATAAGCCTGTTCTTTAGCAGCTAATCTTGCCTCGGCGTCTGCCATTTCAGCTTCTCTTTGTGCTCTTTTTGATCTAACGCTTTCTGATATAGATCCGATACCTAGCGCTTTACCATACCAGCTGCCTCCAGAAACAAAATCTAGATATTGACCACCTAGTGTTTGGCCTTTTTGTTTAAATGGATTACTTAAAGTTCCTCTTGCCATAATTTAATTTATTTATATATAGTTACAGTTTAGACACCCTATTTACTGCTTTGCTCAATACCAGCATTAATACTAAAAAGCTCTCCTTGCACTGTAGAATCGTTTACAAACTTAGCTTCAGCATAGTAACCTATAATAGAACTTAAGTTTACAGAGTTGTCTTTGCTAAAAAACAAAAAGTCTCCAGCGGACGGCATGTTAACAACGCTTGAGTGATCTACTACTATAAAATTTTCACCTATAGTTTTACAAGTTCCAATTTTTATAA
>Ga0208162_1001728_pt1 | contig 11166 bp, 20 predicted proteins | sample CB_VirMetaG_4_FD_184539 | JGI IMG/M metagenome (GOLD analysis project Ga0208162, IMG submission 184539) | Freshwater to marine saline gradient viral communities from Chesapeake Bay - CB_1508_1M Viral MetaG (SPAdes) (version 4) | ecosystem: Environmental > Aquatic > Marine > Coastal | place: USA... | reverse complement strand
TTCAAGGGGTTACGGGCTATTTACAAAGGTTGCCTTTTCTGGTTGGATTAAGACCCCCAAACCCCCTGTTAACCCCCAAACGTTCCAACCGCCCTTAAACTCCCTAACTCCCTAAAACCACTTAACTTTTAAGCGTCTGTACTCTCAACAGACAATTAGCCTCACACCATTTCCCACTGAAACCCATTATATCCCACAATTGCCTTTCTTACAAGCCTCTTAGAGTATTGCTAACTATGCGACTTTCTTAAGACCTGCTGAACCTAACGGACCGGAGTCTGGATTAAATAATAACAAAGTAAAGTCTTTATTAGCCTGTTCTAAACCAATTCGATCAGCAATGATCATTAAGGTAACATTGCGAAGATTTTTATTTTTTGACCTATATAAAGGACTGGGGAATTCAATCTTCTTTACCAGATAAAGCCTGTGTGTTGCTACAGCCTTAACAATATCCCCCACTCTAAATGGTAGGTTATTTAATTCTTCTGAATTGTTCATTTTCTTTTTGTGTGTTCGGCAAAGCCGGGCAAATGCTAATTGAATTGCTAACCGACTTTCCGAAAAGGATGTTTGGCTGGATCGGGATCATTGAGTTTGCTAATTGTAAATGACTCTGAAAAGCAAAGCCCTTTTAAACACTGATCTTTGTCATGATGGAGGACTTCCAAACTCAATGTTACCCATTGATGCTCTCTATTGTCGTTTGAATTAGCGTATTTATTGACTTCCACGCCCTTAACTAAAAGGAGGATCTTTACGTCTGATTCTATGGTTGCGACGGGAACAATTAAGTCGCCCAATTCAAATGGCAGGTCATGTTCTTCTGAATTAGTCATTTCTTTTTGTGTGTTCGGCAAAACAGGAGTATTGCTAACTAGGCGACTTTCTTAAGGTTATTAAAGTGAGGAAAGACCCTCATTGCACACTTTGAGCCAATCGACGTGTAGGTTGGTGATGATGCTGGTGATTTAATAATGTCAATAACTAAAACGTGCATCCTAAAGGATGCAATGCCTTTCTCTGCTTGCATTAAATCTTTAGGCAGAACATCAGTTATTCTTTCAACCAAATAACGAAAAGTGGTGCCGGTGCTTGCTGATTGTTCTTCAACAATATCGCCCACTTTAAATGGCAGGTTGCATTTCTTATTATTCATTTTCTTTTTGTGTGTTCGGGGAAATGGATTTATTCAACAATATCCCCGACTTTAAATGGGGCGTTATTGCATTTATTTATGGATGAGCCGGGTGGATTCGAACCACCACAAATTGATTCAAAGTCAATTGTCCTGCCATTAGACGACGGCTCAATTAGCTTAACTTCTATTAGGAGTCAAGCAATATTATAGCACTTCCATTTCTTGCGTATCAACGTTGAGGGCGTATTCTGGAACCCTAAGAGGTTCCGACCAATTCACCAACTTTCCCTTTGAATTAAGGAGATAGCTTTGCTTAATGATTTTCCCGTGTTGGGAAAAGCTTGTATTCTTTGTGTCAATACGCAACCATTTACGTTTATTTGTGTCTGTTACATATCCAACTCCTTTGAAAGGCTTTGACATTGAAAACTCCTTGATATTTATATGTTTTTTGTATTAGATTCCTATCCAATTAGGTAGATGATTGGCTTTGCAAACCCGTGACAAAAACGCAGGAATCCATCTGCTTTGGAGCTTCTAGATTTGCCTTCGCCAGTATAGTAATAGCCAGTTCCCTGAATATACTGGTGGCTCATATTCAATCGATAACCCATTGGGTTCCTATTGCTATTGTCCGGTGTTGCAAGTTCGGCCTCGGTAATGCTTAGTGTTGCATTCCTTCTAAGCAAATGCTCGACAAACGATATATCGCCGTAAAACTCAATTGGCCCAATTGGAGCAATCTTCAATGAGTCATGGTCAGGGAACTTGTTCCCTTTTACCATGAATTTGTAGATGAATCCGTTATTATCGTTGCCCTCGCAAGGATTGTGAACCTCAACAATATCGCCGGGTTTTAATTCATGGACTTTATCGTTTGGAAAAATCTCCTTTTTGGAATTACCACGGGCCATAACTAATCAATTCCAATAAGGAATGTTAGACCCCAAGTAACTCCAAGCATTGCGACTACAGTAATAACAAAGAATTCAATTCCAGTCATTTCAACCTTCTCTTTTCTCTTTAATAATCAACTACTTGGCGACCTTAACCATTTCTTTGTTTGGGTTAAGGTAAATCTTTTAAAGGCATAATAGACCCCAAACAGTAAAGAAAAGCATATGTCCATCTTGATCGTCGTGTCCATCAGGACGTGTAATAACAGCTAAAAAAAAGAATAAGAACCATTCAAATTCGGTCATTTCAGCTTTCTCCTTTTATTAGCTTAGACATTTGTATCTCTTTGATATTGTTAGCGATTTGCTAAAGAGCCCTTAATAGGATTTGAACCTATAACCTTTTGGTTCGTAGCCAAACGCTCTATCCGGTTGAGCTATAAGGGCATGAATTTAAAGGCTATTTCCTTAATAGCCTTTCCATATCTGCAATATCGTTGTAGTGGTAATAACGCTTGCCGTCTTTACTAAAAGACCAGATACTTGCGGTTTCCTTAGGCAATTCCATTACCAAATGATCCAGATCCTCTAGGAATTGGTATTTAGCTTTCTGAAGAATTGCCTTATTGGTGCGACGATTGCTGCGGGATGACCGTTGCTTATCGGCCTTTTCCGATTGTGCCGTGGTGCTTCCGGCTATTGGTAGCTTTTTCCTTGAACGAGACATAATAGTGATTCTCCTTATTGTTTCCAATTGTTAGCTGCTAATCGTCGGCTTTGGGTCTACCTCGGCAAGCCTTCCTGAATGATTCCTTGCGCTTATCCTTGTGCTCGCCATTGCCTTTCATTAAGACCATTTCATAAGCATAAGGATTGCGACGCTTGTTAAGCTTCTTTTTTGATTTCTTTGGCTTAGCCATCACTCAAATGCTACCTCATGAATAACTAGGGGATTGTCAAGGCTATGTCGCCCTTCCAATTGCACGTCCTCCATGAAGCGATTGCTAACCACGCAATTCCATTCAGGTTCTGGAGTTCCGATGAATTGATTTAGGGCTTCAACGGCTTCGTCAATTGAATCGTAAATGCCGACAACCAGACGACTTCGCTGGTTAATTCCGCAATCTCGACGGGCAACCATGTATTTCTTCATTTACTCGACCTCCATCAGTCGGTACTTTTTACCTTCGATTTCAACGACTTTGCCGTTGCAGGTTGGCTGGTTAAGCTTGGCGATTTCCTCTTTCCATTCGGAATAGGAAAGCTTTTTGCCGTTTAGATACCATTTCTTATCGCCGTTTGCACGCTCAACAGCAGGGCCGTCTTCACGGTGGTATTTACCGTTTAGAAACCAGTGCTTAGTGCCGTTTGCCCATTCAATAGCAGGGCCATCTTCACGGTGGCGCTTACCATTTAGATACCAAGACTTGTCGCCGTTTGCCCATTCAATTGCTGGGCCGTCTTCACGGTGAAGTTTGCCGTTTAGCCGCCAGTACTTGGCACCTTTTGGATAAACCTCAACCTCATAGGTAATTGGCTCGCTCATTCTTAACTCCTTGAGTTTGTTCGTTTTTTGGAGCCCTTAGCAGGGTTCGAACCTGCAACCTTTCGCTTAGGAGGCGAACGCTCTATCCAATTGAACTATAAGGGCAAGAAACTTCAATGATTCTCGATGGGTAGCTAGGCGGGAATCGAACCCGCCCAAAGGACAGCCAGCCTAACTACTGAAGTTTACAGGAACTTTGGCATGTGGACAATAAGCCAATAAACGACATAGAATGATCCACAAATAAAGTGGAAAATCCCCCATAGAATTGACTTATTTACCATCCAGCTAAGGGCGGCAGCCACAACGCCCATTAAAAAAGAGCCTTTTTTCATGGCTACCCCATTAATCCTTCTTAGGCTTAGTCGAATTGTGGCCAAGGAAAAAGCACACACGTTTCAGGGACTTAAACTGGCGACCAGTCAGGGGCACGCCCTTTTCAATCTGGTCATTGAGCGAGTTAATGAAATCCCACTTAAAATCAGCAGGTTCATGACCCTTGTGGCTCTTTGCCTCTGAAAGCCACTTCTTGTGTGCCTTCAAGTACTTAGCACCATTGGGGTTTTCCGTAACAACCTTGTAAGTATTGGACATTTCAGTCTCCTTTATGTTGAACATAATCAAGCGGTTTATCATCGGGCAGGAAGGCGCATTTCACCATCCAAGTTCAATCACAAGAGCCGTAAGCCATTGATGTTCAACGGCTTTGTCGAAAGGGAGTCGATTGTAAAGCTCGCAATCAGGGTCAAAGCGCTCGACAGCACTCAGAAAAAAGAAACATGTATAATCTCGCAGGGTTTGACCCTTTGATTGCTCAGGGAAATGACTTTTCCAAGCTTTGAACGTTTGGCAAAACTCTTTGTAGTTTGTGGGCCTTGCAACGAGAGATTCAATAATTGGGCTGCCCATTCTCAACTCCTTAGTTTTGTTAGTTTTTGGTGCGAGCGGTGGGATTCGAACCCACAAGCCATAGGCGGCAGATTTTAAGTCTGCTGTGTATACCAATTCCACCACGCTCGCAAGCCCCTGTTTTTATTCAGGGAACTGGCTCATTGAACATAATGTTCGACAAACCAGCAATTGAATCCTGAATAATCAGGACTAGTTAGGGATTCCATAAAGGCTTCCGCCTTTTCTTTGGAATCAAAGACGCCCTCAATTCGGGGCGGGTCATAATCATAGGCACTTTGTACAATGAAAACGGTCAATTAAAACCTCCTTTGATTAGTCGCTGTTTGTTCCGAAAAGCTCGCCATAGTCCATGTCGGGCCAATCATTGGCCTCTTTGGCCCGCCGTTCATTGCTTTTCGCAAGCAGGTAACAGCTATTGCGAACTGAGGGCTTTGCAAGCCAACGTGTTCCCTCATCTTTTCCATCGAAAAGGGCGGTTGCCGAATGATACGCCAACCAACTGAAACGATAGGCTTTTTCTTTGCTGGAATAGGTTTTGTCTTTGTTGAACTTGAATTCCATTTACTCGACCTCCATCAGTCGGTACTTTTTCCCTTCGATTTCAACGACTTTGCCGTTGCAGGAAGGGGAATTGAGCTTGGCGACTTCCTCTTTCCATTCGGAATGGGAAAGATATTTGTCGTTTAGATACCAAGCCTTATGGCCGTTTGCTTGTTCAATTGCTGGGCCGTCTTCACGGTGAAGTTTGCCGTTTAGGTACCATTGCTTACCGCCGCTTGCCCATTCAACCGCTGGCCCGTCTTCACGGTGAAGTTTGCCGTTTAGCCGCCAGTACTTGGCACCTTTTGGATAAACCTCAACCTCATAGGTAATTGGCTCGCTCATTCTTAACTCCTTGAGTTTGTTAGCGATTTGCTTGGGTAGTTAGGCGGGAATCGAACCCGCCCAAAGGACACCAGTCTAACTACTGATTATTGCTGGACTATCGTCTAGTCGAGCGTGGTAACAACCGCCGCAGCCTTGGCCTTGCTGGCCTTGGCCTTGCTGGCCTTGGCCTTGCTGGCCTTGGCCTTGCTGGCCTTGGCCTTGCTGGCCTTGCCCTTCGAAGCGGTCACCGGATCTACGGCAACCGCTACAGCCTCAGCAGCCTCAGTGACCGTCTGAGGCTCGCTCTGAGGGCCGTTCCCGGCCTTAGCCTTGTCTTCACCCGCCGGAGCCTCAGAAGGCTCAGAGACGGGCTCAGAGACGCTCTCAGGCGACGTGCCAAGCTTGGCCACCATCGCCGTCAGGGCGTCAACCTTTGCCGTCAAAGCCTCGACAAGGCTTACCAGCTTGGCGTTAGTCTCGTTGACGGACTCCAAAGCCTGCGAAGTCGCAGCCTTACGGCTCACAGACGCCGACTGGCGCTGCTCAGGGTCGGCGGCGGTCTGGTGAACCTTCATGGAATCATTGACCTTCTTACCCTCGGAACCCTCAGGAGCCATAACAATGGTCCAGTATGGCGAGGGCTTGCCACGGCCCAACCGCACAAGAACATTGCCGTTTTCGGTGTCAACCTTGAACTTCTTGAGATTGCTGCTGTTTCCAGCCTTCTTGACCTTGACGGCTTTGGCCTTGTTATCGACCTTGACCGAGTCGAACTCGTCGGAATCCTTGACGAACTCGACGATAGCGTCGGTCAGGTCAGAAACCTCCGAATTCACAACCCAAGTTGGGCCCGACTGCGTAAGCAGTCCCTTACCAGCAGCAAGCTGGCAGGTTTGCTTTGCAATATCAACAAGCTCCGAACGGCTCTTGTAACCAGCCGGAACCGCAAGGGAAGTGAAGGCGTCAGCACGAGCGATGCCGATAGCAGCGAGCTTGCCGCCTCGGGCCGCAGAACAGGCCGAAATCACACCAGAAACCAGCGGCAGGTGGCTCTTACTGAGCAGCACCTTGTTGGAATCATTGGAGAACTCGACCGACGACTTCATCACGTTAACCTTAGCCATGCGTAACCTCACAAAAATAAAGGAAAAAACGAGCAGGATTGCTCTCACTACTAACCGTCCCGATACTTTCGGCAACGATTATGGGCAGTTAGCAAGGGAATCGAACCCTCGGCTTTGTGGAACCATCCATAACTGCATAATTCTGTTGGTGATTTAAGGTGGCGATAGGTGGTCATGCGCCCGCTAATTCAAGATTCCTTTGTGGAATCAAGCCCTTGCGGTTCAACGTGCCGGTCGCTGCGTTTACCCTGATTCATGCCCAGCAAAGCTGAGGGAAATCAACGGGTTGCGTGTTCAACCGTCGCATGGTCTATCGGGACCAGAAACCTATGAAAATGTCAATGAGCTTGCCGGGTTACGGGCCGGGTCCAAAGCGGCCCCGTGAACGGGCAAAGCGCAGCGGGCGTTGGCCTCGCACGCAAGCGCACGGGGGCCAAAGCGGCGTCAAGACTGGCAGAGCGGGCACGGGGCGCTCGACCCCGGCGGCACGCATATTATACTCACAACGGGTCCGACTTTGCCAGTCGGTGAGCCGCTGTTGTGTAATTCCGCAGGGTTACAGGGCAAACTTGATGAACGTCCACAGGCCGAAAACTGCTCGTTTTCCGAGAATGATTTCAGAGCCTTACAGCTATATGTTCGTCTACTGCTTCTTGACACTTGTCTATTGTCCTCTAACCCTATGAAAACATTCAACTAGACTTTTAGCTAGTTCGGTTGACGTTTGTCCAAATCGAAAACTGCTTTGTGACAGGAGTGTGACAAAACATAACTTCTTGAAATCATTCAGGAACTTTTTTCATTTTTCTTGCTTAAGTAATGATTTCAAGAGGTTAGCGTCAAATTCGGATTTTCTAGAATGATTTCAATTGCTTACGAGAATTGTGAAAGTGTGTGAGGCTGGCCGTTTTTGGCACGCTCTTTGCCTGAATTAAACCTCAATGATTTCATATTTTTACAACTCACTTGACGGATGCAAAGAGCCACCTAGATTGTCGTCGACTGGCAACCAACCGTAATCAGGTCGGTTGTTGATGTTTGGCAATTGAGGCTACTAAGTTCTTGGAATCATTGGCCTCTGCTAAGTTCTTGGAATCATTGGACTCTGCTAAGTCCTTGGAATCATTGGCCTCTGCTAAATCCTTGATTTTACAAGCAAAAAGCCAACTACTTGAAATTACTAGCCTTTGTCAGAAACCCGGCAGCCAACGGAGGTAGCCGGGTTTTTTCTTTTTAAATTCGAATATTGGTTAAGTAAATTTGTGGCGATATGGGCTGAACAGCGAGAGTTATATTACTGCTGACAAATGCCTATTATCCCCATAAATTATCTCATTCTTTGTAAGATTCAGAAGTTCAAAATAATAGTCGCCACAATAATTCCAACCGATATACGAAAGAGACACTGGTTTAATTTTTTGAACCAAACATAAGTCCCCGTCATACTGGTTTAATTTTACGGACCAGCGGACCAAGTCCCCCAGCCCAACCCCTTTATATTCAGGTGGTGTTTCCATTCTTTACCCCCCCCCTACCGGTATAGTAGGGTACTAGTGGCCTAGCAATTGCCTACTATCGGCTAAATCTGAATTGTTCTATGCCCTTATCTTGTTAGAACTGGGTTGGTTTTTGGTGCGCTTCTAGGGAATTGAACCCTACTCTAAGACATTTATAAGATGCCGTCTGACTACCAGCCAGCCGAAGCGCCAAGTCTAACTAATTGTTTAGTTTCGACTTTTTAAGATCGTCCTCTCGAATTACAAAAGTTTCGGTTGGGTTAATGGCCAAGCAACAATGAACCCACTTCTTTGTGTCAGGGCGGTTAAGATAACCAAGAATAATAACGTCCTTATCGAGGAGCGAACGATACCTGCTTGAGTAGGCATACTTGCCTGAAATGCTTAGCGTGTCCGTAGGCTTATTGGGCTTAGTATAGAACTTTTGAGCATTCTGACGAACTTTGGCAAACTGCCCAACTGTCCAAAGAGGGGCAATGTTTTCATTATTGCGGACCTTTAGGGCCCACTTGTTTTCGCAAAACTTCTCGTACTCATTTTTCGTTGGAATATAGTCAGGGTTATCCTCGACCTTCTTGACCATATTCGAAAAATAGCCAGCGTGCTTATAGTAGTTTGCAATAAGGTTTAGGACCGTCTTCTTTTCCTCTGTCCATGAATCTGCCCACTTCTGTCGTTCCGCACGAGCATCAGGGCTTGCCTTCTTAAATACTTTATCAAGAATGACCACTTGGCGCTCGGACAAACGGCCCTTCCGCTCGTATTGAGTGGTTACCGACTCAATAAAACCTTTTTCCCAATCAGAGATAAGGTCTTTGTTCTCGTTAATGGTCTTTAGCTTAATTGATAAATCACTCATAGCAGTGCATTCCGGTCGGGGTTCAACAAGGACAGTATAGGGGGCACGCCTTACTAAGTCAAGTTGTCCTAAGCCTCTAGTTTCCAATCATTTTCTAGCGTGTCTTTGCTAACCCAATATATTGCTTTATTTAGATTGTCAATTTGCAAAGCATCAAGAACTCTTTGACCTTGTTCGTTACCGGCGACATAAGGCATAAGGCCATATTGTTTACGGTGATGAAATCGATGGTCTTCGACGATCTTAACGACAATAAACCTTATCAAGTTTCCTTTGTAAAAAGGGTCTAAGAACTTGGTTCTAAACCTATAGGGGGCAATATAAACGTCACCTAGTCTTGGCATTTTCAGTACCAGTCTGGTCCGTCGTCTTCATCCGTCTCGACCTCGTCGTCTTCATAAGAATCAAATAGAGGCTCACCTGAATTGTCAAAATCAATCCGGTCATAATCGTCAAAAATTCGATGGACTTCCGTCTCAACGCTTTCATCAATCATAAGCTCGTACTCTTCCATTTTCTTATCCTCTTTGTTTTTACTTGTTTTCAAGTTGTTGATTAAGTCTTTAAAGAAATTACTTGGAGCTACCAATATTACTCCTTGATATCAATGGCAATGGTCCTGTCCCGAGTCTCGAAAGGGGCCCGCTCAAGGTTGCCCTTTGAAGCCATCCACATACGCTTGCACCGACAAGAAATAGGCTTTGGTGCCATCATATCAGTAAGGATAATCAGACCTTCAAAGTTTCGGTCGTTAACATACTGAGTTGGGGCACTAAAATCTGTACCGCCGCAAAGAACACGCTCGGTCTTCCGCTTATCACCCTTCTTCCAAGTGTAAACCTTATCCTCAAACACCTTATGGTCGAAAGGAATAACTGTAAAGGTGGCCAATTCTGCCAGCTTGTTAAGCTCTGAAAAGAAAGCCGTTAGCTCTGCGTCACTTACCGACCCTGACTGGTCAATAGCAACAGCAATATTGGCGACATGGTTAACCCGCTTTCCAGAATGGATATATGGGTAGCGCCGGTTAATCCTTCGAACTGACGAAGACTTATCAGCACGCTGTGCAGAGCCAACAAAGGACCGCAAAACCTTGCGCCAATCAATCTTAGTCGCAATCTTTTCCATAATTTGCTTCTTCATCTGCGAAGAAACAGAACCCCAGCCTGTCTTGTTGTTGCATTCATTAGCAGCTTTGCGAAGAATATCGTTAAGCCGCTCCTTAGCCATTTCCTTAGCGGCATCGGTGGCCTCGTCCCACTTTTCGTGAGAGTCAAACTGCCCATAATCTGAGGGGGAACCGCTGGTGGGTTCACCATTTTCACCGCTACCACCGGGCTGGCCGTTGCCGCCCTGAGGGTCGTCACTAAAAAGCTTCTCCATTTCAGGGTCTTGCTTCATCATTTCCAAGTAACGCTCGGCAGTAAGGCCCGAAGGGTAATTGGCAAACTTGTCATGGCCCGGAATACAACAACCGTCTGGCAGATTTTCCTTACCAATAAGGTCGTTAATCGCAAGGTCAGCAGCGATGTTCCAAGTAAAGTTATGAATTCCCTCTGGCTTGCGACCAGTAAGGTGCTCAAATACCAAATGGTAAAACTCGTGAATAAGCACACCCCGAATCTGATTATCGTTAAGATTCTCAAAGAAGTCAGGGTTGTAAATCATCTCGTATTGAAAATTACGAGGGTCAATATAAACACCGGCAGTCGGAATACTCTTTGTCGCCCGCTTGTTAACACGCCGTGATAGGGCTGCAAAGAACGGCTCCTTATCGAGAAGACGGTGAACATGGACAGAAAGGTTAAAATCGCTCATTTTTTCCTTATTGGTTAAGGGGTAAATGTTCTCAGGCGGGGTCTGCCCCTCGCTCACCATTCAGTATAGGTGTTCTTTAACAAGACGCAAGCAGGGATAAGAACCTTGTTATCCTTGAAGATTTATTTCAGGCGAATCCACAGCTTTTAAATGCTAAATTCAACCGTATGCACTTCGTCGAAATCCTTCCTAGTAATCGCCCCTGTATTTGAGTCTCTTAGCGTAATATACCAATTAAAGTTCTCTTGGTGAACCCTGAAAGTGTTATTAGTCAGATAGCAACCAATCGCATTCAGGCGGGATTTTGTGGTATTCGTTTTGTACCCACCGGAACGGACCTGCACCTTTACACTAGTAGAGTCAGGGTCTTCGTCAACCTCGAATTGTGCGATTTTAGTATCCCAAAGCTGGTAATAGGGTTGCCCAAGAGAGTCAATTCCCACTAAGTCCCGCTTGGTTAGACGCACCTGCCGCTTGCCATTGATA
>Ga0208162_1001727_pt1 | contig 11167 bp, 17 predicted proteins | sample CB_VirMetaG_4_FD_184539 | JGI IMG/M metagenome (GOLD analysis project Ga0208162, IMG submission 184539) | Freshwater to marine saline gradient viral communities from Chesapeake Bay - CB_1508_1M Viral MetaG (SPAdes) (version 4) | ecosystem: Environmental > Aquatic > Marine > Coastal | place: USA... | reverse complement strand
ACTTTCTGTTCCTTGTAATTCTGTAGCTGCATTTAATTGTGATATTTTTTTTGACATTATTTATAATTTTATATTGTTACCGTTTTCTTGTAGTATGTTACCTCCTGATTCTAATAATAAAACACCTACGCCTGATATTCTTCCGACACCTTGACTTCTTAAAGTTCCATCACAACATTTTCTTGAGTATGTACCATCTTTACACATACAACCTCTTCTACTACCACTTGGAACAGCGTTTCCTACAGTTTCATTTCTTTTTCTCATAGTTATTGTTTTGGCACACAATTAGGCACTTTTCTACCATCTTTATCTTTCATTCCTATTTGTTCATAGCCTGCTTGACATGGATTATCATCGTTTAAATCTAATTCACCAAGTTCTCTTAGTTTTCCTCTTGACCAGTTTAATCCTGCTTTACCACCCCATAATAAATAAGATATAGTTCCACAAGCTTTAGTATCAGATTCATCATAATAGGTTTCTGCTCTACTTAAATAACTGTACATTCTTTTGATCGTAGATACAGAAAGTTTTTCACCTCTTGCTAATTGTTGAGCTCTTACTTTGCCAACATTAGTGGCACATTTATTATTTACTTTTTGATTTAATTCAATACCTCTTTTAGCATTGTTTCTAACACCACTTCCATAATCGCTATAAGTTTGCAATTCATATTTATTATCTAATATTGAATTGGCAATCTCTAATAGTATTTCTTTTGCCTCTTCTTCATTATGTATTTCTTCTATTTTACTCATAGCTATCTTATCTGTAAAATAACCTTCTATAGAGAATCCTTTTACTAAACCAGTTTTAACATAGTTATTCCAAACTTCATCGTTGTTTACTTTCATAGAAACCATCCAAGTACCTACAGGTAAATCCATATTGTACTTTCTTGACTTATCGTGCACATCGTCTTCTATAATCCACGATTCAACTACAGATAGTCCATACAATTCAGCTTGATGCTCTAATGTAGATTTGTTTTGATTGCCTCTCATTAAAAATAATTCAGATGCTTTTCTTACAGTATCTTCACTAAAGAATATATAGTATTCGTCTTCTCCGTTACGTCTATAAATATTCTTGTTAGGAACTAAGGCAGCACCCATTAATATTTTCTTTTCTTTATCTACTTCAGCTAGTTTGATCTCATGCTGTTTAGATAATGCAATAAAGTTTTCTTCTATTGCTGGTTCGTCTACAATAGAGATTGCTTCTATTCCAGATAATTCTTGTTCTTCGTCTATAATTAATTCTACTATTTTCATATTGAATTTATTTTTATAATTAACCTATTGATGCTGTAGTTGTAATATTTCTGTCTAATTCTTGAGCTGTAGATATTTCTTTGCTAACAACAAATGCCTTTATTGGTTGCCCTGTTACACCTGCTAATGTAGTTGCTAATTGACTTACGCCACCAACACCTACTACATTAAAGTCAGGAGCTTCAACCTCTCCAGCTTCACCACCACCAGCAGCACCTCCTACAGCAGCGCCTGTAGATGATTTACTTTTTATTGCATTTATACCACCTGCAGCTGCCGCAACTATACCAGCAATATTTATACCTGCACTAATATTATTTGCAGTTATACGAGCTTTACCTTTTACTATAGCAGTTGGGTCTCCTAACATAGCTCTAGCTTTAGCTGCTGCACCAATAACTTGATTTGTTTCTTTAGTTTTTATTATTACTTTACCAATAGCTTCTGCTTTTTCTGTTATAATTGCTGCTATTTTAAAACCATCATCTAAATCACCTAAAGCTTTTAATCCGTTGCTAACAGATTTTGCAGCGTCTAAATAACCTTCTCTAATAGCAATTCTAGCTTTTGTTTCAGCTTTTTCTGCTTCTGTTAAATCTTTTAATCTTTTTTTATTCTGCCTATCTAATTCATCAAATTTATTATTTCTTTCTTTAAACCCTTCATCAAGAGCCTCCATTGCCATTATCTGCTGTTCGGTGTAACCCATGAGTAAAAGCTCATTAGTTTCAAGACCACTAGAGAAAGTATCAAGCATTTCAACTTTAGTTCTTTCAGCTATTTCTGAAGGTATATCTGTAAAATCTAATAACAAATCTATATTAGTTTCTATTTCTTCTCTTTCTTTTTTATTTTTTGTTTTTAAAGCTTCTAATTGGTCATCATAAGATTTTATTTTCTTTTCGTTTAAACTAGCTTCTTCTTCTATATCTGTTTTTAAATTACTTAATCTGTTTTTTTCTCCCCTAGTTAACCCTTCTGTTCTTTTTTTCTCCTCTAATAGTTCAATTTTTCTGTTTTTTGTCTTTTGTTTGTTTATTTCTTCTTGTCTTTTTTGTAATATGTTTCTTTTTTCTAACTCTTCATCTATAGCGAACTGAATTAATTTAGCAGATTCTTCTTCAATCTTAGCTTGTGCCGCTCTAGCCATAGCTAATCTTTTTATTTCCTCTCTTTGTAATTTATTCTGTTCTTCTGCTTCTTTTGTTTTGTTTTTAACATCTTCAATGGTAACTCCTGCCTTTTCTAATCTATCAATATATTCAGGAAATTCTTTGTTTAAAGCATCAATAGCGTCTTTTTTCTCTTTATCTGATTTAGTAGAATCCTGTAAAGTTCTAATATATATTTCAAATTTGCCTGCTGAATCTCCTATAGTTGAATTTAACTCTTCAAATGTGTCTTTTAATAAAGTTGACCTTCCAATTAATTTATTAAAAAACTCAAGTATCTTTGGACCAAATGATATTATTAATTGTATTGCTATTAAAAAACCACCTGTACCTAGAAGAGACCTACCTAATTGTTTAAACGATTCAACTACTCCATCATTAGTTTTTACAAAACTAGCAAATAATGTTACTACTTGTGACAAGTTATTTGCAATAGCTGTAAACCCATAAGAAGCATCAGAAGCTAAACGACCTGTTTCTAAAAGTATAGCGTTGTTTAATCCTGATTGTGCTCTTCCTGCTTTTGTGGCTTCTGCTGCATTTAATTCAGCTCTCGCTTTAGCTTGAGTTGCAATCTGAGCTTCTTTGGTTAATATTTTATATTTTTCTATTTCTACATTAGTAGGTTGTAATGCCTGAAAATACTTTTGTTGTGCTTGAGTAATTCCATCAACAGATTTAGATATTTGATTTGATTTTGATGCTACATTTTTATCATCAAGTATTACCTGAATAAGTATCTTTTTACTTGCCATATCTTAATCTTTTAAGTTGTTCTTTCATTTGTTTAAAATCTTTTACTGCCGCATACTTACCTTTTGCTATTTCTATATTTTCACCTTCTCCATACCATTTTGAAGCGTTAAGTAAATCAAGTATGTTCTTTATCATAATTATAATTTATTTAATAATTCTATTTCGCTTACTTCAGTTTTTAGATTTGTTGTTATAGAATTAATCGTAAACCTTCTGTCTTGTATTATAAGCTCGTCATTTAACCTCATGTTTATTAAGACTTCTTTAGTTAAATATGCTTTTATTTTATATATTCTTTTCTTAGAATCAAATAGATCAGTAATATAATCTTCGTAAAACTTCTTAAATAAAGAATTTGTAGTTCCTCCATAATCTACAAGATTCCATTCATCAATTTCGTTGTCAAAATTAATTGTAAATGCTGGAGCTGTAGACGCCGAGCCACTTTCATTTGTGTTTGAAGGTCTATAATACTGTGTTATTTCTATAGGACTTCCATCTGAAATCCATTTAATTCCTTTACCAGTATTTATAGTTTCTTGTACTGGATAAAAAATCAAAGGCTTTGTTAAAACAGGTTCATAATCTCCTGTAGCTGGAGTTATATCTGTTTTAGATTCAAAATTTCCATCTGCTGAATAACCCCATAATATATCAGTTATATATGGAGCAGGAGTAGTAATTGATGAATAAGGACTTGTTACTGTTTTATTTTCATCAATTATTCTTTCAAACTTCATGTGTTCAAAAGGAGTTTTTACAGAGTATATTTCTCCTTTATCAATTCCTGCTTCTCTAACTTTTTCGTTACCAAAAATATCATTAAATTGTTCTTCATGATTAATGGCAAGAAGAGTACTAGGCTCTTCGTAGTTAAAATCTAATCCACTATAAATGGTAGGAGCGTCAACAACAATGTTTGAAACGTCTACCATACTAGTAATATTATAACTTCCACTAGAAGGATTGTTTACTGCATCAGAATAGAAATTATCTAAAGTGTCTACATATATTTTTCCAAAGTCAGCATCACCAATATCATCAATATAATAAGCTGTTAAATTAAACATTTTAAATAGTCCAGTCAAAAAATCTATAGTTTTAATTTGAGGGACATTCTCTGTTATAATTATGTTTTCTGTTGTATTTATTGTGTCTCCAGTTCCATTTATATTATATATAGTTGTTCCGTCTAATCCTGTAGTAATTCCTGTTAGAGGATTTACACTATATTGTTTTAATTCTAAAGAAGGAGTAAAGCTTAATGTATCTTCAGATTCAATTATCCATTTTATTTGATAATTTACTTGTTGTGAACTAGATAATATATTTATTGTTAAATCTCTAAATGAAGATGCTGCTAAAAGAGCTTGTCCTAAAACATTTCCTGAAACATAATCTACTGCCTTAATTCTATAAGGAATGCTTGTGTTAGCTCCTGAAGTTGAAACTTCTATTTTAGCTTCATACCTTTTATCAGGTCTACTTGAAACAACCCAACTATCATCTGTCACAATAAAACCTAAAAGACCAGAAACATATCCCCAATCTTTGCATATTCTACTTAATATTTCTTCTTGATTTATATCTCCACCTATTTTACCTTTATTTCTGCTCAACCAGAGAAATAAATTTGAAAAAGTACTTCCTGAGGTCTCATTAAAGAAATCTCTTGTAAAAGATATATTGTACTTTGATTCTATTGCTTCAATAATTTTCATACATTTAATAGCAGGTTTTAAATCTTCAAATGAAAGACCTATGCTATTGCTTAAATTATTGTAATATAAATTTCCATTATATTCAGGACTAGATTGAGCAGAATCATAATAGAATCTTTTAGTGTGAGATATTAAAGGATAAATTATTTGCCCAGAAAACAGACCACTTTGTAGTCCTGTTTTTACATTAGTATTACTATAATCGTGACCATATTGATCTAAGTCACCTAAAAGACTTAATTCATCGTCTCCCATTAAAGTTCCTAATTCTACTGTATTACCATAGAACACAATGCTATAAGAAAACGGCTTATTGTCTTTTAGTTTTACGGACTGTAATTGTACTTTACCTCTTTTGTATGGAGAATAATCTATTTCTAGTAAGGCATCCTTTTTTACTCTACTATTAAAACCATCGTCAATATTATAATTATACCAGTGTTGAAATACCTTGTTATTTTCTTTAGATGCTGGTAATGTAAAAGGTTGACTAAAATCTGTAAATACTTTAGAAATGTCTTTTACATCTTGTATCTTAGATGTTAAAGTAATAGTTTCATCACTAAACATTTCCATTTGAACATAATTATCGTCTTTGTCTTTTATGTATAATATAGGTTGTTTCACTATTGTATATTGTTTATTTTGTCAAAGGCATAATCAAATTGTAGCGTGTAAGAAATCAATTTATCATTAACTGACTTTTTGAATTGTAATGTATTTGATTTAAGATTTATAGGCAAAGTGTTTGTGCCATCATATACCCAAACTTGTTCTGACAATAACATTTGTCTTACTATTTCATTATGGTCTTCAGGATAGAAACCAGTACTTATTGTCATAGATTCTTTACCATTTGAAATAAATATCTTTTCTTGATGTTTAGATAAAGAGTAGGTTGGACTTCCTCCTGAATTATCAAAATCAATAATATTATTCTTAAATTTATTAGACGATATAGAAATATTAGTCATGGATTTTTTGAAGAACCACATATTTTGTAGAGCACCATATTTGTTATAAAATACTATGTTTAATGGAGTATATTTAGGTTCACAAACTTTTTTAAATGTTATAACAACATCTGAGTAAGAAGAATTATTGCTAGATATAGTTACATAATCTCCATCATTTAAATCTTCAGTGTCTGTTATAATTAAGTATTGTATTTTTTGATTAGTATTTCCATTGTCAGTAATTACTACTGGAGTTGTACCTGAACCCCAAGTCACATCATAAGTATCCCAGAAATCATCTGCATTTTCCCAATATATATCTGCACCTGCTGAACTTGTTAAAGTAGCAGTTATTGTTTGTGCTTCAGCATATATAGGAATCTTTATATCATCACCATCGTTGTAATAGATAGAAGTATTATCTTGAAGTACCATAGGTGTAGTATATTCTGTACTTCTAGGGTTTATGCCATCTTCAAAATAACCGTAACCATCAATTGCCAAGTAAGGATAAGTATTTGTGTCCTGTGAATTTACTTGTACTATTGCGTCGTTCGAATCGTATATTGTTATGTCTGCATCTACCCATAAAGTATCTGTAGCATAATTATTATACTCTGTTATCATGAAGTCTCTTATAAGTTCGCTCAATTCAAAAGTAACGTAATTGTTTGTTCCTAACTCTTGTTTTGTTAATGTATACTTTTTGTCTCCAGCTACTCTATCTGCATATACTCCAGTCCATATATATAATTCTAATTTTGCTTTTGCTAAAGAAGCATTAGATATTTTTTTGTAAAAAGGACTTCGTGTGTTAATTATTGTTGACATTATTTTATAATTTTCGTTTGTATTGAAAAGGTTTCATTAGCACCTTTTTTATATCCTGCTCTTTTTAATATATTTTCTAAATCACTATCTATATCCATAACAATAGGCTCTTGTATATTTCTTAGCTCTTCAAATTTAAGTTTAACTAAATCAGTTAAAAATCCTGTAGGATATATTCCTTTAATTCTTAATGAATTGCTTATTAAAGATGCTATTCTTGATATTTTTCCAATATCACTTAAATTAACTAAATTTCCGTTTAAATCTTTAAAACCTCTTTTATTTCTAATCCACTGAATTAATTTATCTTTTGATACATTTGTACTGCTTGTTCCTTCATCTATTTGTTCTGCATAAGAGTTACCTTCTATATTTAACTCTAATACTGAATTACTTTCTTTTTCTATTATTTTCAAACTTTCTTGTAAACTACCACTAGCTGTAATATTTGTTGTTACAGTTCTTGAAGGGTAATCTCTTTTTCTATCTTTTCTTGATATTTCAACAATAGCATTATCAAGTAAAGACTTTGTATATTGTCTTAAATATTTTTCAGTATTTTCTAATTTTAAACTCATTAGCAAGGAGATTGACCATTAGCATTAATATCTGATATTTGATTGTTTGCCACTGTGATTGATATATCTAAACTCCAACCAGCAAGAAGATTCTCAAATCTGTCTTCAAACATATTGGCAGTGTAATCTGTATCTATTTGATACAAGTCAGTAAACAATTCCCCTCTTCTTAGTGCCGATTGTAAACCGTTAACTACAGCAAACTGAGTATTTAACACATCTTGTTTGTTGTTTATATCATGAAAGTAGTTGTTTAAATCTTTCTTGTCTTCTTTAGTTTCATTTACAATATCCATACAAAGTATTTGTAAATTGAATTGCACTACATGATCTTGAAACGTACAACTGTTTACAATTATGTGTGATAATGGAAATATAGTTTGTTTAGCTAGGTCAACTTCAAATATATCTCCAAACGTAACTGAATTTACATTGGTATTACCTTGAAGGTATGTTTTCAGTGTATCTAGTATGTCGTAAAAACTGGTCATCTTTTATATGCTTTTTTTAATTCTTGTTGTTCTATATCTATCTTTTCTTTTTCAAATGCTAAATAATTTAAACACTGGTAAAGTGGAAGCTCGGTAACTGCATTGAAGTTTCTGACATCTCCTTTAGCGAGTGCATAAATTGATTGATACCAACCCCATTTTTTTGCAAATGTATCTCTAGCTGTTGCATATCCTCTTTCTTCAGTTTTTGTTCCAAATATTTCGGTATAGCTGCCAGTAATTCCGTCCCTAAATCGTAAAAAAAAACCATTGAACTAATTGCTACATCTAACGGCATCTCTTTCATTAACTCTTGTATTTCTTCATTTACTTTATAAGGAGCAATATCGTATTTATCTTTTGCTTTAAAATTAACTGGTCTATACAATACAGCCATAGCTTTATGTATTTTTTGCCAATCAGAAATATTAGTTTCTATATCAACATACTCTCCAAGTGTTATATCGTCAAGCTTTGGTATAAACCCCATGTCTACATCTAGCAAATTAAATCTTTGTATTAACTTAGGTTTTTCTGCAAATGCCTTATTTAATATTTCTAATATTTTATTGTATTCACTCAAAGGTATTTTACTAACATCTATTAGCGAAACATTACAGAATATTTCTACAAGTTTCATGTTTAAGAAATCGTTTATCTTATCTTCATCTTCGGCATCCTCCGTTTTGTTCTGCTCTATGATCTTCATATACTTTTGGTATTGCCAAAGTTTAATGTCAGATAGAGTTGTCGGTACTTCTAGTTCTATTTGTTTTAGTGCCATATTATAATTAATAATTTTATTAGTTTTTGTACTCTACTATATTCCAACTGAATATATGTCAGGTATATATGTATTATATATGTATATGTTACATACTATGTATTACACTATGTATGTATTACATTATGTATATATACACTATGTAATATATTACATTATGCAATATAATACATTATGTAATATAATACAATATGTATATATATATAATATAAATAATCTGACTATTTGTCGGTTGGGTTATGTTTATAGTAGTAGAATGTATACAACTCTATAATCTTATCACTCCATTCTTTTAATCCATAAACATCTGGTGATCGTATTACATGACCATTGTCATTAACTTCAACATAATACTCTCGTTGATTCTTTGGCACAGGATATATTTTTATGCCATTATCAATACAATAAGATATTGCCTTTAAATAGTTTCTGTCGTATCTAAATAACTGTTTCTTTTTTCTTGCCATAACCTATTAGATTCATAAAGGTATTGAATTTATAAGTAACTTACAAGTGTCAGATGGAAAGTATGTTATGTAGAGAGAGTGGAGTAATATACAGATAGACGATGCAAACAGGCAGAGTACCCCCTTTTCTATATTCCTATATAAAACTAAAACTAAAAATAAGCTCATTTAAGAGCTTTTAATATTAAATTGAGGGGTAACTACCATAAAGGGTATTAAAGTGCTTTAAATTGCGTTTAAATTGCTTAATAGGGCTATATTTATAGCTGATTAAGAAAAGAAATATACTTTTTCAATATTTAATTAATCATAACTAACTGAACGTTAGAAATATAACAAAATGTAACAAATAAAAAAACCCCCTAAAAAGGGGGCGTTTAATTAATAAAAGACGTTTAAAGATTAATTTATTTTAATTATTTTTCGATATGGTTCGCCTTTATTATAATCTTCCAAAGTTTTATAATTGGTTTCAACATATTCATTAAACTCTGTTAAGAACTCATGAAGGTTATTAAAATAATAATTGCCGTTTGGTTCGTCGTCTGTTTCAATGTGTTTATATTTAAATTGATTCATTTGTTTCATAATTATATAATTTAATTTATAGCGGTTAATATTTAATTGCTTCAGATAGTATTTTCATAGCTTGATATTTTTTAATATAATCTAATTCGTTTTTATTAGATAACCAAAAATTTATCTGTGCTTCTATTCCATCACAATAATAAAAAATATTTGAAACCTCTTTCTCCTTATATTTCTTTAAATAATTATAGAGATATTGAAAATGTTTTTTTGACTCATTATCTAAGTTATAGTAAGTATGTTTATTAGCTTTTACCCTGTGCAAATAATCTTTAATTTTCATAATTATATATTTAAATTAAGCGTTAATGTAGTGTAATATTGCTCAACTCTTAATATTATCTTTTGAATGTCTTTGACTCTTTGGCTTTGCTGTGCGATCTTACTAAGTTTTATTTCTCTTCCGATCATTAATAAAGCACCATATTTTTTTGTGAAATTATGCCAATTATCGTAAAGTGAATTTATTCTATTGTACCAAATTTGAGGTTTCCTTGCTTTGTGCAATTTATCCTCTAAATATTTAAGTTCGTTATAAACGCTCATTAAATCAACGTTAGTAATATTATAATTTTTAATATTCATTTCGTTTGCCGTGTCTCTTAATAAGTGAATATGCTTTGATGTGGTGGCACTATATCCCGTATCATTAATGATCAATAAATTATTATCAAGGAATTTGCCTAGCAAATAATGATAACCATAAGAATATATTTTCGAATATTCAAAAAATACATTGGAACTTTGTCCGTGTGTTTTTTCTTGTTGTAAATAGGTTTTAATTGTTTCTCTGTTTGATTTCATGATCTTATTATATTAAAGTTAAAATGTGAATTATTAAAAAAGCTATCATTTTTTAAGCGTTGTTCGGTTGCTTCGGCTTCTTTATAATTTTTTTTATATTGTTCATGTGTTATTTCGTGTCTTGTTGTATCAATTGCCTCAAATCTATAAGGCGATAAAGTAGAGGAAAAATAAACGCCTCTTTGCTTTTGTTCTTTTAATAAGGGTAAATAAATTTTTTTCATTGTTTTTATTTTATAAGGTTATTAATTTCGTTAAATATTTCTTGATAAGTATGTAGTTCTCTAAGTAGTTTATAACTTCTAAGGTCGCCTAAAATTAAATTAACTTCATGAATACCGAAATATCTTTGTAAGTTATACATTTCTTTTGCTTTTGTTTCCATCGTTTTTATATGTCTAAAGTTAATAATAAGATTAAAATAAAAGCACTTATATAAACAAATGCTTTAATAAAAAGATCACTTAAAATAAAGCGTTTTAATATTGCTTTAGGCGTGTTGTATTTTATAGGATATTCCACCCCTTTTTTAGCGTTGATCTCGTTTAGTTCGTTAATTCTTTCTTGTTTCATAATTATATAAATAAATTGATTAATAAATTAATTGAGGCATAAAAAACAAATAAAGCACCTGCAAAAGCAAGTAAAGTAATTGTTTTAATAATTAGTTTGTGAATTGCGTTTTTCATATTGTTTGTTTTAATGTTTATACAAATATATATAAATAATTCACAAAGAACGT
>Ga0208162_1001725_pt1 | contig 11174 bp, 5 predicted proteins | sample CB_VirMetaG_4_FD_184539 | JGI IMG/M metagenome (GOLD analysis project Ga0208162, IMG submission 184539) | Freshwater to marine saline gradient viral communities from Chesapeake Bay - CB_1508_1M Viral MetaG (SPAdes) (version 4) | ecosystem: Environmental > Aquatic > Marine > Coastal | place: USA... | reverse complement strand
TTGATAGTGATGGTACACAAGTTCTTTTGAGCAATACTAATTGGGATAATAGCACAAATAGTCATACTCTTGCATCATCTACTGATACGATTCATTGGACACTCAGAACTGCTGCATCAGCGAGCACGAACCCAAGTATTATTCAATACGGGAATAATACTTGGGTTCAGGCATATTATAATACTCCTGCTGGATTATCTACATCCACAGATGCAATACACTGGACTTTAAGAACTTTTGGTTTTAGTAATACTGCACTTATTGGTTTGGTGTATGGGAATGGTAGATGGGTTGGTACTATTGCTGGTAGTGGGTCACCAGTTACTTCGACAGATGCAATACACTGGAAATTGAGAACTGCTCCATTAAGTAATAGTTATGGTGGAAATAATATCATATATACCGAACCAAGTGATGGTGAAAATATATTTGTTTATGGTAACTATCGACATATAACATGGTCTACTGATGGCATTAATTGGACGGCAAGAACTCAAAGTCAAATGCATTATGTTTATAGTCTTGCATATAGTCCTTCCACAAATAAGTACCTTGTGTATGATTATTATTCTAGAGTATTTGTATTCGATGCCAGTGGAGCACTTGAAGATTTGTTCCCATTAAATACCGGTTATGATACAAGTATTTGGAATAATAACTACTACTCACCTTATCATGCTTTTTCAAATGATAAAATAAATGCCATGTATATTGGTAGTAACTACTATTACGTTGTGAGCAATATTATGGGTGTTTATATGGGAAATGGTGGAAATGGTGGACCGGGTGCTGGTGGAGGTGGAGCATCAATTATTTCGAAGTCATCATTGTCTGGGCATGGTGGTGATGGTGGTGATGGTTCTGTTCATATTTCAATGATATAGGAGAGTACAAATGGCATCTTTAAATTCTAATTCCATTACTGGTATAACAACAACGGTATTTGATCAAAATACTGCGGTTAATAAGACCTATGTTGATAATAATATTCCAACAGTTCCCAGTGCAGAAGGTCAGGAAGGAAAGGTTTTAGTTTCTGTAGATGGAAGTACTTTGGTTTGGAGAGAAATATCAAGTTCCTTTGAATACACAACTGCAGGAACTCATACATTTGATGTACCAGATATTTCTACATTGTTTTATGTGGAGGCTATGAGTGGTGGTGAAGGTGGTGCAGGAGCTGCTGATGGAACTCTAGAACCAACAACGTGGAGTCGAAGAACTATTCCTAATTCATATTGGGTCCGAGGTCCATATGCTTTTGGTTATGATGCTTCTGGTAATGATCTTCATGCAATTGCTGGAGAATCTAGTGATTATGTTCATTTTTCTACTGATTTTGCAGTATGGACTTTAAGAACAATGTATACTAATAGTGGTCCGTGGGTTGCATATGCAAATAATTTATGGTTTGGTGGTGGATATGAGAGACTTCATACATCTACAGATTCTATTCACTGGACAATGAGAACAGTTAATGGTATTGGTTCTTATAGTGGAGGAGTCAGTGATGTCTTATGGGATGGTTCTTATTACATTATATTGGGTGGTGATAGTGGCGCACCTCGTATGAACGCTTCAACTGATGCTATTCATTGGGTCATGAGAACAGGACCAGATTCTCAACATGCTCAATATTATAGAAATATAAAGAAGCAAGGTAGTTTATATGTACTGTCTACTGGAAATGGATATATAGCAACTTCTACCGATGGTATTGCCTGGACGAAAAGAACAGCAGTTTATGATGGTAGTGGTAATGATAACAATGGTAAGGGTCTTAACTATGATGCAGGAAATTCTATATGGTTAAGTCCACAGCAAAGTTTTTTGAGAGCATCTACGGATGCAATTCATTGGGTACTAAGAACTGCAGGTAATTCTTCGACTCTTTTTGATAGTGCAACAAATAATAATGGTGTTTGGATTCTTGTTGGAAACTCGGGATATAGAGCAACATCCACCGATACGATTCATTGGACTCAAAGAACCGAGAATACTGCTATAAATAATAGATCCTATTATGCTGCTGGTTATGGTGATGGTAAATGGTCTTGGTATGGACAACAAAATGTTTCAGAAAGCAGCAAAAATCTAGGTCCTGGTGCCGGTGGTGCTGGTGGAAATTATGGCTCTTGGTACATACCAAAATCATTGGTAACTTCTAGTACAATCACCATAAATGTTGGATCTGGGGGAACTGGTAATGCTGTCAATAATATAACTAATAATCCTGGAGCCGGAACTACAATTTCCTGGACTGGTCCTGGAGGATCCATGTCAGTAACTTCAAAGAGTGGACAGGACGTAACACAAGAAGATGATATGTATTTTTATTCTGAAGGATCTGCATCATCAACCGATCAATCAAAACCAAATCAAGCCACTGGTGGAGGTGCTGGTGCCTTTTCTGATAATGCTGCTGGAGATAGTAGTGGACAAGTAAGTTATCAGGGAATAACTACATTTGCTGCCGGTGGACAAGATGCACCAAAGACTGTTGGTTTTTCTTTTGGTCCAGGAGGTGGAGGAGGATCTGTAACTGGAGGAACAGCTTCATCTGCTGGAAACGGATTCCGAGGTGGTGGAGGAGGTGGAGGTGCCTGTTCCTCTGACGGATCTAGTACTTCTTCTGGTGGTGATGGTGGTGATGGATACGTCAAAATAACTTGGTACTAATAAATAATGATAAGAAAAGGTATAGTGGTTAAATGGCAACTTTAGGTAGCGATAAACTTACTGGAATTGAGAATGTTGATGGGAATGATTCTGTAGTATCAAAAAGATACGTTGAGAGTGTTGTTCCTTCTGTAGGTGGAGCAACAAAATCATACCTAAAGGCAGAGGGAAAAAGTTTTTCTACCTGGTCTATAAGAACTTTGACGACATCCCCAGACAGTCCTGGTGAGAGACCCTCATATGATTGTGATGGTGGATTTTTATATTCTGAAAAAGATGATGTTTTATTGGCTGCATATCATTATACAACTAATCGTGAGAACTATGTATCTGCTTCGACTGATGCCATTCATTGGTCATTAAGAACTCTTCCAATCGCAACATCGGGTACGAAGTATCCAGTACGGTCTCTTAATTATGCAAATGGTCTTTATTTTGCTGATGCGTCATATAACCTTTCTGTTTCTACTGATACGATTCATTGGATTGCAAGGACTAGTGGTACTAGTTATTCCTCAACACCATTCTCAGGCAGTGGAAGCACAAATATAGCATATGGTTATTCTGAGACGGAAGAATCATATATTTATTATTGGGCACCATATGCTGAATCGATTACATCTACCGATACGATTCATTGGACTACAAGAACTAAACCTGGTGGAGCATCGAGCACTTATTATAACAGAGACTCTTTGTACAATGATGGATATTTTCTTACCGTTGGTGGTGATAGTACCAATTATATGATAATTGCATCTACTGATGCTATTGTTTGGCAATTTAGAACTTTTGGTGCTACTTCAGTTAGTTCTTCGGGACTTTATTATATACAGTATCTAGATGAGATTAGCAAATATTGTGCTCTTGGTTATAACCATTATGGGTTATCCACGGATGCAATTCATTGGGAGCCATATGATAATTTGAATGGAGCAGGCCAACTTACTCCATTAGTTTATGACAATGACTTTAAGTCAAAAAAATATTATACTTGTAAATTGGGTTCTAATAGCACATATGATGACTTGTATATAACTACCGATGCAATACATTGGACCACACAAGATGGAGTTCTTTATAACAGTGGTATTGATTATTCTACATCATTTTATGCAATTCACAAAAAACCCGGTGGTGGATTTGTAAGACCTGGAGATAAAACCTTATATTATACTTCCGAACTTGAAAAAAAATCATTTGCTTCCGAAACATCTTTACAATCACCCAAAGGTACAGCTCTTTTAACCTTTGATCGTTACTATTCTGGTCAAACTAGAAATTTTTATCTACCATCGGGTATAACTTCTATACTAGTCGAATGGACTCGTGGTTCGCAATGTGGATATAGAGGTACACCAGGATCTTCTTCTGGTAATGGATATCGGTCTAGTCCTTTGTATAAAACTATAATCAAAGTAGATCCATCCATTGATAATCTTAGATTTTCTTATAATGTTGGAGATACTATTTATAGCAATGGTGCTTATGGTACAACTTTCAAATATTTAGATTCTAACAGTTGGAAGGATGTTGGATACCTTGTTTATCAACGAACCAGTTATAATAGTCCATATTCATCTGCACTTGGATTAACTTCTGATGGTCAAGAAGCTTACGTATTATGTTATAGTAGTGGCAGATTGGCAAGTAGTGTTGGTAGTATAACTGAGTGGTCTAAAAGAACATGTGCAATTAGTGGTAGTATATATGCGGCACATGCCTATAACGGTACATTTTTTATTGCCAATACCAGTGGTCATACTGCATCATCTACTGATACAATTCATTGGACTTTAAGAACTATTCCTAGTCCAACGACCGTATATGAAATAAAGGATTGGAATAATTTATGGAGAATATTTTATGGTTCTGATAATTATGCAGTTTCTACTGATGCAATACATTGGACCAAAAGAACGGTAGGGGTATCGGGTTTTAGTATCTTAAGTGGTGCATATGATAGTAGTACAGGAACTACTATTCTTGTTGGAGGAACCGGTCGGAAGATAGCATCATCAACAGACGATATCCATTGGACTCAAAGGACAGTTGCAACTTCTTATAGTGGTAACGCAACATATAATTCGGCTCTTAGTAACAATAATGGTCAATTTGTAGTTGCGGGTAATTATGGTGATACTCAAAAATCTACGGATGGTATTGTATGGACTTATATAGATTGGATGTCAGATCTTGGTTTTTCGTATCAAGGAAGACTGGATAACCAAAGTGGAGCATATTTGTCTTATGATTCATCAGAATATTTTGATGGTAAATTTCATTTTGCTATGTATGATTACCCAGCATATTATGGTCGATATGCTTCTGTAGTATCCAGCACCGATGCAGTACACTGGGAACATGAAAATCTTGGAGATAATCATACGAATTTAATAAGTGATATCAGTTATTCTGATGCTTTGAAGACAACTCTGACAGCTTTCAATCCAGGCAGTAATAATAATAATGCGATAACTTCGTGGACTCTTTATGACTCTGCATCAACATTATTCAGTACAAGTATGGATCATAGCAGTGATGGATTGTATAGTTATTATGATTATGGGGTTGAATCGTCATATAATTCTGGAGAACTCGTTTCAGGAGTTAGTGGTGTATCTGATGGTAATGATAGTGGAACTACGCAGTATACTAATGTTAATTATGCAAAATCAATTCATACTGGATTTTTCACAACTAGTGGTGGCAGTGGAGCATCTAAAGTTGGAAATGGTGGTTCTGTTTCTAAAAAATACTACGGATCAACACAAACTGTTTCCGGTGGTTCAAAGAATCTGAGTGTTTTTAATCTTACAGTTACTAATAGTGGTTCTAGTAATTATGTAATCAGTGGCACTGATGAAACAACAACTCATAGTAGTGCAAGTAATCCAACAATCACAGTAAAATCTGGAAATGTTGTTGTATTTGATGTAAATGCTAGCGGACATCCATTTTGGATTAAAACTGATGAATCTACAGGAACTGATAATAGAGTTCCAACATACATTGCCAAGAACAATGGTGCAGAAACTGATAAAGTAGTTTTTAATACAGTAGGATTGAATGCAGGAACTTACTATTACAATTGTCAGTATCACTCTAGTATGAGAGGTACTATTAATGTAACTGCATCTACTTCATCGTTTGATGGTTCTGATGGAACCAGTAATGCCTTTAGTGGAAATAGATTTGGAATGGGTGGAGGAGGTGGAGCAGCTTTTGAACAATCTCCTAATTTCTGGACAAGAGTTGGACAATCTGAAGGATTCCCTGATAGTAATATGTTCGGTACTGTTAGTGCTGATACCTATTCTAGATTTAGATATGATTCACACTATAACTTCTGGGTTTATTCTTCGTATGATAATGTAAATTCAAGATTTGCAGTATCCACCGATGTTATTCACTGGGTATTAAGAACGGTCGGTTCTGAAGGAACAACTGGAGAATTTGCCACTAATGGTAGTGGGGAATACGTTTTGCAGTTATATAGTAACTCCGGAGTTACAGCATCAACAGATACAATTCATTGGGCATTGAGAACAACACAATATAACGGAAGTCCAGAGGGAATCGAATACCATGCTGGTCATTATTTTATGAACATGGGCAATCGTTCCCAGGCATCAACAGATACAATTCATTGGGCATATAGAACGACTGGAACAACTGATACACTTCAGAGAATGGCTGTTGGTAATGGTTACATAATGGCAGTATCTACACAGTTTGCCTCTGCTGCAATGTCATCTACTGATACGATACATTGGGGTCGAAGAACTGTAAGTACGAGATATGGATATTATACTTACGGACTTGGTTTTGCTGGTGGACTTTTCCATGTTTCTGATGGTCAAGGATATGGAAGTTACAATGTATCCACAGACAGTATTCATTGGGTATTGAGAACCAGTCAGGCCAGATTTGGTGAGGATGATGCAGTTAAATATGGATCATATCGAGGAACAAATGTATACTTTGCTCAGTACCAAGGTGGTGCCGATTATATGTATTCTACCGATACTATTCACTGGTTAGTATCGGATAAAATATCTATTTCGGCTGCTGGATCTACTCCTAGCGGAGGTTCTGCATTTGCAACTGATGGATCTGGAAATTGGTATTATGCAAATAGGAATGGAGATAGTTCAGATGGTATAACCAATCGATACAGGGCATTTTATGAACCAGGTGGAGAAGAAATATACGCGACTGGTAATGGTGGAGATGGTGGACTTGGATGTTCTGGTGGTGGAGGAGCAACCACTGCATATTTTGGTGGTATTGGCGGACTGGGCGGTCAAGGATATATTCAACTTTCCTGGTGGTAAAACCTGTATAGATATGATATAATAAATCCAAATGACTTTATTACATGGCTCTGAATTATACGAATAGGTCAAAGAATGATCTGCAGGGAAAAACTATAGCATTTTGTCTTCCAGGATTAATGTATTCTGGAACATTCATGACACAAATGATTAGACTTTGTTTTGATCTTGAAAGAATGGGAATGAATTTTTTCATATCTCAAAAATACAGTTCAATGGTCAATCACGCCAGAACTGATTGTTTGGATGCAGATAATTATGCCGGAACTATGTTGACTCCTTTTAGGGGAAAAGTTCCATATGATTATATTATGTGGATTGATAGTGACATTGTATTCAAAACTGAAGATCTTATTGAATTGATCAAAATGGATAAGGACGTTGCTGCTGGATGGTATGTTCAGTCTGCAGGAGATGGATTGGGTGCCACTAATCAGTCCACGGTAGTCGTGAATGCAGATAAAAAAGAACTATATGAAAAAGGATCAAATAGATGTGAAACCATTGAAGACATGATGAGAAGATCTGAACCTTTCAAGGCAGACTATTGTGGATTTGGTTGGGTCTTAGTTAAGAAAGGAGTTTATGAAAAAGTTCCATATCCTTGGTTCGTTCCTAGAGTTGTTCAATTGAAGAAACCAGACGGAACTATTTTAGAAGATGTTCAGTCGGAAGATATTTCTATGTGTGAAGACTTTAGGAGATATGGATTTGATATTTGGGTAAATCCAAAAGTCCGTGTTGGACATCAGAAACTGGTAGCACTTTGAGATTATGTTAAATTATTCTAATAATGCGGTTCCGGAAAAACCGCATTTTAATGTTGTCATTACAACTCCTGGAAATCAAATGTGTTCAGAGTATGTGAAATGTTTGATGGCAACTGTCTTCTTGTTGAATAAAAATAATATTTCTTGGATCTATCAGAATGAGAGTTCTCCTATCGTATCAAATGCTAGAGAAGCTACAATAACTGGATCTACTGACTTGCAAGTATTCAATCCTCATCCTGGTAAGGGGGGATATACTTACGATAAAATTTTTATGATTGATAGTGATATTGTTTGGAATCCCGATCAGTTCATGAACTTCCTTCAATCTGATAAGGATTTTATTTCTGCAATTTACTTTGAATCGACAGGTTCTCATGCAATGGTGCACAGAAATAAAGATGAACATAGACCTTTGAGTAGAGAAGAAATTGTAAAACTTCAGAAAGATGATAAAATGATTGAAGTTTATGGTGTTGGGCTTGGATTTTGTTGTATTAAATCGGGAGTATTTGAATCACTTAAAAGACCATGGTTTAAACTTGGCAGTATCATTCAGGAAGTTGATGGTGTAGAATATCATATTCCTGTCGGTGAAGATTTATTCTTCTGTGAGAGAATTGCAGAAGCAGGATATAAAATTTTTATCGATCCTAAAATGATTGTTGGACACGTAAAGAGGAACATTGTATGTTAAATTATTCAAACGAAAAAAAGGTCAATAAGTCGGTTACTGTTTTCTATCATCTTTTTATTCCCGATACACAGAATATGTGGATCTGGTGGGTTGATGAGCAAATGAGTCTTCTAAAATCATCAGGTCTTGCTGATAAGGCAACGATTAATATGTGCATTACAATGCCATTGGGTCTTTACAACTCCAAAACTGGTCATTCATATGATTCCATGGTTACCGATTACATCAAGGATCGGTATCCTTTTGTGAATATTATTGATATGAGAAATGTTGGTGAACAACCAAACATTTATGAAGGGCAGACATTGGAAAAAATATATGAGCATTGTCAGAATGATGATGGATATGTCTTCTACTTCCATAACAAGGGAATGATTTCATATACTACACACATTCCTGGTGCAATCAAAGATTGGAGGCACTATATGCAGTATTATAATATTGAAAAGTGGGAAGATTGTATTGCTAAACTTGATGAAGGATACGATTGTTGTGGTGTTGACTGGGTGGAAAGACATGACATTAAACTTGATTTTGTTGTTCAACATTATGCAGGAAACTTCTGGTGGGCAAAGAACGAATATATCCGTAAACTAAAACACCCCATCAAGATTCATGAATATATGGATGTTGATGCAATGATGAGAGAGTTAGAAAACTATCGTTATTGCTTTGAACTTTGGATGGCTACTGGTAATCCCAAACAGCACTGCTTCCATTATCGTCGTCATCATCAGTATGATAATCAAGGTCTTGAAAGATATTTCATCTACTATCCTAGAGAGATGTATGACGAATCATGTAAGAGTGATGAGGAGAATCGAAGGTATAGTAAGATTCATACTCTCACTGAAGTTGGTGCTGCAGGAGAGTTTACCTGGAGAGACCATCGACTGTTTGCAGATTGGTTGATTAGAAGAAAAGAACCAGAAACTGTCGTTGATCTGGGTGTTGATTATGGATACTCTACTTTCTGTTTTGCGATTCCTGGAATAGGACATGTATATGGTATTGATAGTTTTGAGGGAGATGAACATGCAGGAGTTAAAGAAACCTATGAGTTTGTTCTAAAGAAGAAGGATGAACTAGAACTTGACAACGTTACTTTTATCAAGGGATTCTTTGATGATGTAGTTAAGACCTGGAATAAACAAATTGATGTCCTTCATATTGATGGACTACATACTTATGAAGCAGTCAAAAATGACTTTGAAAAATGGACACCATTCTTGAAAGAAAATGGTGTCATACTTATGCACGACACAATGGTAGAAGGATTTGGTGTCAAAGATTTCTTTAAAGAAATTACACTACCAAAAACAAACTTTAAACATTGCAATGGATTAGGTGTTGTCAGTAAAGATATAAATCTTATTAATGAAATTAATAAAAACTTTATGGAATTTATAGGAGGACTATGACAAATGTTAGAAAATAATTCTATAATAGAAAACTTTTCTTGGAAAGAACATGTAGTTCTTAGAGATTTTAAAACTTATATTAAAAATTTACCAGATGATGACATTGAGAATATTTTAGGAAGCATTCCATCTGCTTGGAATGAACCTCCCGTAAGTCATAGGAAATTTATTAAATGGTTGATTAATTCTAAAAATCCAGAAACTATTGTTGAACTTGGAGTCGATTATGGGTATTCTTCATTTTTAATGAGTTTATACTCAAAAGGAAAAGTTTATGGAATAGATTCTTACGACACTAGAAGTCATATTTACAGAAAGGATGATGATTACCAATTCGTTTTAGATATTTCAAAAAAATTAAAACTTGATAATTTTATATTGATTAAAGATTTTTTTGATAATGTTGCAAAAACTTGGGATAAACCAATTGATATTCTTCATATTGATGGGCATCATTCTTATGAAAATGCCAAAAATGAATTCAATGATTGGAAAGGTTTTGTTAAAGATGATGGAGTCGTATTATTTCATGATACCGTTATGTTTAAGGAACATGTAGGTAAATTTTTTGATGAAATAACTGGATATTATAAAATAAATTTTTTAAATTCTAATGGATTAGGTGTTATTAGTAAAGATGAATCATTAATTAATAATATTAAAAATAACTTTCAACATCTTATAGAAAATAAATCTATTATAATTCCAGAAAAAAATAATCATGATATCTGCGATATGAAAAATTACAGTACAACAAGCAAAAAAGATAAATTTAATTTAGTAAGAATTGTTCCTGATAATGGATTTTATGTTCATGCTCAGGTATTTCATGAAATTGAAGCTGCGGTATTTTTTACACTGCAAGCATTAGGACATGATGTAACTAACAGTGTAAATGAATTTCAAAAAGATCGTAGAAACATTGTATTTGGAATGCATCACTGTCCCGTAGATGTTGTGAGACATGATATTCCGAAGGATACTATTGTATATTCTTTGGAGCAAATGAATGAAAAACCAGAGTGTCAGAGATGGTGTAGGAAGTATCGCAATCTTGAAGTCTGGGATTACTCTATGCGAAATGTTGAGTATCTAAGAAAAGCAGGTGTAGAAAACATTAAGCACTTCAAGATTGGTTATGTACCAGAGATTTCATATTTTGAAAGAAACAAACCTGAAGATAGGGACATTGATATTCTTGCTTATATGTCACCATCTCCTAGAAGAGTTAAAATTTTGGAACAGTTTGAAAGAAATCCAAATATCAACT
>Ga0208162_1001724_pt1 | contig 11178 bp, 17 predicted proteins | sample CB_VirMetaG_4_FD_184539 | JGI IMG/M metagenome (GOLD analysis project Ga0208162, IMG submission 184539) | Freshwater to marine saline gradient viral communities from Chesapeake Bay - CB_1508_1M Viral MetaG (SPAdes) (version 4) | ecosystem: Environmental > Aquatic > Marine > Coastal | place: USA... | reverse complement strand
GTAAAAACAATGCAGAAGATATTAAAGCTTTGGAAACTCACATAGCTATACTAGAATTAGATGTAGTAGAACTACAAGATAAACTAGATGCTACTCAAAAGTTATCAAAAGTTTTAAGAGATAATTGCGGAGAGCCAGATGCAAATGGTAGTTGAAATCATAGCTATAAGTGTAATAGGATTGTTTATGGCAATGTGTATCACAGGAACTATCTTACTTGTAATGGATGCAGAAGATAGGTGGGAGAGAAAAAAGAGGAAAAGAAAATGAACATATTTTATTTTAGTCATAGCCCTATTAATTCAGCACTAGCACAGCCGGATAAGATGTTAGTCAAGATGCCACTTGAAACAGCACAGATGTTATGTACTGCTCATAGAGTGTTAGACGGAGACGAGTATGCAGATGCTAATGGATTATATAAAGAGGCATATAAAAATCATCCTTGTACTATTTGGGCAAGAGAGTCAAGTAATAATTATAGGTGGTTGTATACACATTTCCTAGCACTTGGTAGAGAATATACTTATAGGTATGGTAAGGTTCATGCTAGTATAACTAAACTAGAAAAGCCTTTGAAAAAATTACCTACTAATATTCCTCAAGGAAAGATGACTCCACTTGCACAAGCTATGCCGGATGAATATAAAAACGAAGACCCTATTGTAGCATATAGAGATTATGTAATACATGAGAAACACTATGCACAATGGAACAAGAACAGGAGTAAGCCAACATGGTGGACATAAAAACATTAATGATAAATAACTATACTAACAAAGATATTTCTAAAGATGAGTATAGAAGTTGGGTTGATTGGGTTATAGATTATAATTATAATAATCCTAAAGAACCTATTTGCTACCAAGTGAGGTGGACAAGCGATACATTTTTAGTAACTTTATTGGATTTAGATGTTGACAAATAATAAAAACCAGTGTATAATGCACACAATTAAACAGCCAAAGGAGGAAATTTTATGGCAGTAATACAAGGAAAAGCCTATTGGGCATCAGTAACTACACCTAATACTACTTATGAGCCTGTGTATACAGTTGATTTAGTAGTTGATGAGTCAGTTGCAAATGACTTTGAGTCTCGTGGATTTAGAGTTAAAAACTTATCCATAAAGGATGAGTCAGGTAGTGAAACACCTGTTGGTAGAGCTATTACCATCAAAAGAAAAGTGAATGGACCTAATGGAATGGTCAGAAACGCACCTAAACTTTTTGATGCTAATAAAAATCCTATGGATGAGATAGTTGGGAATGGCTCAACTGTTAAAGTTCAATACAACGAGTGGGAAACTGATAATAAATATGGTAGCTTTAAAGGATTAGACTTTCAAGCTATGCAAGTAATTGATTTAGTACCTCTTAAATCACAAGACGGTGCTGAGTTAGACCCTTATGGAGACGGGGAGGAATTTTAATATGCTTATAACAATTAAAAACGATGACGGAACATTCACTTATGATGTTTCAAAAATTGAAGACGAACAAACTAAGACTAATGCTCAAGTGACTATCAATAAAGTCGGAACATTGGAAACAGTTTTAGAAGCTTTAAACTTTGCGAGTGCAACACACAGGGGAAATCTTGAAGCCCTCTTAAAGGATACTCCTGAAGCAGTGGTAGAGTCTGAAGAAGAAAATGTTGATGAGGAAACTTCAACCGAAGAGTCTTAATTAACATATTGTATCTCCAAACTAAGCCACTCTGAAATATGGGTGGCTTTTTTATTTTATGAGGGTAATTATGGAAAAAACAAAATTTGTAAAGTTTCACTTGCCATGCCATGAGTGTGGTAGTAGTGATGCAGTATCAGTAAACGCAGATGGGTCAGCTAAATGTTTTAGTTGCGATAAATTTTATGTTAACTATGAGGGAAAAGTAACACACATGAATAACTACACACAACAAACACCACAAAAAACACAACAGCTAAATGCTCATGGAGGTATTTATGCTAAACTTACTGACAGAAATATTTCAAAAGAGACAGCACAGAAGTATGGAGTAAAGGTTGTCTATGATAGTCAAGGTCAGTTGGCACAGCATTTGTATCCTTTCTTTATCAATCATGAGCAATGTGCTACAAAAATTAGATATGTAAGAGATAAAAGATTTATATTTGAAGGCAGTATGCAAGAGTCTGGATTGTTCGGTCAAAATTTATTCAAGGAAGGTGGTAAGTATCTTACGATTGTTGAAGGAGAATGTGATGCTATGGCTACTTATGAACTACTTGGTTCAAAGTGGGCAGTAGTATCTATCAAACGTGGTGCAGCTTCGGCTGTAAAAGACATAAAAGAAAGCTTAGAATATGTAGAAAGTTTTGAGAATGTTGTCATTTGTTTTGATAAAGATAAGGCAGGTGTTGAGGCATCACAGAAAGTTGCGAGTATAATCAAGCCCGGAAAAGCTAAGATTGTTACTTTACCTAATGGGTTCAAAGACCCCAATGATATGTTAAAGCAAGGTAAACATGCAGACTTTACTCGTGCTTGGTGGGATGCTCAAGTCTATACACCTAGTGGTATCATCAGAGTATCTGAAAAGCAAAAAGACTTTTTACACAGAGAACAAAAAGAAAGTGTCCCATATCCTTATGACGGACTCAATAAAAAATTATTAGGCATGAGAGCCGGAGAGCTTGTTACTATTACAGGTGGTACAGGCTTGGGTAAATCTTCAGTAACTAGAGAGCTAGAACATTGGCTCATAAACAAGACCGAAGACAACGTAGGTATCATTGCTCTTGAAGAAGATTGGAAACGTACAGTAGACGGAATACTTTCTATTGAGGCTAACGATAAACTTTATATCGATAGTGTTAGAAACAACTACGAAGAACATACACTTATAGATATGTTTAACAAAGTGTTTAGCAACGATAGAGTATTTATCCATGCCCACTTTGGTGCTAATGATATTGATGCTATTTTTGCAAAGCTTAGATACTTGATTGTAGGTTGTGATTGTAAATGGGTTATCGTAGACCACTTACATATGCTTGTAAGTTCTATGATTGAAGGCGATGAAAGACGAGCCATTGATAATATCATGCACAGATTACGTAGCATGGTAGAAGAAACAGGTGCAGGTATAATACTTGTATCACACCTAAGAAGAATAGACGGAAACAAAGGACACGAGAATGGAATTACTGTAAGTCTTTCACATCTTCGTGGCTCAAACAGTATTGCACAGCTTTCAGATTGTGTGATAGCACTTGAAAGAAATCAACAATCAGAAGATGATTTAGAGTCAAGAACAACAAGATTGCGTATACTTAAATCAAGATATACAGGGGATGTAGGTATGGCTTGTTCATTAGTATACGATAAAGAAACAGGTAGACTTTCTGAATATGAGGATGATGAAATATTAAACTCAGCTGATGAAGAAATCATACCATTTTAGGAGTAAACATGGAGTTAGTATTTGATATAGAAACTGACGGACTAGACCCGACAGTTATATGGTGTCTTGTAGCTCAAGATGAAACAGGTAAGTTTTATCATTTCTATGGAGATACTTTAAACGAAGGGTTTAACTTCTTGAAACAAGCAGATAAAATTATAGGTCATAATATTTTAGGATATGATATACCTGTTATTAAAAAGCTAACAGGCATTGACGTTTATCATCCCGATAAAGTAATTGATACTTTAGTTTTATCTCGCTTGTTCAAACCTACTCGTGAGGGTGGACATAGTATAGCTAAGTGGGGTTATAAACTTGGCTTACCTAAAAAAGATTCACCTGAGTGGACAGCTTTCACAAAAGAAATGTTAGACTATTGTGAAAGAGACGTTGAAATAAATTATAAATTATTTAATTATTTGAAAAAAGAATCTCTTGGCTTTTCAAAAGATTCAATTATTCTTGAACATAATATTACATATATTCTTGAACAACAAAAACAAAATGGTTTCTTGTTTGACGAAGAACAAGCCATGCTTTTGACATCAGAACTATCATCTAAACTTAAAGAGACTGAGGACAAAGTCCATGAAACTTTTAAGCCTATATGGATAGATGATAAAATGGTTACACCTAAATTAAAAAAAGATGGTAAACTTTCTAAACAAGGATTGACACCACAGGAATATACGGATATAATAGAGGGTAGGCTCGAAAGAAAGCCATTCATGAGAAAGACTTTACAAGAGTTTAATCTTGGTTCAAGACAACAGATTGGTCAAAGACTGCAGGAGTTAGGGTGGAAGCCTAAGAAGTTTACACCCACAGGTAGACCTATAGTAGATGAGAATACTCTTAAAGAGATTACTCACATAAAGGAAGCAAAGCTTATAGCAGACTTTCTACTTTATCAAAAGAGACTAGCACAAGTTCATTCGTGGATAGATGCTGTCAAGTCTGACGGTAGAGTACATGGTTCTGTTATTTCTACAGGTGCTATCACAGGAAGAATGGCACATAGAGACCCAAACATGGCTCAAGTTCCTGCAGTTTACAGCCCTTATGGAAAAGAATGTAGAGCTTGTTGGACTGTGCCTGAAGGTTATAAACTTTTAGGAGTAGATGCAAGTGGTTTAGAATTAAGAATGTTAGCACACTATATGGCTGACGAGGAGTATGTAAATGAAATTATCAACGGAGATATTCACACAGCTAACCAAGGATTTGCTGGACTTGAATCAAGAGATAAGGCGAAAACTTTCATCTATGCCCTCATATACGGAGCAGGGGATGAAAAAATTGGAAAAATCATTGGAGGAAGTAGGAACTCAGGTAGAGCATTGCGAGAACGCTTTCTTAGTAGTCTCCCTTCACTTAGAACTCTTAAAGAACGAGTTGACCGAGCATCAGAAAAAGGTTACCTCAAAGGATTAGACGGAAGAAAAATTATATTAAGGCATAAACATGCAGCCCTTAATACTTTATTGCAAGGGGCAGGTGCTATTGTAATGAAACAAGGATTAGTTATATTAGATAACCTACTAAAACTAAATAGCATAGACTATAAGTTTGTAGCAAACATCCACGATGAATGGCAGATAGAAGTTCCTGAAAGTAAAGCTGATTTTGTAGGAGAGTTTGCTGTAAAAAGTATTAGAAAAGCCGGAGAACATTTTAATCTTCGTTGTCCTTTGGATGGCGAATACAAAATAGGAGGAAACTGGAGTGAAACCCACTAAAGAAGATAGAAAAAAGTTTGACATTGACCTAGAATATGGTACAATAAGAGAAGAAAAGGTAGCAGATATGCTTACCAAGAAAAAGATAGAAGTAAAATCTGAAAAAGATTTATGGCAGAAAACAGGAAACATATGTATAGAGTATGAGTCTTGGGGTAAGCCGTCAGGAATTAGAGCAACTGAGTCAGACTATTGGTTTCATAATCTTTGTGTTGGAGACAATGAGTTTTGTACATTAGTGTTTAAAACAGATGTTCTTAAAACAATTGTAGATAAATTAGATACGTTTAAAACAGTAAGTGGTGGAGACCACAAAGCAAGTAGAATGTTTCTTGTTAATTTACAGAAATTATTTTCATCGGATGTAATTAAAGCATTCAAGGAAGCAGATAATGCCGAAAAAGAAACAACTTAATACACTTGTAGACGATATATATAAAGTTCTTGACTCTCTTACAGAGGGTAATGAATTAAATATATCTGACAATATGTATAAAGAGTTTGGTAAAGACATGGAAGATGCTCTAAGACATTGGGCTACTCCTCAAACTCAAACAAAAGAAAACTTAAGAATGTCAAACATAGGTAAACCTGAAAGAAGATTATGGTTTGATGCTCATACTGATTCAGATACAACAGAAAAGTTAGCACCTAATGTACAAATAAAATTTTTATATGGACATTTGCTTGAGGTTTTAATTCTTTTCTTTGTTAAACTATCAGGTCATAACCTTACTAACATGCAGAAACAAATTACTGTAGATGGTATTAAAGGACATATGGATTGCATGATTGATGGCGAGGTTGTTGATGTAAAGACAGCATCGGGATATGCATTTAAGAAATTTAAAGAAGGAACTTTAAGTGAAGATGATGCCTTCGGATACTTGTCTCAACTTGCAGGATATGAACATGCTGAAGGAACTAACAAAGGTGGCTTTCTAGTTATGAATAAAGAAACAGGAGAGCTTTGTACTTACATACCTGACGATATGGAAAAGCCCAACATAGTTTCTAAAATAGAAAACGTAAAAGAAATCATTGTAAAGAATGAGCCACCTGACTTTTGTTACGACCCTGTACCCGAAGGTGTTTCAGGCAACATGAAATTAGCTAGAGGTTGTACTTGGTGTCCACATAAAATAGAATGCCATAAAGACTCTAACGATGGTAAAGGATTACAAGCATATCAGTATGCAAAAGGACCAATATATTTCACGAATATTGTGAAAGAACCTAAAGTAGAAAAAATAAAATTATGAACAGAAGAAAATCAAAACAAGTAAATAAACTTTCAGTGGACTTTGTTGTTGAATGGTTAAAGAGTATGCTTATAGAAGAAGAACAAAAGAAAGTATCTTCAAAAAATTATCATAAGTATTTACCTAAAGATACTCATGTGTACGCTAATAAAAGATACATAGTGTCTGCGTATACCCCACGATGGTTTGCTAAAAGAATTAAAAAAGCTTTAAGAAAAAAAGATATAAATGATATTACGTACTCGGATGTAATCTAATGGTAGGCTTTAGAAAACCTAGAAAGGTTAGACCAAAAGAGAAAGATGTTCCTAAAGGATACGACTCCAAATGGGAACACAAATTGCATACAAGTATTTTACAATCTTGGGAACATCATTCAGATAAAATACCTTATGTAGTTGAACATAATTACGAACCTGATTTTGTAAAGACTATAAATGGTAAAGAGTATTTGCTTGAAGCCAAGGGTAGATTTTGGGACTACCAAGAATACAACAAATATGTTTGGATTAGAAAATCTTTAAAACCAAATCAAGAGTTAGTGTTTTTATTCTTGACTCCTTATTCTCCTATGCCTCAAGCAAAACGTAGAAAAGACGGAACAAAAAGAACCCATGCTGAGTGGGCAGAAAAAAATAATTTTACATGGTATAGTGAAGATACTTTACCAAAGGAATGGAAGAATGGTTAATTATAAATTTAATGAAGATAAAATTTTAAATGAAGTTAAAGCATATGTAGGTAACACTTATGACCAACATTATGCTAATGGTAAGTATCAAGCTACCGATATGATTATTGATTCAGGATATGGAGAAGGTTTTTGTATTGGAAACATTATGAAATATGCCATGAGGTTTGGTAAAAAGAATGGTAAAGATAATAAAGACTTGATGAAAATAATTCACTATGCTATAATAGCATTACACGTAAACAATAAGGAACAAGACAATGGTTGAAGATAAGGTAGGAAAGAAACCCTATTTAGGTATTATCATTGATTATGATAAAGAAAAAACATTTGATAAATTTAGTTTAGATACACTCAAAGATAGATATTTTTGGGAAGGAGAAACACATGCACAAGAAGCATTCGCAAGAGCATCAGTCTTCGGAGCCACCTTCAAAGGTGAGACTGATTATGAATTGGCTCAGAGACTTTATAACTACAGTTCCTCTCGTTGGTTCATGTTTAGCACTCCTATACTTAGCAACGGGGGAACCAGTCGTGGGCTTCCTATCAGTTGCTTCCTCAATTATGTTCCTGACAGCAGGGGTGGTTTATCTGCTCACTATGACGAGAACATTTGGTTGGCTAGTTCAGGTGGAGGCATCGGTGGATATTGGGGCGATATTAGGAGCAATGGTATTTCAACTACTCATGGGAGTCGTTCTACTGGAAGCATTCCTTTCATCCATGTTGTAGACTCACAGATGTTAGCCTTCAATCAAGGCACAACAAGACGTGGTAGCTATGCAGCTTATATGGATATAAGCCACCCTGAGATTGAAGAATTTATTAACATGCGTAAAGAGTCTGGTGGAGATATCAACAGAAAGAATCTTAATCTACACAACGGAGTAAACATTACTAATGCTTTCCTTGAAGCTGTAGAAAATGATGATGACTGGAGATTGATAGACCCTAAGACTAACGAAGCTGTTAAGGTTATTAATGCTAGGGATTTATGGTGGCAACTTATAAATGCTAGAGCAGAAACAGGAGAGCCTTACATGGTTAATATAGATACATGTAATGATGCTCTACCTAAACAACAAAAAGATTTAGGATTAAAGATACGTCAGAGTAATTTATGTTCTGAGATAACTTTACCTACAGATGAAGAAAGAACTGCTGTATGTTGTTTATCTTCTGTAAACTTAGAACACTTTGATAAATGGTCGAAAGATGAAAACTTTATCAAAGATTTAGTAACAATGCTTGACAATATTCTTGAGCATTACATTGAGAATGCTGTCGACACATCACAACTTGGAGGTTATAGTGCAAACTTTAAACGTTTTCAAAAATATATTAAAGAAGGTAAAGAAGGCTTTACAAAATCTGCCTACTCTGCATATAGAGAAAGAAGTATCGGGCTTGGTGCAATGGGTTTCCACGCGTATCTACAGTCCCGTGGAATACCTTTCGAATCTATTTATGCGACTGGGTTCAACTTTAAAGCATTCACTTATATTAAATTACAAGCTACACACGCAACTCAAGAACTTGCTAGTGAACGTGGTGAGGCTCCCGATATTAGTGGTTCTGGAAATAGGCACAGTAATCTCCTTGCTATTGCTCCTAATGCTAGTAGTGGTATCATCTGTAGTGGGACTAGCCCTTCTATTGAGCCTTATAGGGCTAACTGCTATACACACAAGACTTTATCCGGTTCTTACCAAGTTAAAAACAAATACTTAGAAAAGCTTTTAAAAGATAAAGGTTTAAAAGGTAAAGAACTAGATAATCTTTGGAAAGATATTGCAGGTAGTGAAGGTTCTGTTCAGCACTTAGATATTCTTACTGATGCAGAAAAAGAAATATTTAAGACTGCTAACGAGATAAATCAAATATGGATTATAGAACACGCATACAAACGTCAAGAGTTTATATGTCAGGCTCAGTCTGTTAATCTATTCTTTACTTTACCAAAAGCAACTGAGCCACAAGAAGTACACGATGAATACATGCAGTATGTAAATGATGTTCATTGGTACGGTATGAATAGATTGAAGTCACTATATTACTTTAGGTCTAATGCTGCTAGAAATGCAGAGAACGTTAACATAAAAGTTCCACGTGTTAGATTAGATGATGTGGAATGTATAGCATGTGAGGGATAATATGGCTAAAAAATATATACACGTTAATCAACATAAGATTAGAGCAAATAAAAAGCATGGAACTAACGAGCCTGTTATTACTATTAAAGAAGGCAGAGTAAACACTTACTGTCATGAAGTAAAAGTATTAGGAGAATGCACTATTAAATATGGTGGTAATGACAAACCTATACTACCTTGTGGTGCAAGAGTTGTTATTGAAACTGAAGCACCTTATGAAATAGTAAAACCTGCTGATTATGTGGAGGCTGATTTAACATGAATTGTTGGCATTGTAATACAGAATTAATATGGGGTGGAGACCACGACATACAAGATGAAAGTGATGGCTACTCTATGGAAACAAACTTATCATGTCCAAAGTGTAATGCTTTTGTATTAGTTTATTTACCATTAGACGATGAGTAAGTGGCACGGAGGAAAAGGTAGCCGAGAAAGACCTGTAAAAGATAGAGAAAAATTTAATAACAATTGGGATAACATATTTAAGAAAAAGGATAAAAAGAAAAATGAGTCTACTAAGCACAAGAGAATACTATAAACCATTTGATGACCCATGGATGTTTGATTACTACGTCCTGCAAAATCAAATGCATTGGATGCCGGAGTCTGTACCTTTACATACAGACGTTAAAGACTGGCAAGAACTAACAGATAAAGAAAAGAATTTACTTACACAAATATTTAGATTGTTTACTCAGTCAGATGTAGATGTAGGTTCAGGATATGTAGATAGATATATGCGTATCTTTAAAAAGCCTGAAGCAAGAATGATGATGGGTTCGTTTGCAAACATGGAGTCTATACATCAACATGCTTATAGTTTATTACTTGATACAGTTGGTATGCCTGAGATAGAATACAAAGCTTTTGCTGAGTACGAAGAAATGTCAGACAAGCATGAGTATATAAGTGATATTAAAACAACATTAAAAGATAAGAAAAGTATTGCAAAAACTTTAGCAGTTTACTCAGCCTTTACAGAAGGCTTACAACTATTTAGTAGCTTTGCAATCTTGTTAAACTTCCCACGCTTCGGTAAGATGAAAGGCATGGGACAGATAGTTACTTATTCTATACGTGATGAATCTTTACACGTAGAAGCTATGACTAAATTATTTAGAGAGTTTATAAAAGAGAACATAGAAATCTGGACAGACGATTTCAAAAAAGAACTCTACGATATTTGCAGACAAATGGTTGAGCTTGAAGATAAATTTCTTGACCTTGTTTTTGAAATGGGAGATATTCAAGGCTTGACAAAGAAAGACATGTATGCATATAATAGATACATAGCAGATAGAAGATTATTACAGTTAGGATTAAAAACTAATTACGACCAAAGAGAAAATCCACTTGGTTGGATTGATGAGGTCACAGGTGTCGAACACCAAAACTTCTTTGAGGGCAGAGCAACTACCTACATGAAAGCAGGATTAAGAGGTAGACAAGATAACATTGTCTTTAAGGATTTAAAAAATGAGAACTAAAAGAGAAGAAGCAACTTTATTAGGATATAAATTATTATACGATAGGTCTGGTAAATTAATTACAGAAAGAATTAGTACAGATATTTCTAGTTTAGAAAAGTATTTTACAAAAGAAGAGTTCAATACTTTAAGTGTTGTTATAAGAGAAACAACAGCTAAGCTAGATAAAATACATCATTATGTAGAAAATCATTTAGATGCACGTAGCATGAAAGATTAAACTGTATAAATCTTTATAGGTTTCTCTTTACCCTTTACGTAAATTGGCTTAAGAGTTGCATATGTACCTGTGTAACTTTTAATTGTTTCGTGACCTATGACTATATCTTTACCAACTTCTTTTGTTGAACTTTCTAACCTAGCAGCTAAATTAACTGCATCACCTATTGCGGAGTAATCAAATCGTGAATC
>Ga0208162_1001723_pt1 | contig 11183 bp, 18 predicted proteins | sample CB_VirMetaG_4_FD_184539 | JGI IMG/M metagenome (GOLD analysis project Ga0208162, IMG submission 184539) | Freshwater to marine saline gradient viral communities from Chesapeake Bay - CB_1508_1M Viral MetaG (SPAdes) (version 4) | ecosystem: Environmental > Aquatic > Marine > Coastal | place: USA... | reverse complement strand
ACACTTGCCACCAAATGCTTCAACTGCCCATCTTTTTCTTCTTTGACGAAACTGAACAACTGCTTTACTGGTCACTCTAACCTCCAACTACATTATTATTTATAATATTTAGAGGTTAGAACTCCCATCGTAGGTACTGCCCCTACCAATCTCCGATTAACAGTCGGGCCCGTTCGCTTGCTCGGTCGATGGGAATGGTGGTAGGAGGGATTTCTATGTGCGGACAGAATCACCTTTCACATCATCCAGTCTAAACCAGCGAGAGGTGTTGCACTTCCTACAAAGGAATACTAACGGGGATGTTGCCTCCCCACTAAATCATTTAGAACTTACAAAGTCATTAATTGTTTCTGCGTGCTCAAGAACATCAGAAAGAGTTGGATATTTTGAATCAAATCCTTCTGGCAATTTACCACCATTGCGGCATTCTGCTTTTGCAAACTCTATGTGATAATTGTCCGAAAGCATCGCATAAGCTTGCTTAAAGACTTCAAATCTAAGTTGGTAAGGTGTCATAAGTATTCTCCTATGTAATGTGTTTGTGTTTGTGTGTATTTGATGGAGTAAGTGTGATATACCTCATAAGGATATAACAGGGACTTACCCTCTATCAGTTTATATAGTAACAAACTCCGAAGAATTTGTCAAGCGTCCTTTGAGAGATTCGAACTCCCGACACATAGGTTCGTAGCCTACTGCTCTATTCCACTGAGCTAAAAGGACAAGGCGAAGGGTGAGGGATTTGAACCCCCATCGCAAGGTTTTGGAGACCTGCATCTTACCATTAGACCAACCCAACAGGTTCTGAGGGTAGGATTCGAACCCACGAATAGCGGGACCAAAACCCGCTGCCTTACCACTTGGCGACCTCAGATTAGGAGTTCAGGGTGGGATTCGAACCCACGGTGAAAGAAGTTTTGCAGACTTCTGCATTCGACCACTCTGCCACCTGAACGGGGTGACGTATGGGAATTGAACCCATCTGAGCGGTTCCACAAACCGCTGCCTTACCACTAGGCTAACGTCACAAGGCAGTGGGTAGAATTGAACTACCGACATAGAGGGTATGAATCTCTTGTTCTACCACTGAACTACACTGCCAACGGAAGTGGTTGGATTTGAACCAACGGATGCCCCTAAAGACATCGACGGTTTAGCAAACCGCTGCATTAGACCTCTCTGCCACACTTCCAATGGAAACAACTGGACTCGAACCAGTGGTCTTTCGATTATCAGTCGAATGCTTTACCAACTAAGCTATGTTTCCAAATAGTCTCAACGGGACTTGAACCCGTGTCTTCACTGTGAAAGAGTGATGTCCTTACCACTAGACGATGAGACCTGGCGACCCTAACGGGATTTGAACCCGTGATAATACCGTGACAGGGTATCGTGATAACCGCTTCACTATAGGGTCAAGGTGGGAGGAACAGGATTTGAACCTGTGAAGGCAGAGCCGTCTGATTTACAGTCAGATTCCTTTAACCACTCGGAAATCCTCCCACGATGGGTCTGGTCGGGCTCGAACCGACGACTTACAGGTTAAAAGCCCGCTACTCTACCAACTGAGTTACAGACCCAAATAATGTGGAAAATATTCGGTTGTCGATGTGCTGGTGGTCTCTCAACCACCCTTTAAGAATACCACCGTTTGGTCTCTGGGGGGAGATTGATGGGCACTTAGGAAACTGTCACAAGCAACAAAAAAGGGGAGGAAACTTTTGGTTTCTCTCCCCTGCCTTTTTGCTGTTATGGATTACATCTTACATATGTCTTTCCATATTCACAAACAGGAGAGTACCCTCAATATGCCAATAGCGGCAATCGAGAATACTAAACTGTTTGTTCATTTGGTTAGACATTGTTTTCGACCTAAGTGTTTTTATTTATAGGACTTTTTTGTTAAAAAGTCAAATTTCCTGAAAAGAGTGAAGTTCTCTATGACAATTGGCACAGAGTAAATCGCATTTATCAAGTTCTGCAGTTAATCTATCTTTAGAAACTAACCGCATTTTTTGCCAAGCAAATTCTTTTTCTTCGGGATTTCTGTGATGAAATTCTAAAGCACCATAGTATTTGGAATAACCACATACTCGACACTTCCCTCCTTTGTATTGAATAGCATCAAGTTTTCGTTGTTTCCAACGTTCTTGAAATATTGTATTCATACAAGGTTTGCAATATGATTGAAGTCGTTTGCCTTTTTTATAGGCATTATCTTCATTTAATTCAATTTTGCAAGTAGAACAAGATGGCATTTTACTTTAAATTTGGATAATATTATTTATACTATCCAACGGGTTAGGTAGGATTCGAACCTACGACTCACGCTTTAGAAGAGCGTTACTCTATTCCACTGAGTTACTAACCCAAGGGACCTCCCATCTTTATCGACCCAGTGGGCAGGGAGGGGCAGGACTTACACAAGGTTTGGACCCCTGTTGCCTATGAGAGTATTATACGGTCTTTGATGCTTCAGGTCAAGCTTTTGCTTCCTTGCGGGCATTCTTTTCTTCAGTAATTTCGGTTCTACGAGTCTTGACCAGTTTAGCGACTTCCTGAAGTGCTTTACGAGCACGAGTTCCTGCTGCACTATTACCAGCAGCAAATTTTTCGTCTTCTACTTTCCACGCTTCAACAGCATTCAGTAGTTCTTCTGATACGGACATAATAATCTCCAAAAATAAGATATGTTTATATAGTAAAGTTAGTTACAATCTTCAATCCAAGGAGCACAAATTCTCATTGGTGGTGCGAGTGCCTTACATTCGTCAGTATAGCATAAGATTTCATCATTTTTTTCTTCTATGTATCTTGGTTGATACTTTTTGTCTGCTTCCTTAATAATCCTATCGTATTCTGGTGTTACATTCTGAATTGCTCTATCAACATCTCTTTCAACTCTACGATTTATTTTGTCAGGATCTTTAAGTATAACTTCATTAATGATAGTTTGTGGGAAAAATTCTCTTTGAATTTCGTCCAATAAGTCCCAAAGTGCATTTTCTGATATTTTACTACATTGTGAGAGTGCTGTGATAATAATTGATATTATAATTCCTACAGTTATAAGTTGTTTATTTGTTTTCTTATTTCCAAACTTAAATTTAAACATAAGAAAGGGGAGTAGGCAGCACTCCCCTTATATATCAAACTTCTACCACGATCAGTCTGGAAGCATAATCATGAGCATACGAAGTGCGAGCACCATGATGCCCCCAACCAATCCAACTATACGCATAGTCCATGTAACGATTGATAGACTTACCAGGAGTTTTCATTCGGTCTTCAATCTGTTTCCATTGGACTTCATTTGTCAGATAGCGAAGTTGCGTGTGAAGTGATGATGGAGAACCACCATACCTCTTAGCAAAATCACCCAATCCATAATAACGATTGGCAGATGTCCATTGAATCAGTCCATAACCGCCACCGCAGTTACTCCAACTGGTTCTACTACCACCTTCGCAAATGTTAGGAACAAAAGTTGATTCCTGACGAATATTGCCCATGATGGTAGCAAGGGCGTTTCTGTCTTTAATACCACGCTCCTGGAAGAATGCCAGGGTAGCATTTTCATGTTCATTACACCCTTTACAAATTAGCCTTTTCTCTTTTGGCTTTGGTAATGCAACCTCTCGGATTGCTGTCTTCTTATCATCTACAAGGTCAAACTCTTTAATAACTGAGAAAGGCGCTTGTCCAGAAACTGGAGGAGGCGGACCTTGCATCTTGTAGTTGACGAATGGCAGTGTTGCCGCATTGGTTGTAACCGTTGCCAGAAGGGGCAGGGCTACAGTAAAGAAGTTTTGCACTAAATTTAATTGAACTCTACATCCGTATAGGAAAAGCGCACTTCCCCGTCTCAGGGGCAGATCCCACGGCTCTAAATCACATTCAAAGTCTCATAAAAAAGACCCTGCTCATAACAGAGATTTCTTCATAATAAGTTAATATTTAGGATTTGTCAAGTAGTCCAATTTTTAAAGTGGCACATATAAATAAAGTGTTATGCCTACAAACTAATGGCAAAGTCACCCAACAAAGGTAAAAAGGGTTCTCCAGGCGGAAAGCAATCTAAACAAAATCAAGGTAATGCGACTGCTAGAAAGGCAAAGAACGGAGGTAAAAAAAAGTGAAGTATGCCAAGAGAATGGAATACTCCCAAGCGTGAACCTTGGAACGCACCGATACATAATATACTAAAAGCAATCGACAATCACACTCAAGAGTACTTCAAGAGTGGTGATATTTGGCATCTAGAAAAAGCGGAACAACTTAGATTATATCTAACAGAATTAAAAACATGGATTCATAAGGAAGAGAGCAAATTATGAATCAATTTCCTTGGGGGGTAGTAACCATACTTGTAAGTGGACTATCATTCACTGCTTGGACGATTTACTATATACTAAGACTAGCACATCTGGAGATGAAAGATGTATCAGTACAAGATCAAAAAAATCAAAAGAATCATTGATGGAGACACCATTGATATTGATATCGATCTAGGATTCAATCTTACAATATCCCATAGAGTAATATTAAAAGGTATTAATGCTGCGGAAACAAGAACAAAAGATTTAAAAGAAAAAGCAGAAGGCATAAAGGCAAGACTATGGTTGGAAAAAGAACTTGCTCGTGAAGGTGAATGGGTAATCGAGACTCACAAAGAGGATAAATATGGAAGGATACTAGGAACTTTATATCTTGCAGGCGATTCAGTAACCCTTAACGAAAAAATATTATCTGAAGGTATAGCAAAACCTTACATGTAAAAATGAAATCTATACTTCTCCTTGAACTATTAATTATGAGGTTAATAACTAACGAAGGAGTATTCAATGAAGGACGAAGACCTCAACCAAAAAGACAACCAGGAGAAGTCATCAGATTCATCAGAAAACCTGCCAAACGTGGTAGAAAAAAAGCACGGTTCTTTATTGAATAAACTTATCTTCATTGTTTGTTGCTCTATAGTTGGATTTGTTGGAATAAATTTTGTTGCTTGTAATTTTATGGTGCCAGGCACAATCAATAGAGCAAATGCAAAAGGAGAATTAAAAAATCCTCCTCCTTTAGATTGTAAGGAATCTGAAAGAAGAGGATATGAAACTTTATTGGCAATCTTAACTACAGTGATTGCTTTAAGAACTAAAGTAGAAGAAGATTAAGATCTCCAAAGTTTACCTTCAGCATTTCTGCGTCTTTGTAGTCCAGCAGCAACTTTGGTGCCAGGATTATGATAAAAATAAAGAGCATCTGGCACTTTATCCCATTCTTTATTCTTTAATACTCTAGTAATGGTAGTAAAACCAGAAGAGTTGTAAAAGCGAGCACCAAGATTGTAAGCAAAAGATAATAGAGCGCCTCGTTGATTTTCATTCATTTCATCCCAGTGAGGAATATTTTGAAGTGGTGGTAGAAACTCTTTTCTCAACTGATAGTAAAGAAGGTCATCTGCTTCATCTTGAGTAATTGTATTACCAATCATAAAACGAGTGCCATCCTTTCTACGAGTGCTTCCCCATCCGATTGTGATTGGAAGTCCACCAGTCAAAGGGTCATAATATGCTTTCAAATGACATCCTTCGAATTCCTTGATTAAATCTACACCTGGAATTGGAAGACCTTCAAGAGTTGGCTCTACCTTTTGGTTTCTATACCTTCTAGCAAACTCATCAAGAATTTCTTTGTGAACTGATGCTTGTAGAAAATTCCAAGCATCAATTTGATGTGGTAAATCTTGATGATATTTTACTGCATCCGTAAATTTGATACTCATGAGAATACTCTTCCCCATCCAGACTTAGGACCATCTACAGTCCATCTCTTTTCTAGAACAGACTTCTTATAAACAGCACCTTTACCATTATTAACAGACCCCGTGTATCCATCATTCAGACTTCCATAAGGGTCATTGACAACATAATCTCCAGATGCTGTCTTACCAATCACTACAAGCATGTGCCCACCAGTAGGTGAAGATAAAGAGCCCCTATGAAGAATGCCGATAATGACAGGTTTCCCATTGGCAAGCTCCCTATCAAGATCAGCAAAAGAGAGATTGTAACTAAATCGTGAAGTAACACCATAAGACGATAAAACTTTCGTCTGGACGGCATGATCAGTCGTATCACCGATTGCGAAAACTTTTCGAATGTAAGCATCATCGCCTTTCGGTCCTTGAAGTGTTCCTGGTTTTAGATACTCAAGACACATAGCACAGGCTGATGAATTACAGGTTCTTTGTGCGTCCCTATAATTATCCGTTTGTGGATAGAAGGGGACTTTGAGAATATCTGACTTTGGTGCTTCTACCTTTGACCTATAAATTCTAACCCAATTAGCATCATCATCCATCAGGTCAGATGCTTTTGCAAGTAAATCCTTTTCAAGTTGCTCTACTGCTGCAACATGCTTTGGATTCTTATCATCATAATATTTAAAAAAGTTATGGAGATCGATTTGCATTTTATTCTCCTATGTATTCTAGTGAAAAAATATCATGATCTTCAATATCAGGATTCAACCATTCACTAAATTCAGATTGAATTGCGTGTGCTGCTTCGATGTCATAATTAGACAACTCATGAATACGGTCAATTGCCCAATCATGAGATTCCCGAAGTGTCTGTTCCAAAGTGACCATAATCTTTCCTCAAGTATCGTCCAAGAATATTACTATTGTAGTATTCAGGCACTCCGTTGTCAAGTGATTCTTTCAACACATTATTTAGAAAAAGTTGCCTTGTTTCTTCATAATTACAATCCATCTTCTTATCGTGAAGACTCAAAATGACTCTACTGAAGGTCTCTTTGCCGTATTTCTTTACATCTTCTTTCAACTCAAAACAAGAACCATAATATCTCTTCCAATCTGATTCTTGTTTTACTTTTCTTTTCTTTCCTGGTGGTTTTCTAAAGGACCAAAAATATTTTCTACCAATGTATTTTCTACCGTTGGACTGATTGGTAATGAGATAAACAAAACCAAAGTTGTCCCCAATATCATCAGTATCAAACACTTGGTCGTTATATCTCCAAGGATTCTCATAGCTCATATTATAGGATCTTATGAGATATTATTTATCCTTCAACCGGAACAAAGGTATTCTAGCAATAAAAAAGCACCCTGTCAAGAGGGTGCTTAATGGTTATTTGAGTTTTGTATCAGAGACCCTTTGCGTGTCTGGTTTTACCACTTTCATCAGTCCAGGTTTCTCTCTCCATTCTTGGAGTTACATAACCTACACCAGGAACAGCACCAGTCTTACCTTCTCTTCTTGCCTCATTTCTTGCTGCTGCTCTTTGTGCTGCTCTCTTACGATTCTTTTCGTAATTAGTCATTGCTTCATCGAGCATACTATCAATCGATTCAGAATCCATTTGAGACATAATGTATTGTGCTTCAGAGATTGTTTCTGCGTGCCCTGTATCAAGGAGATACTCAAGAACTACATCAAAGACATCAAATTCTTCCTTCTTAAGTTCTGCTGCTCTTCTTGCTGCTTTGTTTCCAGTTCCAGTATTGAGACCAGTAAAGTTGGATTTTACTGGGTTCTTAGCAACTTTTAGATTAGGAGGAGTTCCGCCATACCCATCTACATTAGCACGACTGATGTGTTTGATTTGAGCAACATTAGCACCTTGGCCAGACTTTGCTCTACCAGAAGGAGTGGAACGCTTAGCAATCATTTCTGCTGCTTTTGCTTTACCCTTTTCGCTGGTGATTGCCTCATCAATAACCTCTTCACCAAGTCTTTCAGCAGCTCTACCAGCAGCAGCACCTGCCTTACGTGCCTTTTGTGCGACCGATCCAGCAGCACCAGCAGCAGCACGGAGACCCCTTGCTAGGAGTCCTTTAACTCCCTTCTTGACCTCTGCCTTCTTCTTCTCTACGGCACCAGTAACTGCCTGCTTAACGGCACGTCCTGCTCTTCTTGCCTCATCTTTGGCAATTGAACCTGCAATGCCTGCTGCTGCCTGAGCACCCTTTACCCTTGCCTTAACACGCTCTACAGCGCCTCTAACTGCTGCTTTGCGCTCCTCACCACGCTTTGTAGCAGTGGTTGATTTTTGATATGCTCTTGCCTCTTTTGAACCAGCAGGAGCATATGGATTGAGTTCCATCAGGTACTCGGTTGCTGCTTCTTCTACAGTTTCTGCTGCTTCATCAAGTGTATATCCATACTCCACACACTCTTCAACAAGTTCTTCAACAATCTCTTCGATCATTTCTAAAGAGATTCCATCAGTTTCTTCGTAGATATTTTGATATGCTTCTTGCAATGATTGCAAGTCAGTTGCTCTAAACATTTTTTTATAGTAATAGGAATTCCTGGAAATATTTATAAAAAAAGAGGGTCTTAACGACCCTCTAACCATTCTTTCTTATAATCGTAATCTCCAAACATAAATTCATCAGATTCTGCTGCTTCTCGATAAGCATTCAGAATCTCTTCTTCACACCATTCATCATAGTTGGAATCATCTTTAAGTATCTTGGGATTCATCGGATTAGATTAAGTCCTGGTTCTAGTAATTTATATTCGTTCCCATTATAAACAACTCCAGAGTAATATTCTACAGTATTCACCACAGAAAACATATTATATTCCCTACCATCTTCAAATGGTGTTATATCTATCAAATCTCCATAGGTATTTTTCCAAATGCTATGATATATCGCACACCCATAAGTATCGTCATCAATATCTGTAATCAAATAGTATCCACTTATCTTCTCCCCACCATAAGTGTGTACATAGTGATTTACATTATTATGACAATTTGCATCAACACATAATGGTTTTTTAATAACTGGCACCTTTAACAAAGTGGAAGAAAACTTACAATACTCTTGAAGTTTTACTACGCACTCGTCTTCAGGTAATGATATTCTAAACTTTCTCAATACTCCACCCATTTCTTCTTGGACCTTTTCTATCATAAAGTATTGCTGCGTTCATAGTAGCATAAGAGATATTTTGAGATTTGCAAAATTCTTTTAGTGCTCCTGTAATAATATACTCTTTATTTTCAGGAGATATAATTTTCCAAGTTTTTGAATTTGGGTTGTCTTTTCCAAACTTTGGTGCTCTATTTTTACTTATTTTATCCTTTGTTTCTTGCGAAAGTTTAACCCCATATCTTGGATTATTTTTACCCGCAACTTTTTCACTTATTTTTTTCTTTGATTCTTCACTATGTTTTCTACCACCAAATCCCCTAGTTTTTTGTCCTCCAGGTTTCCCTTCTCCACCAAGATTTTGATTTAAAAGAACTCCACCATCACATTTTCTTCCCCAAAGTGCTATATGTTTTATTTCCAATTCTATTGCTTCTTCTTTAGTAAGACCAGATTTTACAATCCATCTCCTCTCTTTTGGTGGTAAAAGTTCAGCACCATTTCTTCTAGAATGTCTAGAATTAATCCTTCTTGGTTTTCCGTAACCAACATAAAAGGGAGAACTAAAGTCCTCCCTTAAGTAGTAGTAAAGAATATAATTATTCATTTTAAGACTGAAATTACCTATTACTATTTATATAATACACTATTTCAGTCTTAATGTCAATCATAATTGGAATCCAGAGAAAGTGTCTTTTGTCACGTCTTGTTTAATACCACCAACAATATATGACTGCACCTGTGTTTGCTGTGGCGCCACTTGAAGACCCTTAGATGAAATCCAGTGATCCGTCCAAGGAAGGGGATTATTCTTCGCAGGAATATCATAAAGTGGTTTGAGTCCAATTGCCTTCATTCTACGATTCGCAATCCACTCAACATATTGCTGAAGAAGTTTATCATTCAGTCCAATCATCGATCCATCTTTAAACAGATACTCTGCCCAAAGTTTTTCTTGATTGACTGCGCTTTCGAAGGTCTTGTAGACCCATTGCTCTTCTTCTTTACAGATTCTTGCCATCTCAGGGTCATCACCTTCCTTCCACTTATTCAGGATGTTTTGAGTGATGACCAAGTGCTGATTCTCATCTCTAGCAATCAGAGAGATGATTTTTGCACTTCCTTCCATAAGTTTGAGTTCGCCAAATGCAAAACTGCAAGCGAAACTGACATAAAAGCGAATACCTTCAAGAATATTAACGTTTGCAACTGCTCGGAACAGTTTACGTTTGAGTTCATATCTTGCCTCTTGTGCGTATGGGACTTGTTCTAATGCATGAACCCACTCATTTGAATTGTCATAACGATGAGCACTGTTGATGAAGTCATTGTATGCCTGAGTAACACTCACGGCACGTTCTAAAATACGGTCATCTCTGAGAATAGTATCAAAAACTTCAGATGGGTCTGAATAAACGTTTTTGATGATATATGTGTATGAGCGACTATGAATCATCTCCATAAATTCCCATACCTTCATACACGCTTCCAGTTCGGGAAGGGAGCAGTAAGGCGCGAACGCCATACCAGGACCTCTTCCTTGAACTGAGTCCAGCATTACCTGATACTTCAGGTTACTGGTAAAAATATGCTTTTGTTCTGGACGCAGTGTATGGTAATCACTGCGATCTTTTTGAAGCGAAACCTCTTCAGGTCTCCAAAAGTATCCTAGTTGTTGAGTTGTTAGTTTATCGAAAATTGGATATTTGTAAGTATCATACCTCTGTATTCCTAGTGGTTGTCCAAAAAACATTGATTGCTTTTTGGTGTCTACTTCTTGAGAATTGAAAACGGTCATTGATTCGACCATATTCTTCTCCTGTGAATTGGTTTTGAAACTAAACGTCATAATTTTTCTACTAAACTATCTCAACTGTTATATTTAACGGGATTAGATTTTGCAACTTTCGCAGTCTTCCTCTTCGGCACTCATAATATCATCAAGAAGAGATTCAAGTTTTTGCTTCTTCTCTTCAACAATTTCATCAGTTTTATTATCATAAGTATTCTGATAATAACTTGTTTTCCAACCCAGTTTGTAAGTGGTCAAGAGATCTTGTGCCATTACCGAAGTCGGGACTTCATTATCTGGATAGTTTTCAGGATTATAAGACCAGTTTCCAGAAATTGCTTGGTCGAAGAACTTCTGCATTACAGCAACCACATTGATATAACCACGATTGCTAGGCATATCCCACAGAAGCGTATAATTGTTCTTGAGAGTTTGATATTGGGGAACAATCTGCTTAAGCGGACCCTTCTTGGACTTCTT
>Ga0208162_1001722_pt1 | contig 11195 bp, 25 predicted proteins | sample CB_VirMetaG_4_FD_184539 | JGI IMG/M metagenome (GOLD analysis project Ga0208162, IMG submission 184539) | Freshwater to marine saline gradient viral communities from Chesapeake Bay - CB_1508_1M Viral MetaG (SPAdes) (version 4) | ecosystem: Environmental > Aquatic > Marine > Coastal | place: USA... | reverse complement strand
GCACGCCTCCAGAGGCGCTTAGCTTCAGGACTTGTCATTGTCATCAGGTTGTAAAGGTAGTGATCAGGAGAGGGCAGCAATGGAGTCATGATGCGTACTTCTTACCCTTCCTCGGCCGTGTACGGTTACTCTTGGGGGACTCAAGCTTCCCCTTACCCGGTCCAGTGTGAGAAGCATCCTTCCCATCACCATTACCGTACGTACCAAGTTTCCTATTGAGCTTATTGGCGTTAGTACGAATCTTCATACCTTTAATCGTCTTATTATATTTAGCTTGCTGCTTAAGACGACGCTTACGTGCTTCTGGGTTTTGCTTGTAGTAATTAGATGTAGTTGACATATCTACTACCAGTAGATTTAATCGGCTTTTTGTTTTTATTAGAATCAGGTTTTTTAATCTTTAGCAGTTCAAGCAGTTCCTGTAAAACAGTTTTACTGTATTCAGGTGTAGTACCCGGCATACGATCTCTAGTACCTGACCCAGCATAACCCTGTGAACCTTGATAATTAGCAGCAGGACCTTGGCCATAAAAATTACTACGTTGGCTATAGGTAGGATATGGCGACATTGTAGGATTACGCCTAGGTGCATCACTAGGTGGTAAAGATTTACCTAATATTTGTAAAGCTTGTCCAATAGTAAGCTTATTATTAGGTTTAGCTTTAACAGTGTTAGTGGGTGGTTTTCTTTTTGTTAAATCTTTAAATGGATTATACTCTGCCATAAAGCCTCCGTTGTACTAATTCAGGGTCAATCTTTGGCATCACACTAGCTAATTTATCAAGAGGGTTACCTTCATAAGCAACCCCACTGATATCGTTCTTAGCCAACCAATCACACGCAGCTTTTAATTCTTGAGCAGTAGCTTCACCGCTCTTAATACGATTGAGGAATTCAGTAGTAACGAGGTTATGTAACTCGTTAAACATGTCCTCAGTTGCCTTATTCTTAGCCATGTCTAAGAGCTATTTGATCTAGTTTGTTTTCAATACGGATCATGTGATCCTCCATCTTCTGAAGAGCAGCAGATAGCTCTTGTTTTTGTACGTAGTGCTCAGCTACACGTAGTTCTACCTTGTCTACACGACTATCAACATCGCTGATCTTGCTATGTAGACGGTTATGAACAGAGATGATGGCAGTAAGGAGAGCAATACCTGCTGCTGCACCTGCTTCAATCATGTTGCTCCATCAATCGAATCAACTTCTGTGCGTAAACAGGATCTGTAGCGTAACCTTCTTTCTTTAGGAGGTATGCACAGTCTTCACGAGAGGTGGCTCGATTGACGCCCTTATAACCTTTGTAGTCCTTATACCACTGAGTAACAAGATGCTCTACACAGTCGTAAGGAGTAGCAAAGTCTTTAAAGGAAGCTTTAATGGTAACAGGACCATAGCCGTAGTCTTCCCAGGTAGTCTTTACAGTACCACTACCTTTGATTCCAAAGTAGTTATTTTTACCGCTAACTGCTGTACCAAACGCTGATTCGAGAGCCCATTGTGCAGCTACTACTTCTGGGAACTTAGCACCTGCAGCACGTGCAGCAGCTTCAATACCTTCCCAGGAATTAGTGAATTGTTGAGGAGCTACAGGAGTAGGTGTACGCCAGATCTTTACCCACTCCGCATCATCAGACAAGCCAAAGGACCCTAGAAGACGCTCTAGAGCCTCAATGGCTTGCTTTTGATGAGGTAACCCCTTGTAGTTTTTAATAACGTCAAGGAGTTTGATGCTCATTTGAATGTATCCTTAATACGTTGGATCTTGTCATCCTCAGTGCGGTGAGGCTTGATTGCCTCGATACCACGAAGGATTACTTGAACAATGCTGTTTTCACGCAGCTTAGAAGCACCGACAATCTCGGAGCCAATGAAAAGAGCGAAGAATGCAAGTGCCTCATAGGACACTTTAATGCCAAGAAATGTGAGCATGATGTTTACCTAAAGGTAATGTGGGTTATCAGCCAGCCCAAGGAAGACCAGCAGCTTTAGAAGGAGCACGTTGCTCATCAAGTTGAGCTTGCAGAGCAGCTTCAATTTCGGTGACTTTCTCAGCACCGAACTTATCTTTGACCCAACCGACAACAATCTCTTCAGTCAGATCAGCAAAGGGGATCAGGTCGCCTTCAGGACGCTCAAGACCAAGCGAACCATAAGCACCAGCACTGTAGGTGTCGTCTTGTGCGTTAACGGTGTAGTGAACGGTGAAGACATAACCGTCAGCGGTTTCACGTTCCAGTTGAGCAATGTTCCAGGTGAAAGTGGTAGACATGATAAATAGGTGTAATTAGGTGTAGAAATGGAGCCCACCGGGATTGGTAGGCTCAAGAATGTGTTCCCGTTCGGGTAGAAAACCGGATATTGTCCGGGTTATGGTCGGATCTTTACCGTTCGGGAAGATGAGTAGTGAGTAGGATTACTAGGCTTCAGGTTGGTTCTCAGGTGAATCCACTTCGCTTTTAAGTCGCTCAGTAATTACTCGGCCATTTTCATCAGTCCAATCAGTGTCTAGCATGTGCTGATCCTTTCGTTCACCGACAACCATCCAGCAAACATCAGCAGTAGAGGAAGGGTCCTGTGCTTCGATTGTCAGAATGTTTCCAGAAACAGAGCCACGCACTGCGGTCCAGTCAGACTCATTAGAAGTAAAACAGCAAACGTTGGTACAGAGTGCTTCAAAAGTACCTTCGGTCATTCGGGCAGTCTCGTCAATGTTTACGGAAGCGATGCCATTCACAAGTTGGATGTGTCCACGGTAAATTAGATCAGCCTGTGGACCTTCTATGAAAGAATGGTAAAGATAGTGCGTATCTTTTTTACTTTCTAAAGGGTGTGCGATCTTGAAAGAGCCAGAGGATTTCGCAAGAGCGCCATATACAGTTACACCGTTATTATTTACGCGCAGGCGCTCCTCAAAAGTACCACCTGCACCTATGTAGAATTTAATGGAAGTGATACTTGAAGTGCCCTGAGACTTAAACCATAAATCAGAAAATGACCCAACACCAATGCGTCCATCATATGATGCGCCATCGCTATAGATAATAATTTTATCTCCGTTGCTGGTACCGGCAAGAGTGTTGCTTGGACCGGCATAAGAATTAGAATCAGTTGCTTGAAAAAACAACTGTCCCCCAGCGCTACCTGGAGTGCCGATAGAAAGAACTCTGGCTGGACTTTGTGTCCCAACGCCTATTTTTCCGTCTGATTTGATCGTCATCCGCTCCGTCGGGCTGCTCGCTCCGTCGGCGGTAGTGGAGAACACTAACCTGCCCGGCATATCGTTAACGCCGGGGGTGCCGTCTACAAATGCTTCAATACGTGCGGCAGTTAGTGCATTGGTGCCGTCGTAACCAACAAACGCAATTGCTCCAACACCGTCTTGAGCATTTACGGATTGAGTACCTGTGCCCCTTGCGTGCGATAGGAACAGGAAAGGTGAATCCGCATTTGCACCTTGCGTGTGCAAAACAGTGTTATTACCACCGATGACGTTCAGGGTGGCAGGAATGCCAGTGATAGAAGACGTGCCAACTAACAACCTGCCGGAGCTGTCGATGCGGGCTTTTTCGTCTGAAGATCCAAATCCATTGGTAGCAAAACGTATAGCATTGCCGCTATCCGTGCCCAATAAAGCGCCACCCGCAAGATGCGTCACATAAAGAGAACAGTTGATGTTGTCAGACAACGCTAGAGATCTGCCGCCACTGGCAGCCACGGCAGATATGATTCCCGTTTGAGGAGGAAGTCCATTAACACAAAGAGGCGTGTTAGGACTCGTAGTGCCAATCCCTACTCGCTGTGACCCATCAATGGTCATAGCTGTAACTTCTGTTCCTACAGAAGCCCCTGTCTTGAAAAAGATGTTTTGATTGGCACCGTTACCGGACGACTGACGAATAGTCAGTGGGCCTGTATTTTCAATGACGGTTTCACCCTGAGCAGTCCGCAACAAATAGATGCCAGCGGACGTGGAGTCCACAATGCTCATCTTTGTTGTTGCGCTAGGGCTACTAGTCCCCAGACCTAAGCGGCCACTGGCGTCCAGGCGCATCCTCTCCGAAAAGGAGCCGTTAAAAGACGCCCAAACGAAATCACCGTAAGAACTTCCGGCTTGTGTTACACCAAAAACAGAATTGACATTTGAGACGCCAGTAAAGTTAATAAAGCTAGAAACGCCGGGTGCAGACGCGCTTGAGTTATAAAGACTTAAACCATTTGCCCAAGTCGCCGCATTTGTGGCTGAGTAAGCCGTAGCAATAGCTCTTGTATTTGTTAAGTTTCCACTCGCATCAACAAACAACCGCCCAGTGCCATTAGTCGAGATGGCTACTTGATCTGCGCCGGGGGAGTAGATGCCTGTATTTGTATCACCGGTAAATGCAATAGTAGGCGTCGACGCGCTGCCTGTATTGAACTGAATTTCTGCAGCTTTACCGTCAATAAGCTGTGCTTTAGTTTGAGACATTTAACCGGTTTAACTTGCTCGTACTTCTAATTTTACAAGAAGCAGACCTGCATTAAAAAGCCCAGAAGATTTACCCCTGGGCTCAAACCTTATTCAGCTCTAATCAAAACTCAAGCAGCGTTCCAGGGTACACCGGATGCAGAAGTCGGATGTAATTTTTCCTGTACTTGGGCGGAGAGGGTTGCTTCGATTTCAGCCACTTTTTCATCACCGAAGTAATTTTTCACCCAACCCACTACAATTTCGGCGGTTAAGTCGGCATAAGGGATCAATTTTCCGGGTTCTGGTGCTTCCAGACCAATAGAACCATATGCACCTGCTTGCTCACCATCTTCAAAGTGAGAAACAGTGTAATGAACGGTATAAACAACACCATCATTTACATGGCGTTCGAGGTTAGCAATATCCCACTTGGTGAAGGCAAAATCAATCCCAGGGACTGGTGCGGCTGCAGTTTCAGGCATGGCTGATGTATTTTTGTTAATTTTAAATCAGTTCACCCTTATGTCAAGGTTAGGAGAACCGTTCACTCAGCATCATAGCTGTCATCTACAGTAATTGGATATATACTTGCCTTCGGTGGTGCCGGTTCGAACTTGGCCTTTAAACCATCGAGCATCTCCATCGTCCAATCAAGACTGACCTCTTGCTCACCATGGATGTTATCAAGAAAGAGCGGATCTTCTAGTAGATCATCGATTACGGTGATCACTAACGTCAATTTCTCAACGATCTCTTTAAATCGTTTTTCGACTGTATCTGAGCTCATGGTGCGAATGGAGTGCGTGTAGAGGTTCAACGCAGTTTAGCGGGTATCAGCGCTCGAGGCCATTATCCACCCACGGCGCTTTGATTTGCAAGGTTCCACCTAACAATTCCTGAGCTCTGGAGCCGTCCGGTTTGTGTTCGATGACAATAGGCTTCACGTATTTTTCGTGGTCTTCGGCTGCCATCATCTCCTGTATCTCCTCGATCTGACTATCAACACGTTTCATCGTCCGCTCTGTTTTCCATTCCACCCAATCGGGGAAGCAGTAACGACGAACCATCCGCACCCATTGGTTAAGCTCCCAACGCGGATCGTGATTGATCATTAGGTTCGTTATTTCATACGCTGCCGCGTACCAAATGTTGTACGACACGATACTTATATATAGATATGTTCACTGTAGGCTCTCCGCTACCAATTTGGTTAATTTATACTTGAACTAATACTGATCAGTGGATTGTGCCTTTACCCTTAAGTTCTACACATCATATTCAAGGCTTAGATGATGTTGGTCAGCTAAAACATAAAAGTTTTGCACCTCCTTGGCAATCGACTAACGATACTTCTCAAAGACCGCCAGATACAACACTACTTCGAGGTAGGAATTTTCTTGATCGGTTTAAACAGACATTAACTAACAATGTGCCAATACCTGGTAATGTGTTCTCCACTGCCAATTCAAACCAAGATGAAGATCGCCGCCTCTCAATCGGCCCAAGGGGGATCGTAGCCTCAGAATCAAGCGGTATAACTAAGACGCCAAAATGGGAATTGGAGTTAAATCCATGGATGGGTTCAGGTGCATTCTCAGCTGGTGATTTCAAGATCGGAGGTAGCTCCGGCTTGTCACCTTCCGCATTTATAAGTAAGGGTCCGGTTCGATTTGATGTTGGTTATGGTTTTGCGCCTATTGCCCCACCCGACGGTGTTCGCTTACCAGAATCTCAACCATCTAAATGGGCTAGATTATCTTTAGATATACAGCCTGAGCGTGGTATTCAGACACCAGCAGAAGTCGCTGTCGATAGAGCACTTGAATCTGATGATATGCAACCTTATGTGTCGACTCAAAATTACGATAGGGTAGAAACAGCTCGCGAAGCTGCTCAAAAATTAATCAACGATTACCGAGCAGAAAATCCATACTGGTATCGACCGTGATTCTGTCGGTTGTTCGGCATTCGAAGCGAGTGCTTTGCCTACTGCAGACATAGGTCTTTTGAAAGTTGTAATAGATTACTGCATTTCCACTTTGCGTTAAAATATAACCTGATCCGAGATACATATTCAAGCACGAAATTGTTGAGCAAAAAAACGTAATCATTGGAATTCAGAAATAATTTGCAGTTGGATGCCATCTTCAGTCTCTACCAGACGGAGCACGCCTTCGATTGAATCGTCGTTAAAGGGCATCAGGAGCAGCTGTTGAACGAAGTCGTCCAACTGGTAACCACCTGGGAGATTGGTTGTTGTGTAGTGAAAGCCAGTTGGCGTGACGAACGTAGCGGCGAATCCCATCCCTGCGTCGTCAGCAGACTTCCGCATCCTGGCGAGGTGCTGCATTGCCTGCAGATGCTCGAGACTGAGCATTTCACTGGTGCTGAGATCTTTGTCGGGGTCGACTTCTTCGTAAACGTTGTTAAGGAACTGTTCAACCAGAACCTTGTTTTGATGTCGGAAGATTTGGAAGATCATGGCGGTTTGTGCGGAGTTCGTAACGATGTGATGGTGAATACAGGGGGTGACGGTGTTCAGGTTCAGAATGAAGGGGTAGGTATTTATACTCACCCTCATGGCTGATGTTCCTTTTGATCTGAACCTGTGGCTCCTGTGCTGCTTTTGCGCTGGTGCTCTGTACCAGTATTGGCAGCTTGATCCTTAAATGGGGTAATCCCCCAATTCTTTTCAAATTCGTCTAACCATTCGTCACTCATCATGTCGATGTGTTCAGTCATAAGGTTGCGCCTGCACTGGTGTGAAAGGTGTGCTGTCCATGGTTCAGTGGTAAATGATTCGGAAAGGACGGTGCTGTTCGTTCAGTGTGCGGATGGTGGTTCGAAACTCAGGGCTTGAAGTATCGAAGCTGACGATGAATTGTTTACCGTCTGCGTAGTAGGTTAGCGAGACGGTACGGCTTGGCAATGCTGTTGATGTTGTGGTCATGGTGAGGTTTGGTGTGTTGTGTGGGCTGATTAAATGTACAGTCTCTTTAACATAATGGGGATTATGTTAGTGGATCAAGACTGAAGGAGTGAGTGGTGGACTGAAGTATTGGCATATATAGGCTGTTTGGTGGTGGCGGGTGATACCTGGTAGGGTATTATCTTTATTTAGGGTTGGGGCGTTAGTACCGATGTACTAGCGTCGTTGTTTTGGTTTGTTACGGCGCGAACTACAGCACATACCGTATTCTGATACTGTATAAATAGTTACAGAATCTACCATGAACGCTGCACTCGTCACCTACCTGACCTCTACCAAGAAGGCTTCCACCCGCGCCGCTAAGCAACACTCTTTTGCTGTTGCCCAGACCGCCAAAGAAGGTCGCGAGCTGAAGGAATCGGCCCTTGTGAACGCACGCTGACCTCTCCACCTGGCGGAAGCATGATCCAGCCGGTGTAGTTATTTGCTCGGCGGTCGATCCTGATCAACTCGAGCTCCTCCAAACGTTCGAGTGCTGTCAGGTATTGATCCAATCTGGAGGATTGTGAAGGGAGTCGTGGCACATAACAGGGTGCTGCGATCCTCTTCTTTTGATGATTCAGGAAGTAGAGGTAAAGGTTCCGTTGATTGATCGTAAGGTTGAGCATCGCTGGTGGTGGGTTGGTGTTGGTAATGACCCTCTATCGAATCCGGCGGTATTTACTTCCGCTTTCGCTTAAAACGGTGCGTCGTCAGTCCGAACGGACACTCGATCTCGTGGAATCGATCCTTTGTTGTTGTTCAGGTGTGCAGCAGCTGTCTGCATGAAAGCGGTTTCGAAGTCACGCATCGGATCGATGTCTCCGATCAACTTCAGCATCTGCACCAGCTGTTTGGATGCTCCAACCTGAGCGTTGATGTTGCCCGCTTCCCTGGCATCCATCCTGTCAGCCTGGAGAGCAGCAAAGGTTTGCGCAAAGAGGAACGCCCTGTCGTGTACAGGAACTGATTTCTTCGCTAGCTCTTCACCCTTCGCGACGTAGGTTCGTGCCTGACGGGCGGATACATTGAACTTTTGAACCAATTTACGGACGACGACGCGACCAGGCCAGCCTTCGGCTAGTAAATCGGCTGCTTCTTCGCAACGTTGTTCGAATTCTTCTTTGGTTGAACGTTGGTTGGTCATTGTTGGTGTGTGCAGAGGTTGATGAACTTTATTCCTTGCTGGCGAGAACAAGGATGTAGGTGATGATGTAGCCAACACCCAGTAAGCCAAAAGCTAACAGGATTGCTACAGCCCAGGGAAATTGATCCATTGGTCTTGTCGTGAAAGGCGTCCAGGTTTGAAGAAAACTGTACACCTGGCGTGACAACATTCAGGGATTGAGAAAGTGGTGGTGGGTGAAGTCAGAAGAAGAGTCGACCACCTTTGGAAGGTTTATCACTTCCATCGGAATCAACTTTGCCAGCCAGAGGTTCCCAATGTTGATGTAGGAACAGTTTGTACTCATCAATGATCTCAGCCAATTGTTGATTGCTGTGACCTTTGAAGGTACGCCCTAACGGTAAGCAGTCTTTGTAGATTGTGGTCTTCGCTCGAAGTGGAGCGACGTCAGGTGCTTTGTCGATGTAGGAGAGGCCTGAGCGGCTACCTTCATTCTCGAGGAGAGCGATGACCTCGAGATCACCGTTGCGTTTGACGTTGAATTGTTCGACGAGGATGATTGTGTGCATTGGTGGGTGCAGGTGGTGTGAATGTCCAATGAGTGCAGTGATTTTCGAGGAGAGCTTCTGGAAGCTCATCGATAGAGATGACCATCCAGCCATGAGTTGGAGAAAAGACGAGAAGATTCCCATGGCTGTCAGTGTCGCGATGATCGGGCTGAGATCTTGGTGAGAGGGGATAGATCTTCTGTTGTGGTGGTTGTGGGTCCGACCAGAAGACTTGGGAAGCGTAGTGTTGGCGGCTAGTCATACAAGGAGGGAAATCTAAAGAGAATATAAAGAATCAGAGGCAGAGGAAGAGCGTGACAGCAAACGTGAGACCCGTGATCAGCACTAGCTTCAACAGTTCCATCAGCGTCAATCTTTGAGAGGGACAGGAGGACCGTAGACCTGGAGCCGAGAGACGCAGCTATAGGCTTCACCTACAGCAGTTGGATAAGTGCGAAGAACACTAATCTTCAGCGGACAGTTATATATAACCTGTTGATTGAGGATCTTCTGAACACCAATGATGCAGAGAAGAGTTACACCAGAACAGATGATGAGTGGTGTCCGTTTTGCTACGTATTCAGCAGCATCAATCGCTTTGAGAAGTACTTGCTGTTGAACAGTTGATTTGCGTTTTGAAATCATGATTAGAAGTCCTCGAGTTTGATGTATTCTTGGCAGTGAACAAGCCAGTTAGCGAGATACTCTTCCACGCGGGCTAGGTTAGCGAGGGCTTCCGTGCGCTCCTCCCTAGCCATCGAGAAGGCGACATCACCTTGAGGGTAGAAATCCCTGGCGTTGCACGTGCAGTGGTTGAGAGCCGTGATGGCTGCTCTGACGGAGTTCCAGGCGGCTTTGTACTCCTGGTAGAGGTTATCAGCGCCGGAGCCGTTGAGGTGGATGGTGGGAACAGTTGTCATGAGAAGTGAGTGATGCGTTGGCGGTACCTGAGAACGTCGCGCTTCCAGTTGCTTTGAGGATGCTTCAGCACGGCCTCGAATGCAGCGTTGACACGGGCTTGAGAACCCCCGTGGTGGAGCATCGAGATGGTGGCATTGTCGAGCTCCTGGAGCAGGTGGCTGACGGGGTCCGGCGGATGCTTGGGCAGATCCCGACCCTTGTCTTTGTAGTATTGCTTCCAGTCGTCAGGTAATTCAGCGGCGGTCATAGGTTCCGTTGCGATGTGGTTGAGAGGTGGTTGAGAGGTGGTTGAGAGGTGGTTGCGGGTTACCAGCTACTGTCGTAGTAGACCCGTAGACCACCTTTGATTGCGTTCCTTGCGTATTTGCAGAAGTCGATATCGTCGTAGAAGTAGTCGTTATCACTGTTATCACCAAAGAAGAATCCGGTTGTATCACCGAGTCCTCCGTTCAACGTCTTACTCTTCACTGCTTTCTCGAGTTCGTTGATATCGTCGAGAGTCAATTCAAACTCAACTCCGTTGAACTCGTCAGTGATTAGTGTGTCCGCTTCGTAGGAATCACTGCTGTTGTTCTTGTTTCGCCAGCAGCGTTCCATCCAGCCCTGGAGGTTTGGATGTTTCCGCCACCGCTTGAGCAGAATCCAGCAGTTGTCATACTCGTAGTCCCATTTATCGACACCCTGGATGTGTTCAGGTGCGCAGCCTACTTTGATGTAGGCCCATTGATCGAGTCCCATGGTGATGTTCAGGTTGTAGGTGTGGGTGCGGTTTGACAGATGGCGTCATTGGTCAGCAGCCTTACGGCTTCATCGGTGTCCAGCTCAGCACCGCCACGCATCATCGGGCGATCCATGAAGTAGAAGGACAGGCCTTCCGCTAGGAGCAGAGACAGCATCTGTTCAGGTGTCCGAAGCTCAGCGTTAGCAGCAAGCTGTAGAACGCGAGCCTGTGTTTTGGTGAGTTTCATTGGCTTGGTGTTGTGGTGTGTGCATGGTGTAGTCAGGAGGCTACAGATCGGCCGTCGACGTAGGTGGTCGGGTTGTTGATCGCAATCCCCTTGCGCTGTTCGATCTGCTGCTTTGCTTTCAGCATCTGCTGCTCATCTTGCAGATCGTCGCTGTATGTCCAGCTTGCGCGTTCACGCAGGGAGACGACGAAGCCTCTATCAACGCTATAGAGA
>Ga0208162_1001721_pt1 | contig 11196 bp, 16 predicted proteins | sample CB_VirMetaG_4_FD_184539 | JGI IMG/M metagenome (GOLD analysis project Ga0208162, IMG submission 184539) | Freshwater to marine saline gradient viral communities from Chesapeake Bay - CB_1508_1M Viral MetaG (SPAdes) (version 4) | ecosystem: Environmental > Aquatic > Marine > Coastal | place: USA... | reverse complement strand
GGAAGTATTTCTTTTGCTCGCCTTAAATGTTTAGCTTCTTCTCTCATATGGGGTTCATAGTTTCTAAAATCAAACTCTAATTCACCCCCTTCATATTCGGACCCATCGGTTAATTGACAAGTCATCGAAAGCTTTCTTATTTTACCGTGTTCAGGACCTTGTTTTTCATATGGTTTATCCCAACCATCACAATGCCAATCATAATATTGATTGAGTTTATATTTTGTAAATTGACATGATTCTGATCTATCCCATTCAAAATTCCAACCTGCAGCTCTATTTGCTTGATGAATGTATGGGTGCAATTCTCTATATATCCATGGATCATTGAGCCATACTAAATCTGAATTTCTTTTTCTTTTCATATCTCTAATTTCATCTTTAGTAAGTTCTCTATCTCCATAACCACCTGTTCTAGCTAAAGATTCAGAATGTGATAAACCATATTTAATTATGTCATCACATAGTTTTGGTGGTATTGCTGAAGTAAAATACCAGTAATAATTAGATATATTCATAAGTTATTGTTTGAACAAAATTCAAACTATCTTTCTGTCTGTTGTTTAGATAATACATATTAGTTGATGGAAACATAATAAACATATTATCTTTTAATTGTATGTCCCAACTTCTTCCTTTTCTTCTATTGTCATCATAGAAGATTCTGACAAAACAGTTATTAGTTTTTACACCATACAGTAAAGTATAATCAGGTGAGTTTCTTAAATCGACTGGATCAATATTGAGTAATGGTTCTGTCTGTTGATTGGGTTTATACATATCACCCCAAGTTCTTTTATTCACTAATTGAAAACCATATTCTAAATTTATATGCTCACGCATATACGTATTCAACATGTCCCAAGTTCTTGAAAATGGAAACTCTGAATCTGTAAATGTAGATTGTAAAATGTCGCCTGATAATTTATCTCGATCTATTTCAAAACCTTTAGGCATTGAAACATCACCGAAGTATAAAGCTTGCTCTGTTAAAACTTTCTTTTGCATACCACCACCAGATATATATTATGCTAGACTATTTGTCAAATCCCAGGCTTGAGTTTCTTCATTCCAGTTGTAACCCCATCTGTGAGTTCCAGCTGTATTTTGATCTTGTTGTTCTTGAGTTAAAGCAGGTGCATCACCGATTGGAGATTTCCAAGATGCAGTTGCAATATGTTTTACCCATGAAGCATAAGGTTTTTTAGGCCAGAAGATTTGATCATCTTCATCCCAAGTATAACCAATACCTGCATAGTTTCCTCTAAATGGAGTTCCACCGTTTTTATGTTGTCCACCTGCTGTATTGTATGAAGTTTGAATCCACATTTGTGCAGGCCAATTATTGTGTTGTTCTAAATATTGTTGACCTACTGCTTCGTCTTCTACTCCATCAGCATTTAACATATCAGAATTATTCAAGGTTAATACTTGAATAACTTTTCCGTTTGCTCCTAGTTTTGCAAAATGTGCCATAATGTTTCTCCTTATATATTAATTTTAAATTTTAGTAAACACATAAATATTATTGATATTTGTATCTAATAATAACAATTCCGCTACCGCCTGAACCACCAGAAGTTGGATTAGGATTTGAGTTACTATTAGCTCCACCACCGCCACCACCAGTGTTTGCTGTTCCTGCAGTTCCAGATCCAAAAGATCCAGGAGGACCACCTCCAAAACCAGGTCCACCTCCAGCACTTGCTGGACCAGGATTTACAAATCCACCTCCACCTCCACCACCAGCTCTTGCTACTGGAGAAGCTGTAATACAAGATGTTGCACCTCCACCACCTGTTCCACCAGTATCATTAGGACCTTGAGTACCTGCAGTTAGGGCTCCACCACCTCCACCACCCGCATTACAAGATCCATTTCCTCCATTAGTTCCTTGGGCTGGATTTACAGGAGGAGTATTTCCTGATCCTGCTGTACAATTATTACTACCAGCTCCACCACCAGAACCACCAGATATACCATCACCATCAGGAGAAGGACCTCCTGTACCACCACCTCCGCCTCCTGCGGATGTTATCGTTGAAAAAACTGAATTAGAACCTGAAGCTCCTTTAAAACCTGTTGTAAATGGACCTGTTTGACAACCACCCGCACCACCGCCTCCAACTGTAATTGGATAACCTTGTACTGAAACTGGTAAAGCTACAGCAGGAGATGCACCTCTTGGTGAAACTGAATAACAACCTGATGCTGTTCCTGGAGATTCTCTATAACCTCCAGCTCCACCACCTGCTCCACCACTTGTTCCCGCACCATTTGTTCCAGTAGCTCCTCCACCGCCACCAGCAACTACTAAATAGTCAACTGTAGTTGAACCACATGCATTCCCTGCACAAGTAACTGTAAAAGTACCAGGACTTGTAAAAGTATGAATTTTATAATCTCCACAACAAGTAACTGTTCCACCAGTAGCTGTTACATATAAAGCACTTGATTCTTGTGATGTATCTGTTGATTCATTTGTAACTAACCAACCTTTAGTTCCATCTACATAAACAAAAGTTTTTGAAGTACCATTTGTAGAATAAACAACTGGATTAGTTCCATCTACTCCACCAATAGGAGAACTATTTCCATCAACTGATAAGTTGTTTGTTGCAAATGTGAATGCATAATCTTTAAATGCTACAATATCTCCAGCACTTGGACTAGCTGGTAAAGTTAAAGTTATTGCTCCAGAAGTTGTGTTTACAAAATATCCATTCCCACTTACTGCTGTGAATGACGCTGTCTTTGCAGTCGTATCCCAATCTACTGTACCTGTACGACCAAAACCTGTTTGTGTTGCACCACAACCTAATTGAATTGTGTCACCTGATTGTCCTAATGTAATTGTAGAACCTGATGCTGATTTTAATGAATTCGATTTTAGATCACCTGTAACAGTGATTGTATCTCCAGCATCCCCTAATTGTGTTGTACCACAATCTATTCTTGGACTAATTTTATTTACTTTTACTTCACTCATAATTTACCTATTGATATTTATACCTTATTATAACAATTCCGCTACCGCCTGTTGCTCCTGCTTGTGGAGTTCCAGGACTACTACCTGTTCCTCCTCCACCACCTCCTGTATTAGCAGTTCCGTTATTACCTCTACCAGTAGGAGTTAAAGGGCCACCATCTCCACCTCCACCTGTTCCACCTACTGCTCCGTTAGTGCAATATGGGCCAAAATATGTACCTCCGCCTCCACCACCAGCATAAGCTGTTGATGACCCTGAAATTGAAGTTGAAACACCATTACCACCTGCTCCAGCAACACAAGCAGGAGAAGCTCCTCCTACTGCACCTGCTCCACCTCCACCAGCAGAAGCTCCATTCGGGCCACTTCCACCTGTAGCACCACCATTATTACCTTGTGGTGGACTTACTGGTGGAGTATTTCCTGTTCCACCTGAAGCCGCAAAAGTAGCCGCACCTCCACCTGAACCTCCTGGTTGTCCACATTTAACACTAGGAGGAGCTTCATTTGAACCAGCACTTCCACCACCTGCTGAAGTTATACTTGAAAAAATTGATGGAGAGCCTGCTGGAATGGGATTTGTTCCATCACTAGAACCAGAAGAACCTGCACCAACTGTAATAGGATAACCTTGTACTGAAACTGGTAGTGCTGAAACACCACTTCCTAATGGACTAACTGAATAACAACCAGAAGCTGCTCCAGAAGATTCTCTAAAACCACCAGCACCTCCACCACCTGTAGAATATCTTGCTGGCGAACCAGTAGCACCAGCCGCACCACCTCCACCTACTACTAAATAATCTACATTTGCATTTGCAGGTGTGCCAGCACATGTAACTGTGAAAGTTCCTGGACCTGTAAATGTGTGAATTCTATAATCACCACAGCAAGTAATAGTTCCACCTGTTGCTATAATAAAATCACTTACAAAACCTTGTGAACTGTTTCCAGCATTAGTTACAATCCATCCTTTAGTTGCATCTACATAGACTAATGTTACAGATACACCTGATTGATTTAAAATATAATCAGAAGCATTTCCTTCAATATTAGAACCATTTCTTCCAACTGTTAAATTGTTGGTCACAAAATTATTTGCATAATCTGAAATAGCTACAATATCTCCTGCTGATGGAGATGTAGGTAATGTAATTGTAAAAGCTGATGAAGTTGTATCCGCAAAATAACCTGTTCCTGAAACTGCATTTGCTGGATCTGCTGTGATTGCAGTTGTGTTCCAATTAACTGTTCCAGTTCTACCGAATCCTGTTTGACTTGCACCACATGCAAGAGTAATGGTATCGCCACTTGCACCAAGTGTAATGGTTGAACCACATTTGTTAGCGATGTTAGCACCGCATTGATTTTGAATATTGTTTACTTTAATTGTACTTGCCATAATTATTGATACCTGTACCTTATTATTACTACACCTGAACCGCCGTTTCCACCAGTTCCACCAGATCCACAAGTTCTTCCAGATGAACCACCTCCACCTCCACCAGTATTTGCTGTAGCTGCACATCCTGGAACACCAGCTCCACCAGCAGCTGTTCCACCTGCTCCGCCACCGCCTGTCGCTGTTCCACCAGATCCACTAGGTGCTGAACCACCTGAACCACCTCCACCTGCTCTTTGAGTAGGTGTTGCATTAATAGATGATGTTGCTCCTGTTCCACCAGATGCACCTGGACTACTAGGAGTATTACCTTGTCCATCTTGTCCATCTCCACCAGCTCCACCTCCTCCAGAAGCATTTAGAACTGCACCAGGATTTCCACCATCTCCACCAGGATTACCTTGTGGGGGATTAACAGGAGGTGTATTCCCTGCTCCACCATCAGTCCATCCATCTCCACCTTCAGATGATCCACCACCTGATCCACCAGAATTACCTGTTGCATTAGTACAAGGAGAAGAAGCACCTGTTATCCTAGATCCACCTCCACCACCAGCTGTAGATGTAATTGTTGAAAAAATTGAATTATTTCCATTAGCTCCCCTATTAGTTGTTCCACAAGAGTTGGCAGCAGAGCCTGCTCCACCACCACCAACTGTAATTGGATAACCCTGTATTGAAACTGGTAAAGCTGAAACGCCTGCTCCTAATGGACTTGCTGTATAACAACCACTTGCTGCACCTGATGATTCTCTAAAACCACCTGCTCCACCTCCACCACCACCATAAATTGATCCACTAGAACCAGCACCTCCACCACCTCCTCCAGCGACTACCATATAATCTACCGTAGTTGATCCACATGGGTTTCCTACTGAAGAAACACAAAAAGTTCCAGGTCCAGTAAAGGTATGAATTTTGTAATTTCCACATGTTGTTTCTGTTCCACCTGTTGCAGATATAAATGTTGGTAATTGAAAAGATGCATCATTTGAATTTACAACAACCCAACCTTGTGTCGCATCTACATAAACTACTGTAGCTGTCTGTCTGTTTGTAGATATACCACCATTACCTGTACCACCTTCAAAATTTGATCCATTTCTTGCTAATGTAATAGCATTTGTTGCAGCTGTTCCTGCATAATCCGCTACAGCAACTATATCTCCAGCACTAGGTGTTGCAGGAAGTGTTACAGTTATCGGTCCAGAAGTTGTGTTAACAAAATAACCATTTCCACTTACAGCAGTAAAACTAGCCGTCTTCGCTGTAGTGTCCCAATCAACCGTTCCAGTTCTTCCAAAACCAGTCTGCGTTGCACCAGCTGCTAAAGTTACTGTATCACCTGATTGACCAATCGTTAATGTTGATCCGCATTGTGATGATATTTGATTAACTTCTATTTTTGACATTATACTATTACTAAAGTCCCTGTTACTGTGATTGTTCCAGGTACTGTAATAGGTCCCGCTAGTACACCATTTTCGATGGTTTGCGTACCGTCAATTGTACCTGCTTGATTTGGTATAAATTCATTAGGGGCTGTTCCGCCTCCAATATATTGGATTCCATTTACTATTGCCGTCATTGTTCCTCCTACGAACTAATTGTGTCGATGTATGAAGTAACTACATCTAAACTAGATGCAGTATCACTAACTGCTTCAAGTACATCTCCGCTTTTTAAAACTATCTTCGCTCCACCTTGAATTAATTCAATTGCAGAATTTGGTGGAATTGCAACTCCTTTTGCTAAAAAGTAATCACTACCACCATTTGCAATTTTAACATCAACTAAAATAGTAGACGATACAATGTTACAACATCTGATTCCAATAACTGCATCATAATTACCTGCAGTCAATAAAGCTTGGTCTGATGTTCCAATTTGTCTTTGAAGATCGTTTCTAAAATCTTGTGCCATATTTTTTTCCTATTTATAACGCAACAGCCATTGCAAGTGCAAAACCTGCTGAAGCTGCTCCGACTGGTGTACCTGTTGCGTCCAGATAAACCGATTTACTTGCAGGCATTGTACAAAATACATCTAATGTACTTGAACCACCTGAATTAAAGTTAATCTTTGAAGTGTTACCTGCAGAGTTACTTAAAACTGTATCTCTTTGTAAAGTTGTAGAAGCTGATAAAGTTCCTAAACCTACCTCAAAGTTTGCTGTGCCTTGTTCAAAGATAGCGTAATAAGTTGTATTAGAAGTTCCAATACCACTATTAAATGTTATGAAACCAGTTGCAGCACCTGCAAGTGTAATGTCACCTGTGCCTTGTGTTGTACTAGTTTCTTTTACTCTATCATTTATAACCAACGCCATAAATTTTCTCCTTAACTCATACTAATAATTGCATTAGCAGGTGTAGCAGGATCAGGAAACGTAATAGTAAAAGTACCATTCGTTGCTGTCTTGTTACCACCAAAATCTAAAACCACTACTAGTCTATTTGCTGTACCATCAACTGTATCCGTATTATATATCGCTGCAAAAGCTGCAGTGAAAGATGCACTAGTATAACTAACATTATCAAAGTCTACTGATGCAACTGCAGTGCTTGCTGCAACTCCAAGATTTGTTAATGTTTTAACAGAATAGTTAGTGCCACCTGTTGTATCTACTTCACCATTACCAGTTCCTAACAAAGCAACTGTTGATGAAGTTGTATATGGATTAGTTGTATACAAAGAAATTTTAAAAGTGTTTCCTCCAGAAGCTTGAAAGTCGTGTTGTCCAGAAAAGAGTGCACCTCTAAAACTAAAAGGTATTATATTTGCCATATTATTTTATCTCCTTAATTACTTGATGGTGGTTTTACGTTTAGTTGAGCGCGAACTTCACCATCTTGATATTCGTCTCTGCGTCTTGTACCGATTTGCTCGATAGCATACGATTCTAAAGCTTCATTATATTGCGCTTGATAGTATTGTAACATATCCTGCGGACCTTTCAAGTATCCATATGCATTTACCAGACAAGCGTACAAAAGTAAATCTTGATATTTGTTTGATAGATAAGTTCCAGTTGTAGCCGGAGCGGGACTTGAAGTTGTGTCTGTAATAGAATCTGGCTCTTTGTCATAAGCTAGTGTAATTTCGTAAGTTTTATCAGGCGTTGGGGCCACTACCCAAAAGGTTTCATCCCAATTAGCATAGTATTTTGGAATATCTACAGCCTGTGTACCAGGTGTAGAATAGTATTCTGCCATAAAACTAGTGTCTCTTTGTTCTAAATAGAATTGATTTCCAGCCTGATCTTTAAATTGTACATATCTAATTGCTCTTAAATCAGATGGAATAGTTACATATCTGTTTCCAATAATTGCATTTGATGTTGCATAAAATACATTTTGATCTGTGTCTATTGCTCTTGTAATTTTGTTTTCTGCATTTTTTATTATTGTTGATAAAACAGAATCAGATAAAACTGTGCTACTAACTTCTGTATAGTTTCTAATATCAGTTCTTAAGTTATCTAAAGTGTATGCCATTATCCGTTTACTACCTCAAGTGTTACTGGTCCTGCTGAACAGTTTGCTCCACCACCTTGTATATTACCTGATGTAGCATTACTAGTACTAGTTATGTAAAAATAATTTATTGGAGTTGTTAAAGAATCTGTTGTTGTAGCTCCTGTAACATTACCTGCTGAATCTATTTGACCTAATGCAATAGTAAAACCATTTGCATTATTTAAATCACTTACATTGTCAAATGTAGGAATGTTTCCAAACGATTGTAAATTTTTTAAATCTGCTTCATCTGCACCACCGGGTCCTGCAGAAGTTACAACAGGAGGTCCTCTAAATCTTACAATATCACCTGCAGATCTTTGATGATCTTCTGAAAAAACATTTACGTAAGTTGTGCCACCATAAATAATAGATGTAAATGGATTGTTACCTAAAAGTATTAAACTTGTTTTAGACGCTGGTTGTGGTCTTGGATTATATAAAGCTTGTGCATCTGATCCAATTGGTTTTGGTTCTAGTTGTGGTTGCTTTGGTTCATACTCTGAAGTGTGAACTAAAAATCCATTCCATTCTCTTACCATTTCATCATAAGGAAATGCCATTCCTGATCTATCAGAAATTGCTAATGCGTGTTTACCTGATGCATACTTACCCATTATACTCCATCTCCATAAAACGTTTGTGGTGAAATGAAAGTAGATGTACCTTGATTGTCTGCATCAAGTGCTCTTAACAATTCACTTTCATATCTTCTTTCTAATTCTTGACTTCTATCTGGTGAATATTTTAAACTTAAGTAATAAGCTAATCCAGACATCATACAAGGATAGAATCTATTTACTACATCTGATGTATTGTTATAATCTCCAACATCTTGAATTTTAGATAAATAATAAAAACAAAATTGAAAACTACTTGGTGTAGTTGTGCTTGATACACTTGAACTTGGTGTCGTATATAAAAATACGCTTGGATTTAATTTTCTATCTACATAATATTGTGAGGGTGTACCTTTAGCTAATTTGTTTGGTGTTTGTGAATATGTTGATCTATCAATTTTTGTAAGTGCTACATCTACTGGTGCAGTTGTAGTAGAATTATTTCTATAATATGCTTCTAAAACTGTATCTATATCATCAGGAAAATTTTCTGAATCAGATGCATAATTGTATTCTGCTTGTCCTTCGACTAGTGGTACTTTAGCTAGTTTTACTTTCCATAAATGAACACCTCTATTACCCCATTCTTGAAACATAATATTTAAAGAACGTCTTGCAGATCTTAATTGATAACCTGTTCTAGTTCCTTTCATACCTGTTCTCTCAAATGCTTCTTCTATAATATCATCTATTTGTGGATTGAATTCTGTAGTTTCTGAAGTAGGTGAAATAGTTTGTGCAGTATTACCCATACCACTATGAACTGTACAGTAATAAAATAATAAAGGTGCGCCTGTAGTTCTAACGGGTGCAACATTAATAGTTACTTTAGCTCCAGCATTTCCAGGAACTCCAGTTGTAGTTACGCCTGTAGTGTAAGCAACACCTGCTGGTGTTGCGTGTGTACCATTAGCAGTAGTTGAAAAAGCTAATTGATGGGTTAGGTTTGTACTATCTGATTGGTCGAAGATATAAGTATTGCCTTCTTGTAAATACAAGACAACATTAGCCTCTCCGTTAATATAAAATTTATTACCGGTACCGTATTGATTAGTTCCCGTTGCTACGGTTACTGTGTAAGTTATTGTAGCCACAATTTAATCCTACGTAAATGTTATAGTAACACCAGGTGTTGCAGTTAAATCTAAATAAATTCCGTCGTCAAATAAAATTCCAGAACCAGGAACATAAAAATCTATTCCTTCAGTTCCAAATTTAAATGTAGCTATTACACTTCCAGCTGCTCCTCCAGATTTAAAAATTATACTAGAACTCGCTGCACCTTCCGCTTGAATTCCTGTTATTCTAGCTCTTTGTCCTAAAGGAACCATTTGTGCGTCTGCTGTTGCGTGGGCTACCTGTTGATCACTTGAGTATGATGCCATTTGTTTCTCCTGTTAAATTTTGTGTGGGCCGAAGCCCACACTCAATTAATTATTAACTTAAGTTTCTGTTTTGTAAATATAATACAGTAGCTGTAGCTGCACCAGCTGTTGCTGCAGTTCCAGTTTGATTGTAAGTTGCTACGACTTGAACGTCTGAAGTACCTACATCAATTAAGTTTCCAATTTGAGAAACATCTGAAGTAGCAAGAACTCTTGCTTGAGCCCCAGCTGCTAATGCATCAGCAAATTGATCTGCTGTTGAACCATCACCAAAATCAATAGTGTTAGTTGTACCTGCATTAAAAGCAGTTGTAACATCTAAAGTAATTTGAAAGATTTGGCTGTTCGCTGGTAAAGTTGCAATAGTTGTTGTTGAACCATTTGCACCAAAAACAATGTTAGCTGATTGAGCCATTAACACAAAACCTGTGTTTGCTATGTTATCACCAACAGTTGAACCAGTTGTGTTTGATATCGTTCCCGCTTTAATCGGTCCCGAAAATGTAGTTGTTGCCATTTTATATTCCTCCTAGAATATCTGAATACTGTCCTCTAGGGTTGTCGACTATACGCGTCAGTATTCATCGTTTATTTAATGTATAGTGTTTAGAATATATACTAGTTTTTAGTAGAGCGCAAGAGAGCCTGTAATGTGAAATGATTTTTCAACGATGTAGCTTTTTATTAAGTAGCTACAGAAACTTGGGGAACCGTTTCATTAACCTTATTATCTAAATGAGCTTTTTGTGCTTCAGCCATTTTAATATGGTTAATAACTTCTCTTACCTTATGATCTATTTTGACCATATTGAGAGTATATCTACCCTCGTTAAGATGCTCCTGTTCCCAGTTCAACTCCAAGGACCTTTTTTGTTTGTAAAGGTCTTCCAGATGTTTTTGCATCGATAACCTCCTCAAAAGTTATTCTATTTGTCTTGGAATCATAACTGTTTCCAAGATATTCCCATTTTATACTGTTATCTCCTAGTTTGTCAACTATTGAATTTTCTATAGATTCTGTAGTATCCGCAGGAGATTCTATTTCAAATCTTGCGTGATGGTCATAAGCCCAAATATTTATGAGGAATTTAGTCATTTTCTCACCCTATATTAAAAAAGGGGCCGAATTGTGTCCGGCCCCTTTAAAATTATTGGTTACGTTGCGTTTGAACCAAAGATACCTCTTGGATCAGAGAATCCAAAAACATATCTTTCTCTCGCTTTGTATCTAACGTTTCCAGTATCAAAGTCACCTTCCATTGAAGTTTTGATAGGTGATCTG
>Ga0208162_1001719_pt1 | contig 11202 bp, 5 predicted proteins | sample CB_VirMetaG_4_FD_184539 | JGI IMG/M metagenome (GOLD analysis project Ga0208162, IMG submission 184539) | Freshwater to marine saline gradient viral communities from Chesapeake Bay - CB_1508_1M Viral MetaG (SPAdes) (version 4) | ecosystem: Environmental > Aquatic > Marine > Coastal | place: USA... | reverse complement strand
CCACTTTGTTACAGTATAACCGATAGTAACTAACAATAATAATATTTTTAATGTCATTTCTATTTGCGCAAAAGTGGTAACACCTAATGTCCCTAAATTAATAATGTATAATCTAATTTCTGAAAGACTCATTTTTTTCTTTTTACAGATTTAACTCTTCGTGGTTTTCCTTTAGGTTGTCCTAGCCTTTTCTTTTCAGCAATTTTAGTGGCTTTTTCTTTAGCCGACATTTCGGACGCGGTCTTGGGGGTTTCATTAGATATACGTTTTTTAGGGCGGCAATATGGCACACCTCGTTTTTCGCCAGCACGTCTACCACAAGGCTTGCCTGTACGGACATCAATCCATTCTTCTTTAAACCAACGTTTAAGGCTTGCCCCTTTTTTTGTTTTACGTACTGCCATTTATAAGTGATTACGTAATTTATTTCTTTTTAGATTTATTTCCCCAATTTTTAGCACCAACTTTGCGGCATTTTGCTATTGCCCCGCTTGCGTAGGCAGATGGAAATACACGGTAACGTGCCTTTACTTTTTTATAACATGCATCTTTCGCCATTAGTTTATTTTTTTACGCTTAATTTTTTTACGTTTAACTTTCTTTAATCCTGTATAAGGTGGTTTTGTTTTTGGTGTTGATTTTTCAATAAGCCCAACATCCCATTTTGAATAACCAAGAGCCAGTGATATAGCCTGCCAAGTTTCTACGTCTTGCCTTATTGGTGTAGATAAGTTATCTAGTTTTCTTATAACTCTATCGACCGGTAAATTTGTGGCGGCTGATATAATTTGACCAGTAGCTTCAAAAGCAGGATTATCTAGGCTAAAGCCCTCTGTTCGCATTTTTTTGAGTGTTTGCTTATATGTAAAAGCTCTACCCGCTGCTAAAAACTTTCTCATTTTAGAGTCAATAGGTGGGGATAAACTTAATGCTTTAAGCGCTGCTTTTTCATAATCGGGCCTTTTACTTTTTGCTTGATTTATTGCTTCTAAAATCATATTTTTACCCGCCGCTACTGCGGCGCCACCAAACCCTAAGCCCCTAAGCAAAGAATCTGCGGTGGAATTTGCTATTCTATAATATCTATTTTTTTCTTCTTCTTCAGTTTCATCATCAAACATCATAGCAAAAGCAGCAGATTGCAAACCACTAAATATAATATTTTGTATAGCGGTGTAATACATTAATTTACTCATATTAGTTTTCCAATCTCCCCGCTTATTAATTAAGTCTAAAGCGGCTTTTTTGCTTAAACGAGCATATTGCATAGGTGTGTTAGCAAAAGCTAATATAATGCGGCCCAGCGGGCTTGCTTGTTGCATAGAAATTCTATCTGGACGAGAAGATTGCTGCGTTTCTTCAGCAATTTCTTGAAAATCTAAAAATGCCTGTTCTTCAGCTTGCGATTGCTCCATTCCTTCTGCTAAATATCTATTTAATCTATTTCGATAAAATGATGCGCCACCTACTGCTATTGCATGAGAGTCTGCTATTTGGGTAGGCAAAAAACCAGCTTTTAATAAATTTCTAAATGCTGCGGCCATTGGGTTTTTACTTCCTTCCGCTGCTTTAGCAATTTCATCCGCGTTTACGTCTGTTTTTAACCCTGATCTTCTTTGCTTTAAAAAATCAGAATTCATAAGCATAGTGTAATCTTTCCAAAATTGTTTTTGGTTGCCAATTGTTTTTGCAACGGCTAGCGGGTTATTATCACTAAAGTTTATAAAGTTTACTAGTGACAATTGCTGTAATAATGCAGATCTTGTATTAAAAAACATAATAGCACCTACAGAATTATTTATCCAGTTCATTAGCTGATTAGTTAATTTATTAGAACCCATTGGTCTGTGCCTACCGTTTTCCATGCGATAGAGTATATCTTCTAGAGCATCTTTATAGTTTTTACCAAATTTAGCTTCTAACTTATTTAATACAGCCGGTGTAAAAAATTCTTTTTTAGCTTCAATAAATTCTTTTAAATATTCTTGTCTAGCTGTTGTATTAATATAATCAATTATATCAATAGTAAGAGAGCTTCCTTCCCATCCTTTTTCTGGCTGAGGTAAATTTAATACAGTTATACCTTTTATATTTTGCGCAAATCCTAAAAGTTCAGGATTATTCATAACAAATTCAGCTAATTCTGTTTGCTCTTGCGCTGTTATGCCTGGCACTTTGTAGCCTAAACTATCCCAAATATAAACCCTAACAGATTCTTCATTAGTAAACCCTGTTTCATTTTTCTTATTTAAATTACTAGGTGTTTTTCTAATTAATTTTTTAAGTTCTCTAAAACTAGCAATAGCCTGTTGCTTAGCTATATCTAATTTCATTATACCTCTAGAAAACGGCATAACTAAGTTATCTTTAATAAAAGCTAAATCTTTATCTCCTTTTTCACCTTTACCAACTAAATAATACATTAATCCCATAAAGTCGTCGGCTGAAGGTGGTATAATAAATTTAAATACGCCTTTTCTTTTACCAAGCTTAGCTGCCTTAACGTCTGATATTTCTGTGTTAACATCAATGCCAGTCGCATCTGCAATAAGTTGATTAAATTCACCAACTGGCAATTCGCTTTTTCTTAAATTAATTAAATCATTTTGTATATCAATACCAGACTCTTCGTATCTTATTTCAGGATCTTGCGCTAATGAATAATTAAAACTAATAGTGGTTTTCTTTTCTTTATTTACTTTTTTATCTAAAGATTTAGATATAAGAGCAATTTTACTTTTGTTTAGCTCAGATACTAACTGTTCTCTTGTAACAAGCTTATCTGAAATTAAATAAGACATTGTTAACCTTGCTAAGTAAGACGCAGGAGATATATGCTCATATACTAAATTATCAAAATTACCTTTTTGTATATAAGTAATTTTACCTAATAGTTTTAGTGAAGTTCTCATATCACCTATTTCAGCCGCTAAAAAAGCTTTAGCCATAGATATATCACCTAAACTTTTAAAGTAATCTACTTGATCTAAAAAATATGCTTGGGCTAATTCTGACTGTAAATCAAATTCAGTTAAATATTGTTGAGCGTTTACTCTAAACTTTTTATTAGTAGGGTCTTTGATAGCAGTTATTTGGGCATCACCAACATATATTCTTCCTTTTTCTATGCGGAATAAATCTTTAAACTCGGGATTTTTATTAATAATTTTACTATACACATTATCCCAAACTTCTTGATTTGTATTAAATACTTTCCCTTGCGCCCTAACATTTCTACCTGTAAATCTAATAAACTCAATAAATCTATCTATTTTAGCACTATTGTTTTCTGCATTATTAATAAAATTATTTGCAAAATTTACTAAAGAATCTACATATTTTTTACCATTAGCAGTTAATCCTTTATCATTTCTTAATGAAACATTAAATCCTCCCGCGACTAATAAAAGCCCAGCCTCTTCCGAAACCTTGTCAAATCCTTCATTATTTAAATATTGAACTTGATCTTGCCCTAATCTTTTGCCTAAATTAGGTGGAAATTCTAATTCTAAAACTGTTTTTATAGTATCAATATATTCTTTTGTAACGCCTAAGCTATTAGCTATAGCCTGCGTAGACTCGCCCTCTTCTAATAATTCAACTAATTTTTTAGTGTCTACTAATTTTACTTTTTTACCTAATTGGCTAAATCTTAAATTAATATCACGCTGTACTCTTAATGCAATTTTAGCTCTATCAGCTTCAGATAAACCTTTTTCTTTAGCAACGCCGGGGGTCATATCAAAAGCTAATTGAACACCAATGTTTCTAGCTAGCTCGTCTTTTCTAGTGCCAAGCGTTGACGCAGCTGTGGTATAGCCTAAAATATCTTGCATTTTTTTGCCTTCAAAAGCCCCTCTAAAAAAAGCAATAAATTGAGCATCTGTTGGCATTAATAACTGGTAAAGAACAGGACCGTCAGCATCATTTTCTGTATAAACTCTGCCCAGCTCTGTATATTTATCTATTTCTGCTTGTGTGGTTAATCTTTTTACAAACTTAGTAAATATTTTTTGGTTATCAGGCAATACACGCTCAACTTGTACCCAATAAGACAACGGTAGATTTTCAAGTAGTGCTTGTTTATTTTCAAGCAAAAATTCAGTATAAGTGTTGCTTTTACCTAAAGCATTTTTTAATGGTTTAAATAATTTTTTCTTATAAGTATCAGTTAAATACTTTCTTAAATCTTTACTGCCAAAGTCAGGCAAATTACCTTCAAAAGTTTCAAGTACTGCAGCTTCAACCGCTTCTTTTATTTCTTGCGTTACAAAATTTTCTTTATTAACAGTTAATTTTGTTTTTAGTACTGATTCTTTTGTTTGCTGTTCTTGTGTAATATTTCTATCAATAGTTTCTTCAATATTAACATCTTCAGCTTCAATTTCAAATTGTCTGCCTGTAACCGTCGGGGCATCTATAGAAATACCCTTTTCTTTTTTAGCGTACTTCTTTTTTACATCTAATAATGCTTTTTGTACTATAGGCGTTTTACCGTATAAATAACCAAATAAACTTTCGTTTTTGGCTGGATCAAAGTTTTTAACAAATCTAAAAGATACTTCTTCTTGCACCTCTTGTATAATTTGGTTTTGTATTTCTGGACTTAAAGATTGCAAGGATTTATCTTTTAATACGTAGCCAAGTATAGATTTTTGCATTACTTTACCAGCAGTAATTTCTTCATATGCTTTCAAATAATCTTCAGAAGTTTGGAAATCACTTAAGGTGTTATATTTTTTATTACCTTTTTCGTCTTGAACAAGTTTATCAAATGTTCTCTTTAGATCGTCTTTAGTTGGCGTAATCGCTGCTTTTCTTAATTCTTCGGGTGTTGTAGCGTCGACTCTTGGGGCAATAGCATCTGCTATTTTAACTTTTGGGCGTTTTGCATAAAAGCTACGATTATAATTTTTAATAAAATTAAATGCAGCTTCACCGGTTGTTATATTAGCAGCATTAATTTCAGTAGAAGACATGCCTAGCGTATATTTGAAATAATCATTTATTTTATCAGATATGCCTTGCCAAAATGTTCTATCTTGCCTTTCCCACGTAATATTTTTTTGTGCAATCTCATCTGACAATGTAGTAAATACTTCCTGCGCATAAATAGCTTTCGCTTTTTGCTTCTGCTCTTTTGTTTTTGTAGGGTCGTTTAATACTGCATCGCGATCTTTAGCATATATATTATTTAAACGTTGGTTTATAGAATTAACAACGCCTTCAGAAATGCCTTTGCCCTTTTGATCTTGTATATATTGATTTAATTGATCGCCTAACTCTATTAGTTTATTATTATCAAAAGTACGATCTAGAACAGCATGAAGTACCTCGTGGGCAATACTAACAGCGCTTGCAGAAAAGTTTTGGTCTACAATAGACTCTAAAGCATTTTTATTTATATTTTCTTGCGCTACTAATATATATTGTTTTTCACCAGCTTTATAAGGCGTAATGCTAGCTGATACATTTCTGCCAGCTAAACTAGATATAATAGATTGTCTATCTCCCTCAAGCTCTTGCGGAAGGTTTGTAGGATTTGTAATATCATCTAATATTACTAATTCTACATCTTCTTTTAATCCAAGCTTTTTCAAAAACTGAATACCAGCCTCTAATGAATCATTTTGTAAAGCTTTATAATCTTTAATTGTAGTAAAACTATTTTCAGTTTTTAATTTTTGCGTTTGTTTTATTTCAGCAAGTTCTTGATTTATTTGTTCAATAGAGTTTGTTTTATCTGGTCCAATACCTGTTTTTTCTAAAATGCTTAATGTATTATATAAATCAGCTACACGCGCTTTTAGCTGTTTATTATTTCTAGACTCTACTGTATTATCAACCTTAATTTTGGTATCGGCGTTAAAAGCAATTTTATCAAATTGGGATTGATCAATTCTGCCAAGTTTTAGCATGTTTTGCGCAAATGTTTTTATACGCTCCCCTGAAACATTTTCAGCTAACGCATAATCTAAGTTTATAAGCCTATTTGCTATTTTTTGTTTGTATGCCGCGGAATTTTTATAAGCAATAGTTAAAGCCATGTTTGGAGATTTGCTAAAACCCCCACCAATTGCTTCAGATAATATTTCTTTGCCTTCTATACCTTGCCCAGATATTACTTGCGCACCAAATTCCCCTAATGCCTCAAAGCCAGGGTCCACAACTAAAGCGCCTGTTGCAACCGCTGCGGTTTTTCTAAAAGCACCAGATAATGGATTATATAATTTTGGCACAATTAGTGACTGAATACCGTCTACAAAGCCTATAGTTAAACCTCTTTTTAATCCTATTTCTCTACCTTTTTCCCAAACTTCTTCATCTTGCATCATTTGAGAAACTTGGTCAATATCTGTTAAATCATATTTTAAACTGCCAGCGTCTAGTATAGAATTAGTATATTCATTTACAGCGTTTGTTAGTGCCTGCCCAACGCCTAATCCACGAAGCCCCCCTATAATAGCGCCCGGTATAGCCCCAAATCCACCCGCCGGCGCTCCAGCAGCCGCTCCGATACCAGCGCCACTAATAGTAGTTGTAGGTATAATATATTTACCAGCGCCCAATAATTGGCTAATGCTTCCAGCAAACAGAGCAGCCCCAATTTCTAATACATTGCCCCCTGACTCCGTAAATATATCGAAAGCTTCAGCGGTAGACTTAGCGTTGTTATATCTTGCAAAAGTTTCAGATGTAAGCAAGCCCTGTTTTTGAGCAGTTTTAGCGGCTATTTTTTTATATGCTTTAGCTAATTCTTTTTCGTCATTAATATCTGTAATACCTAATTCAAGTTTAAGAAGTTCTAACCCTATTTCAGATGTTTTTTTGCCAGTTTTCCAAGAGTTTATAACCCCCTCAAAACCGTCTGTATATTCTGCTCTAATATTTTTATTATCTCGTAAACTATAAAATGTTGCAATTTCTTTTTGTGATGCTTGAAATCTAGATTGGTCTTCTATTAATGCTCCGTACTCTTTTATAAGATTGTTTGCTTCATCAACTTCAGCTTGGTCACGAAATGCATAATTTTTTATTCCACTAATCCCCACGCCAAATCTTGCTTTAAATACAGAATCTAATTGAGCTGCTTTATTTTGTATTTCGTTACCTTGTTGAAATAATTTAATTTGGGCCTCTTCTTGTTTTTGTGCGAGTTGTTTTTCAAATTCAAAATAAGCGTCTTTAGAATTTTTATATTCCGGGGTATCTACAATTTCTTTAGTTCTTGTTTTAATGTCTGAAAGTATAGGGGAGATTGCGTTGTAACCTTTAAGCATACCTTTTTCATCAAACAAATCTGGATATTGCTCTATTTGCTCTGGAGTTCCTTGCTCTCTAGCAATAACAGCTCTTTTTTCCCCATAGCTTTGTGTTCCTGGTACTGCTTTTGTTCTTTGATATGTAATTTTACTTTCAATAAATTCTTCTTTGCTCCCTAAAAATTCATTTTCTTCAAATAATGGATTTACAGTATTGTAATCTATATTAAAGTTTTGCAAAAAAGATTTTTTACTTTTTTCAATAGCATCTTCAGTCTGCTCAAGGCCTATATCATCTGGGAAAGCTTCGGCTATTTTAGCTTCAATTTGTTCTAATGATAAATCAGGGTTTTCGCGAAGTAATTTTAATCTTAATTCAGTTACCGGATCCATTAACTAATTTGTTGCGTGGTTGGAATTTTAATATTACTTAAATCTAAATTTGGGAAATCTCTTTTTAAAGCTTGCATAAGCTCTTTTATTTGTTGAATTTTTTGGTTGCGTTCTTTTGTTGCGGTTTTTCTAAAACGAGGCGCAACCACCCGGCCGCCCGCTTCATTAATTAATTTTTCTATGCTATCTAAGTAATTTTTACCATAAGCGTATTCGCCTCTTAATTGCGTAACTTGAGTAATTTCATTTTTAGCAGGGACAGGGGGTAGTTTATTACCGTCGGCTGTAAGAGCAGGCGAGGGTGTTGTAGAAAATAAAAGCTTAGACGGGTCATAACCCTCAGTATTGCTTAGTTTTGCCAATGCACTTACAATTTGGTTTTCATCAGCTTCATACAATTGAGCTAATGCTTGCCTAATATTTTGAACAGGCCTTAAATCAGAGGTATAATAAGGCGCGGGATATTTATTAGAAATTTCTTCCATGGTTAGTGCATCGTCTTTGTCTAACGTTCCATCGGCGATTGCAGCCTGCTGAGCCTCAAGTTCTGCATTAATAATATCTTGTTTCGTGTTTAAAGTGTTGCTTCCTATTCCAGGTAATGAATCAGGTATATTGCCATTAGAATACATTTGTTGCGCGGCGGCGGTAATATTATCAGTGTCTATAGTATATTTTCTTTCAAAGTCTGTAAGGTTACTGGTTTTAGGTTCAGGAGCTTTATACAATTTAGCAGCCTCAGAACTTATATTTAAATAATTATCCATAAGTTTTTCTTGAACAAACGCTTTTAATTCAGCACCTTCTAATGCTAATAAGGTAGATTTTTCTTCCGGTGTAGATAAAAATAAAGGCTGGCCATTTATAAACCCATCAATACCCACACTTTTTAATTCTTGATCAGTATAATTATTCAATAAATTACCAAGCCCGATAGCAAGCTTATTATATTGTGTATCGCCTTCTTTTATTTCTTTGCCTGTAGATTGGCTATATTTTTCAACGGTTTCGATTTGTGTTGCATGTGCGGTAGCTAAATTATAATTTGGCATTGCAAAATCATCAAGTTGATCTTGCCTATATTCTCTGCCATTTGCAATATAAGTTAAATTTCCCTTGCCGTCTTCTCTTACATCAAATTTTTTGTTTAATAAAATAGCATCTAAATCAGCGGCTACATCTGGGGGTATAGCGGTGCTAAGCTGCTTAGTTTTTCTAACTTCGGCATATTGTTTTGCAATAGAATTATAATTTATAGCATTTTGATTAAGACGATCAAAAGCGCCTTTTATAGAATTTATTTCAGAAGTTATTTGTAAATAACGGTCATCAGTTGGAGATAAGCCTTGCCTTTCTTGTAATAAATTAGCAGCTTTTCTTTTAGAATTCATTAAGGCACCTGTGAGAGCCGTATTTACTTCGGGCACTTCAAATAAACTTGGGTCATAATCGTCCCCTATAGTATTAAGTGTTGCTGAAATTTCAGCATCTATTTTTTTGCGTTCATCTTGGTATTTTTCAAATAAACCAAAACCTTTTTCAATCCCAGCCGCAAAAGATTCTGCTATTTTAGCGGGTTGTTTTGATTTGCCTATTTGAGCCGCACCGTCAACTAAAGTTTTATCAGCTATCATAATTAAAATATTTTTTCAAGGCCTCTCCCTATTGATCCAAATAAACCTGTTTTACCCGCAACACCTTCGGCCCCTGGTGTTGCTTTTCCGCCAATAGCCGCTAATGCTCCGACCCCGCCAACGGCTTGCCCAATTGCCCCGGCTAAGCCCCCGCCGGCTTGTTGTCTAGCTTCATTGGCCGCCGCTAATCTTTGTTGAGACATTCCTAAAAGTGTCGCGGTTTTTTGCGCTTCCATTTGTTGAGATAGATATTCGCCTTGCCCTCTCATTTGCTGCATTCTAGCTTCTCCTTGCGCTGCTAACATTTGATTACGTTGTTCTTGTTGGCCTATACTTGCCGCCGCTGCTTGTGCCGCTTGCGTTTGTTGATTTGCTAAGCTTTGTGCTAATGCTGCAATACCGCCTCCGCCAGCAGATGCGGCTAAATCCCCCAATATATTAGCCCTACTCTGTTCGGCTTGTTGTTGCGCAAATTCCGCGGCTTGTGTATTTACAGTAAGATCTTCGAATGTATTTGTTATATTTTTATATGGATTAGAAGTATCTAAGGCTTCATAACGGCTTTTCATTGCATTAAATTCAGCTTCAGCCGCTTTTTGTTCGCGCCTTCTTTCTCCTCCTCCGAGCAATCCTTGAGCAATGCCGCCAATAGAGCTAAGCCCAGTTTTAAGTAAAGCTGGGGCAAGCCCAGACAATGCTTTGCCTGCAGCCCCTTTCCCTATTCCAGCTAGAAGCGTTTTACCGGTTAAAGCTTTGGCTCCTGCTCCAAATAAAAATCCTAATGGTAGTGCCATATTTTAATATATTTTTATGTTATTTTAATTACGTATTAATTAACTACTTAACGATACCTCGCTCCCAACAGAATAAAGCTCTTTTTTATTAGTGCTGTTATTAGATAGCCTAACTTGTAAAAAATAGCCCAATACACCTGATGTATTAAACTTATTATTTTTCGCAAAGAAATTAAATGCATTTGTTGGTGCGCCGTCTAAAGTTATAGTGTTGCCTGAAATACTAGTAACAGTTCTTCCAATATCATTTGAATTATTGTATACCACATCACCAACTTGCAATGCATTATTCAATTCAGAAAAAGTCGCATCATTACCTGATATATTTATAGGTGTTCCTAAACCTTGTACATTTAATGCTTTTAAATCTAAACTTGATTTTGTAGTATTATTAAGTCCTTGAATATAATTATAGAATTTACCTTCTTTTTCTACAAAAGATAATACTGCGCCGCTATCTGTATTTGTTGTAACACCCGCCGCTGATGCGTCCCAGCCGCTATCGCCTTGGTAGTTTAATGTCCTGAAGTTTTTAATATTACCAGGGTTGCCATTTAAAAACGATGTTACCTGTGAATTGGTAGTATAGCTATAAAAAGTATTTCTAGTTTCGTTGTCATGCGAAAATATTTTGCCATCTTTAAACGTGTAGTACATGTTATTAAGGCTTATGCCCGCCTCAGGAATAAATGATTTTCTACTAGGCCAGCCATTAACACTTTCAGAGAACGAAATAGTATCAGACGTAACTATAAAATCTGTTACAAAACTTACATTATATTGATCTTTATTTTCATCATAAGACCCCACAATTCTATTATAGCTTGAAGAAAGTTTATCTTTAAAATAATCTTTCATACCATAGTTAGATATTTCTGTTAAACCGTCTAAAGACAATCTTAATACTTTGCCTCTTGATTTATCAACAAAATAAGATTTGTATGTATAATCTGCAAAGCTTTCAGGGTGTTGACATCCATAATTACCTTGATAAGGTATAATAGTACCTAAGAACCTGTCTGTGGAAATAACCTGAGGATTACCATCTGCTTGAAACAATAAATCTTTTCTAGCCGGCACTTTTAATATTTTATCATCACAAAAAAGCGTAAGATCAGT
>Ga0208162_1001718_pt1 | contig 11206 bp, 14 predicted proteins | sample CB_VirMetaG_4_FD_184539 | JGI IMG/M metagenome (GOLD analysis project Ga0208162, IMG submission 184539) | Freshwater to marine saline gradient viral communities from Chesapeake Bay - CB_1508_1M Viral MetaG (SPAdes) (version 4) | ecosystem: Environmental > Aquatic > Marine > Coastal | place: USA... | reverse complement strand
GTTGTTTATCACTTTTTTCTTCGTCAGCTTTCTGTGTAACCTCACCGCCTTCGTTCTTTTGATCTCGAACAACAGGCTGCTCATTAGATTTCTCAGATGTGTTATCGGGCTGATCATCGTATGTAATATTTGCTTCATTCTTTTTTACCTCATTCTCAAATGTCTTATCTTCTTCGTTTATTGTTTCTGGCAGTTCAACATTAGCACCCGGTCCGGATGTATCAAGTTCAACTGTTTTATCATTTTCGTTTTCTGGCATAGTTCCTCCTATGATTGTTAAAATTCGTGGAATATATCTTCAGGGTTTTCCACGGTTGCTAAAACTTCATCATCATTCAAAAGTCTTATCTCACCCCCATCTATTTTAATTCGTGATCCGGCATATCTTGCAAAGATAATCCAATCACCTTTCTTGGCCCAAGGACCTTCTGGGAAACGTTCTTTGTCATAGCAGTGTGGTCCCATGTCTAATACTAAGCCGCAAGTTGATGCTACTTGTGATCGTTCTACTGTGTCGTCTGCTAATATAATTCCGCCTTTAGTTTTTTCTTTTTGTTTAAAAGGTAAAACTAAAATTCTCCAACCTGTTGGTTTAGGTAATTTTCCAGATTCTTCTGGTTTTTTTTCAGTAGGTTTAACACCCACTAATTTTTTATTTGGTAACTCAATTTTTTGAGTTGATGTCGATAACTGTTCCTTCATTTTCTTTTTGCTCCTTTTTGTTTAGCAGGCTGGATATTTCCTGACTTAAATATTGATACGTTCGTATCTGTCCTAACATATACTGATATTTCTCCATATTGTCAACACCACCTGATGCCATTGAGGATACTATATCATCGTGTCTCATTTTTATTATTTTTCTTATCTTGTCGATAAATGTCATTTCGTCCATTATTTCTTTTTCCTTTTCTTTGGTTTTATTTTGCTACCATATTTTTTAGTCCATTTTTTTGCAATGGCAGGCTCTTTTGCAAATAAATACTTACGTTGTTTTTCAGATTTAAAGGGCAACCCTAGGCTCCCTAAAGTCAGAGATTGCTTTTAACTTTTCTTGAGCATCAGCAATTTTTTGAAATTGTTTATCTATTTCGTCAATATGTTGTGGGTGCTCACCAATACCTACAGAATTTTCCAGGTATATTTTAATTGTTGCATCTGCTTCAGCTATCTGTGCTTCATATCTAGCTTCAAGAGCGTCTAGTATTGCTGTCTTCATTAACAGTCCCACTTCCTCAACGATTTATTTATTCTAGAGTTAGGATCTCTTGCAGTTTTTGCTGAAGTAAGTTTCTTTTTCATCCCGCCCATACGAGCGCAGAAAGATTTACGTCTTGAACTTGTTTTAGATTTAGTAGGTGCTTTTAATGTACCTTTTTTATAACTGGCACGACCTTTAGCATTAAGTCCACCGGAAGGTGACTTACCTGCTTTTCTTGTCCAAGCTGCGCTAGCCATTATTTTTTCTTTTTAGGTTTCTTTGCTGTCTTAGCTGCTCTTTTAAAGTTAGCAGCAGTTGGAGCGCCTTTAGCTCCAGGTTTTCTCATCTTCTCACCACTACCTGCAGCGATTCTCTTTTTCTTCGCGTGTATGTTTGCGTACAAACCACGTTTTGCCATTGTATATCCTTTTAATTTTCGTCTAGTATTAATTTACAATCTAAACAGTATTTAACTTTTTTAGATATTTTATTGACATGATCACATGCAGTTTTGACATCGCATGCACATCTTTTGCCAAAGATTTTTTCAATAAGTTTTTTAAGCATTTTTCTTTTTCATCTTCTTTTTAGGAATAACGCCTTTAGCCATTAAAATATCTTTTTTAGTAATTTTACCATCACCTGAATGATCTGGAAATTTACTTTTCTTTTTTTTAACTCGGCCACCTTTTTTGTACATAGCTCCACCAGACATACCCATGTCTGAAGGATAGTAACCAGAAGCCATATCTTGTCTTGCCATAGCTGGGTTCATAGAACCACCCATGTTTTTTTTAGCTCTTCCGCCATTCATTAACTTTTGTCTGTTCGGATTTGTTTGTGTATTATAGTTTCTATTTGACATATTATTTTCTCCCTTTTTTAAGAGCTCTTCCGAACCCACGTTTTGCTTTACCGCAGCCTACACGACCACCTTTTTTGTAGTAGCCTTCTAAACCCATATCCATGTTTCTATATTGAGACATGTCGGGTGCCGTATAATCTAAATCTACTTCAGATAAATCCATTTTATTTATTACAGGATTAGCAAGAATAGAACTTCTTTTCACAGGTTTCTTTTTAGGAATAACAACAACCTTTTCTTTAACGGCTATGTCATCAACAGTAGGTCTTAAACCGCTTCCACGGCCGCTGTCTGCAGATACTGAAGATTGTTTTGGTTTTCTGTTACCCAACATTGTAAGTGCACCTAAAGCACCTAATGCTCCAAGAATTTTTTTATTTCGTCTTCTAGATTTTTTGCTCATTATTTTTTACCGCCGTTTTTAAATATTTGTGTACCCTTTATACCATAAATGCTCGCCACGACAAGGATCCATAAATTTGTGAACCATTTTGGGAGCTCTGAGAACATGTCAAAGAACAATTTTACCTTGTCCATCGCTGTTGGATCTTCACTTACGACTGCCCAGGCCAAAATTGCAATTGGCAAACTTAAAATTATCAAAACGGCCTCGTCCTTCCAGTCCGATTGACGTGCTTCTAATAGTTTTCCCTGGTAAGCTTCTTTTCCTTCGGCCATACGAGACGCATGCATTAATTGTGCGTCTGACATTGCCATTTTAGTCTTCTGCTTATTAGCGTAAATTTTACTTCCAGCAGAAACGGCTAGTTTAATTGCCGAAAACCACATGTTAGTACCAAGTAGCCTTTACAGGTTTCTTATCTGCTCTCAAAGCTTTAGTGCCTTTAACTTCAACAGTTTGTGATTCAGTAGGATTAGTAGTTTCAATAACAATACCACCTTGCTGCATACCATCTTTGTCTGCACCTAACTCAGGAGTTACTTTTGGGTTTTTATTTTTTTTCATATATTCTCCTTATACTATCTTTTAGGACCTTTCAAGATCCTAACGTCGGTTTGTTTCATCATATCATTAACCATCTTTGCGTCAATGCCCATCTGTGTTTTTTCCAAAGATGTATCAGCTCTAAGCTCTGCAAGTTCTTCATTTTGATCCATTTTCTCATCAAACTGCTGTTGACCCATTAATTGCTTAGATTTTTCCATATTAATTTTTTCTTCTTCTTGTTCACGTTTAGCAGTGTCGTCCATAGCCCGTAAATCAAGTTCTCTTGCTTTTAATTTAGCAATTGGGTCTCCACCATACTCTCCCATAATTTTATTTTCTTCATCTTTAAATTCTCCGGTCATTTCTGCAATTAATTTTGCTTTTCTAGACTCTAAACTCATAGACATTTGCATAATTTGTTGTTGATACTGCGGATCTTGTTGTAAAGCAGGATTTTGTTGTACCATTTGTTGCATTTGCATTAATTGTGCAATTTCTTCTCTAAATTCTACTTCTAATTGCTCTTGTGCCATTAGTGAAATGTGTTCAAAGATGTTTTTTTCTAATGCACCCATTACCGGTGGACTATTTCTAGCAATATTAGTCGCCATAAAGTTTAAATGGGTTGTAATATGCGCTTGATGGTCTTGTCCTTTGAAAGCTTGAAAAGGTTTTCCACTCATTGCAAGAATATTTTCTTGTGCAGGGTCCATTGGCTGTGGTTGTTGCGGTGGTGGTAAAATTTTATCGATATTTTTTACACCGATTGCAGAATACATAGAATGAAACGCTTCATACAAGTTGTGCATTTGCGGATTTGACTGTGCAAGTTGTAATTCTGTTTGTGCTAAACTAATTCTTTGCGATTGCGAAAAGATATTAGGGTCTGCAACAGGAATAATATCTACTTTGTCATCAAAATCTGAAACTTTAATATTTCTTTGTCCACCAACTACATCATATGGATACTCTTCAGGCATATAAGTTTTAAAAACTCCTGCCAATAATTGAAATTCATTTTTCATCGCCACATACAATCTTTTATGTATGGCTGACATGACTCTTGAACCACGTTCTAATAGAGCAATAGTCGTCCCAACAGCTGCTTGTTGGTTGCCGTCCCCGACCTGCATGTCAGCGATGGCGGCAAATCGTTGCCCTGCCGAAACCACAGTACCCATTAACTGCAATAAAGTTGCAGAAGGTTCTTTAAATGGTAATGGCATAAATGCATCCTTGATACTTCCTCCAGGTGCATCAACATCTCTGAATTCTCCAGGTTGAATTGACTGTGCTTCGTCTCTTACTCTTATTCCTCTTTGTTTAAATCCTGCTGGTAAATTACTTAAAGTTCCTGCGTCCAATAACTGACGTAAAGCAGTAGTTGCTGTTCTAGACAGACCACCGATCATGTGTATTAACCCAAAGCCATAGAAACCCATTCCAGGTAAAAATTTAAAATGTACAAAATAATCTTGTCTTTTCTTTTGTGGATCTTCAGCTTTAAAATTTCTTCTAATGGCTAAAACTTCTCTGCTACCCATTTCAATTGTAACAATGTATGGAAGTTTAATTCCTGTTGGCTCATTATCTGAATCTTTATCTTCAAAACCTTCTAAATCTAAATCAGTGTGTATTTCTAAAATAGTAAATGTATCTTCGTCTCTAGTTTTTTTAACACCTTCTAGTTCTCGTTCTTTTTTCTCTACTTCTGTTTCTTGGTCATAACCAGGAGTTATATCTACATCTTGATAAAAACCAGATACTTGTTTTTTTCTAACTTCGTTCTCTGACATTTTAATAACGTGAATAATAGACTCTGCATCTTCTAAAGAAGTTGCAGTATAGGGGACTACTAAATCATCCGCCGGTACAAATTTAGACACGGCTCTGCCAAGTAGTTCATCGTAATAAACCTTCTTGAACGCAGAGCCGGCAAGAGGGAGATAAAAAAGCATTTGATCGAACTCGGGTTCATACTCTTTCATCACATCCATGAGCTGATAGTTCATGAATTCTTTAACTCTGTTTGATTGATCTTCTCGGACTCTATCTGCTAGTCCAACAATTCTTGTATGGACTGGACCATTAGCCGGTAATAATTCTTTGTAAGCTTGCGCTTGAAATTGTGTAACTGCTTCTGCAAGAACAGGATGCGTTGCACCACTTGCTCCTTGAAACGGTTGAGTTGGGTTTTCGTATTTAAATCCTAAAAGGTCTAAACCTTTTGTGTAACTATCTTCCCAATCTTTTCTAGAAGATTTATATTGTTCGTAATTTGCTACAAGATCAGATCCTAATTTACCTAAAACATTTTCAGGTAATAGTTCTGCTAAGTTATCAAAATGTGATTCGCCACCACCTGCATTAACTGCTTCTGGATCAAAATTAATTGTTGCTCCACCATCTTCTTCTTGAGTTACTTCAATATCATTTGGACCTACTTGCTCTTCAATATTATTTTGTTGAGCCTCGACAATTTCTTCTTGTCCAGGTATGTTAATTTCAGTCTCTACGTTTGGTAGGGCTTTGTCTATATCTGCCATTTATATTCTCCGAGTTCTTTATTGTTGTAGCTTGTTTTAAAGGAACATTCAACCCCTGTGGGTTAGGTCCCTTAAGTGGTGGGATTGCATTAAATTTAACATGTTGCATATTTGCAACAAGAGTTTTGTTTTTAATCGTCATCAAATAAACCTCTTCCTGCTCTGTAGTTATCATACATTTCATATCCACTAATACCAGCAGATAATGCTAGACCCGGTAATCCAAATCTACGTGACACAGTTTTTAAAGTTGTAGGGCTAATACCCAATCTCATTGTTTTTGCAATCATAGGATTTAATCCACCTTTTGTTGCAAACTCAGTTGCAGGACCTGTAAAAGCTGCACCTAAATAGTTAAACGGGTTTGTCGCCATTTCGCCTAACGAGTCTCCTTGTTGTACTTGTTCTGCTAAATACAAAGGCTCAGTTGCAAGTAATCCAAGTGGTGATGCTGTTGCAGATAATCCTCTACCTAAAGTTTTTAGTGCAGTTTTAGTTATACCTGATTTTTTCGCACCTAATGCGCCACCTCTTACTGCATCAATTGTTGACGGTGCAACTGCTGCTGTTCCTGCTGCACTAGCTACACCTACTGCTGGAAGATAAGCATCTCCGATTGCTGGACTTTCTTCTGGTGTATCATCTAATGATCCTGTCACCATATCCATTAATAAATTTTTTTGTTGCTCTTCGTTTGACAAATAAGTTGTTGGATCGTCGTTCATAAATTGTTTAACAAAACCCGCGGCTACTGCACCACCTGCTGCGATCGCACCAAACTTACCAGCACCTCTTAACATTGGGCTTTGTAAAAAACCTGTAACGGCATTTTTCATTCTACCTAATAATGGAGTTGAATCATCTAACTGTGTTAATTTAGGTATATGTGTTTCATCAGCTAGTTTTGTGTTAACACAGTTAACAACGGAAGAACCTAAAGCAAAACCAATTCTGCCTCCGTCAGCGTTTTGACCAACACACCCTAACTTAAATGCAATTTCATATTTTTCTGGTGCAGATCCTTTATTAAATAAATCTTTTGTAGTGCTTACTAAATCTCTAAATAAAAATGATGTTCGTTTATCTGCTCCTGTCATTGCAAATCCTTCTGTCTTAGCATGTTGTGCTAAATCTATTCCTTGTTTTTTCCATTTGTCTAAGTTTTTAGCACTGTACACTTTATCTGCGATATTAAAATCTTGATTTAATATTTCTTTTTCACTACCTAAAACAATGTCTGGTAAATTAAAATTTTTACCTGGAAAATTTGTTTCAATAGTATTACCAAAAGTTTTTCTTGCTTTTTGAAAATCAGAAATAGTTTTTTCTAAATCTTTATATGAAACTGATTTATCACCAGACCTTAATCTACTAATCTGGTCTCTAGTCTGACTAACAGCACGAGACAACCTGGCTTGTAGGGTTGCTAAATTTTTCTGGTTAATGTCTGCATCAATTACATCTACAAAATAAGCATAAGGAAAAGCTTTATTCCTAGCTGTTTGTTTAATGCTAAATATCTCATTAACATTTAAATTTTTCTTTTCTAAAAATCCTTTTGGTAAATAGTTTGACATATATGTTTTAAATGAACTAAGACTTCCTGCCTCTTTAGGCATGTTTGCTTTAATTTCACGCATGGCATGTAAGTACTCACCTTGTGCCCATTTATTGTTTCGTTTAAATCCTTCTAATTCTGTATAAATTTTATTCCCTAATTTTACCTCTTTTGCAGAAGGTTTGATGTCTAACCCCATATTTTTATAGAGCGCTCCCTTTGTCCAATCAGAATATATTCTAGTCCCGTGTGCAGTTTGTCCGTCTGTTATTTCTTTTTTTAAAACTTTTTCTAGTTCTGTTTTAAAATCACCTAACTCAGGAAAATTTTTTGCAGACAACATCTTACGTAAGTCTTCATTGTTATGAATTGCTTTAACAATGTCTTCAGTGTTTTCTCCGTAAAGATATGTTCCGTCTTTAAAAAATCTTGTTAGTTTTGTTAGTTGTTCATTAGTCGGCCTATTAAAATATCTGTTTTTTTGTTCGTCTCTAATAGGGTTTCCAAGATATTTTGTTAATTGGTTGTAATCAAATAATTTATACCTAGGGTTACCTCCTGTTTTTTCCGGTGTTACAATTTTTTTGCCAACTTCTTTTTCTAACTCAGCTAACGTAATATAATCAGAAAGTTTTGCACCTTCAGGAAACTTATCCATTGTTTTTATGTAGGTTGCAAATCTTAAAAATTCTCTTGATGGATTTAATGATTTTTCTTTGCCCCCTCTGCTTAATAAACCTGCCTCATCAGCGTTTAAAAAATCTTGGTATTCTGGTAATGATCGTATCTTTTTTTCTAAAGCTACCTTAGCACCACTTTCTTTACCTTTAAGTTTATTATACTCGTTTACAAGTTTAGTAGCATCGTCCCCTGTTCTTTTATAAATTTCATCAAATATTTTTTTACCTTTGTCCGATCTTGCTTTAACTTGTTTATATATTTGATTTACGGCGCCAATTGTTATGTCGGGATCTTTTAAATAAGTATAGTTTCTTCCAAGTTCTCCGGTATTTAAATCAGCTACGACTTTTGTAAAAGCAGGATGGGCTTTTATGGCTTTTAATAATCTAGGGTAGAAAAAATTGCTACCTTTCATTCTTTTAGAGATCGTAATTAATTCTTCAAAAGTTGCATTTGCTGGAAGGGGCAATAAATCGTTTAACAACGCAAGGCCTTTTGCATCTCGTTTTGCTTTAGCTTCTTTAAGTCTTTTTGCTAAAGCTACTCCATAAGTTTCTTGATCTTTATAGGCCATTAGACCTCCAGGATCTTAGCTAGTCCGCCTCTTGCATTTGGTTTTCTACCTAAACCAAGAACTTGGTCCGCATAAATTTTAAAATCTTCAAATGATCCTCTAAACTCACCTGTTTCAAGAGACTCCATATAAATACGTTTTAAACCTTCATCACTAATTCTAGTGGGTTGAATTGTTCCTTGAGGATAACCCATAAATTCATCCATAGATTGAACTTCTTCTCCAAACGCTCCTTTTTTAAGCTTCTCGTATCCTTGAGGGTCTGTTTCTTTTATGTAAGTTGTAACCTCATCTGCGATCTCTGGGTCTGAAATATCTATTGTTCCAGTTTTCTTCATGCTCTCTGCACTTTTTACAGGTTTAATTGCTCTGTTTGCTTTTATTGCTGTTGCTGCCCTACTTCCAGTTTCATCTACTGCTAATCCATAAAGCTCCGATCTTAAAACATCGTCTAAGTCTTCTGCTAATAAATTTTTAAATAGTTTAGGGTTATTTTCAACTAAAGACTCTACCACCATTTCAGCATCATACTTATAATCACCTGTTGGAAAAATATCGTCTGCAGCATCTTGGATCATTTTTTTATTAATTTTTGACAAAATATTTTTAACCGCCTTACCACCAAATCTTAGACCTTGTCTAGTCTCTAATCCGGCAATACCGCCGTCTGCAAAATTTTCTGTAAACTTTGCAGTTAGTCTATCGAATCTTGGATCACCTGGACGTAGACCATTTGCATCGACTACATTGTTTAAAACTCTTTCTGTAAAGATTGCAATCTCTTCTGAACTTGCACCTGATGGTACCATCTCCGCGATTCTTGGACCAAAGTATTTATTAACTATAGTTAATGGATCACCTGCTAATCCTCCGCCACCTTCTGTAATATATTTTACATCAACAGCATCTATGATGTCTGCAAAGTTTGTTTCATTAGGATTTTCTTTTTTTAATGCTTCTACTAAAAATTCTCTAGCAGATCCACGTTGTGCAGGAGTTGATCCAACATTATCAAAGTAACCTATACCAAATTTTTGATCTACAAGATTCTGTACAACATCTTCTGGTCTTGCGTTGTATTCAACTGCTTCATCGAAAGGTGTTGTCTTTGCTGCGTCTGCTTGTTTTCTTTTAACAATGTCATCTAGTCTAGTCATTAAAGCTGATTTCTCTTCATCAGGTAAAGCTTTACGAAGTCCAACTCCTCTTGGTAAATTTTCTACTTCAGGAAACGGTACGTCTGCAGTTTCATCAGTCATTCCTCTAAGAGAAGCTAAACCTTCTGCATCTAAGTTCCTGGTCCCCGTTGCCATGTCCGTGATGTTTGTAACTGCAGGTGGATTATAGAATTCATCCATCCTCATCATGTTAGTTAAAAGCTTATTAGCTTGTACGTCGTTAAGTTTTTCAGCGGTTGCAAATCCAACTGAGCTTTTTAATTCGTCTAATGCTTTGCTTTTAGATATTGCACCAAGTGCTTCGAGGTTTAAATCCATGTCTAGGAAAGGTTCTGAAGATTTACCTAATCCCATGAAATTAACATTGGACCGGGTACCGAGGACATCGGATAGGTTTCCACCTAATTTAGAATACAGTTTAACGATTGCTTCGATAGTTGTTTTTTTAGCCATAATACTTTACTTCTCCCCGTACAATAGGTTCATCTTGATAATCTTCAGGATGTCGAACCAAACCACCCTGTCTAATTCTCATAATGGCTTGTGTCGTACTATCGACATAGTCATCATATTCTCCAAATGGGAAAGAAGCACATTCTTCAATAACCTCCTGTGCAAAGTGTTCATGCATAGGGGCCCATATTTTTCCGCTCTCAAAGAGAGGGGCTACGGAGTTTAATCTTGTATGTTTATCATTTCCTCGGCTAGGAGTAAAGTTAATTACTGGAATATCCATTTGTCTAAGTTCGTGTGTCAAAGGTAGTCCAGAAGCCTTCGCCTCAACAATTACCATGTCAGGATTCCATTCGCGGTATTCTTCTAATGCCACCCGCCGGAGTTCTGGAAAGTCATAACGATCTTTAAATGCGTTAAGTAATATAATACTTTGTCCCTGGTCCTCGGTCGTAAAGACACCCCACGTGGTTATTGCACTAAAGTCAGAAGATGCTTTCTTAGTAAAGGCTGTATCATAACTTTGTATAATATAATCTAAAGGTGGTGGATACTTAGCCTTCCAGTCACGCCACCAATCTCTTTTTAAGATTGCTCCTTCTTCTGCAGTCGGGTTCTGCATATATTGGGCCAGCCAGTTGGAAACGGGGATCGAGGCTTTTGTTTTAAGTAGCTCTTCAGAGGTCCAAAATTCTGGCCATACAGGTTTTCCGTCTGGTAAGATCGCAGGTAGTTCTACAACTTCCCATTGATCAGAGCCTTCTTCAGATTGTGCTTTTATTAATTGACCAGTTATATCTTTTGTAGACCAGCGAGTCATTACGATTACAATAGCACCACCGGGCTGTAAACGTTGACGAGGACCTGACGTATACCAATTCATTGCTTTGTCAAAAGCTTTACTATCTTTTCTAATATCTTGTTCTTTGTGCGGGTCATCAATAATTAATAGATTAGCACCACGACCTGTGATCGCTCCACCAACACCAGCTGCAAAGTATTCTCCACCTTTGTCAGTTTTCCATTTCCCTGCTGCCTGACTATCTTCTTGTAGTCTCGTTGGAAACAGTTCTTTGTAATTCTCTTGGTCAACCAAGTTCTTAGTCTTACGTCCAAAGTCAATTGCTAGATCTGCTGTGTGGGTCGCTTGAATAATTTTTAGTTTTGGATTCTTCCCTATCATCCAAGCAGGGAGCAGGTA
>Ga0208162_1001717_pt1 | contig 11209 bp, 11 predicted proteins | sample CB_VirMetaG_4_FD_184539 | JGI IMG/M metagenome (GOLD analysis project Ga0208162, IMG submission 184539) | Freshwater to marine saline gradient viral communities from Chesapeake Bay - CB_1508_1M Viral MetaG (SPAdes) (version 4) | ecosystem: Environmental > Aquatic > Marine > Coastal | place: USA... | reverse complement strand
ACAAAGTATTTAAACATTATTACAATTATGATATAGAAAATGGCTTTGATGCAAGAGTAAAAAAGAGTGCTACTATAGAACTCAACTATCTCCCTTTTGAAAAAGGTAAGATTAAGTTAGAGGGAGTAGATATGAAGAATAACAAACCTTATGCTTATAGAGTAACATTCTTTGGAAATACAGTAGACTTAAAAGATGTACTTGGAGATGATACACTACAAGCATTATCGTGGTTAGACAACTTTAAAAAAACTTATAGTTCATCAGGTATATTAACAGGATTAAATACAGGATATGATATAACAGTAGATGCTGTTTCATACACTAAAGCTATGATAGTTCCTTTAATAACACACACTACAAGATTATTTTATGATAGTACTAATCATTCTGTTGAATATCCAGACGCAGGTGGAGGTAATTTAGTTCCTATTGGTTCAGGAGAAGGACATCATCACGGTGTATATTATGGAGAGCTTAAATACGCTATAAGATTACATTTAATTATAAAAGCAATAGAGGAGCAATATTCTGAATTAGAATTTACAACAGATTTCTTTAATACAAGTAATGATGCTTATTATGGATTGTATATGTGGCTTCATAGAAAAAAAGGAGATGTTAACGACCCTAATCAAGTTTTACAATATGAAGAATATGTAGACTTTGGGTTAGATACGACTATGACTAATGTAGTAGCAGATGGAGAAGAAATAATAGTAACAGGACATACATTAGCAGCTAAACTATTAACTACATTAACTATAAGACCTAATAGTGCTGAGACAAGTAGATTTGAAGTTGAAGTAACTAAAGATGGAGCAACATTTGCTACAGGAAGTGCTGAGAACTCAGACTTACAATTAAATATGAATTTATCTAACGGAACATATAAAGTTCTATTAAAGGTAACTGAAGAATTTGTATTTGGAGAAACAGGGGTTGAAAATGCAGTTGATTGGTCGTTCATAGATTTATTAGCTGTTGAAACACATACATTCGATGTAACTCAATTTACAGTTCCTGCAGAGTTTGAATTTTTACCTACTAAGCAAATACCTACAATGAAAGTAATAGACTTTCTAACAGGTGTTTTTAAGATGTTTAATTTGACAGCTTATGTACAAGATGATGGTAAAATAAAAGTTCAAAAATTAGATGACTTCTATGCATCAGGAACAAGTTATGATATAAGCGAATATATAGACATAGATTCAAGTCAAGTAAATATAGCTCTCCCATATAGAGAAATACAATTTGAATATAAAGGACTTGGAACTAAGTTAGCATTACAACACGAACAACTAAGTAATTCTGGGATAGGTTGGGGTTCACTTGAATACAATGCAGAAAGTGGAGTAAACTTAGACGGAGGTATATATACAGTAGAAGCTCCTTTTGAGCATATGAAGTTTGAAAGACTTAGAGATGGTAACTCAACAACAACTACTACAATTCAAGTAGGATGGTGTGTAGACGATAATGATGATGCTTATATTGGAGAACCTATATTGTTTTATCCTATTTATCAATTAAATCAAGACGATATTAGATTCTTGTCTGGAGAAACAACAGGTCAACAAACTATTAACGATTATTATATTCCAAGTAATAGTTATGCTTTATCTTCTGCTACAAGTGCAATAAACATAAACTTTAATGCAGAGTTAAATGAATGGACAAGTGATGGTACGTTTACTGATACTTTATTTGATGATTATTACACTACTTACATAACAGATGTATTTGATGTTAAAAGAAGATTATCAAAATTTAAAGCATTCCTCCCATTAAAGATATTAAGAAATTACACATTAGCAGACAGGTTTATAGTAAACAACAGAAGCTATAAGATAAATAGTATAACAACTAATTTAGGAACAGGAGAAAGTGATATAGAATTATTAAACGAAGTATGATACAAAACATTTTAGAATTACTCCAAATAGTAAAAGGAGATACAGAAAATATAAGAATAGCTCAAGGTAAGTATAAACTTCCTGAAACATTTAGTGAAACATTTAAACAAATAAAAACAGAAATAAGATGGGGCAAAAATACACAGTAGATATTGAAGTTAAAAGTGCAGAAGCTGAGAAGCAAGTAGAAAATCTTAATAAAGACCTAAAGGAAACAAAACAAGACTTAAGTGGCATAAATGAAGCTGGTGATAAAATGACTGGTGGACTTGTATCAGGTTTCAATAGTGCTGTAAAATCTGTTAAAAGTTTTGCAAAAGGATTAAAAACTGTAAATGGTTTATTAAAAGCAAGTTTGTTTGGAGTTATTGCTTTAGCTATTACTTCTGTCGCTACTGCATTAACTAATTCAGAAGCAGGTCAGAATAGATTTGCTAAATGGCTAAATCAAATTACAGTAGTTATTGGGAATGTAACAGATATTCTTGGAAACTTTGGTAATGCTATATTATCTGCTCTTACTTTAAATTTCGACGAAGCAGCAGAATCTATAGCTAAAGTAACTGAAGGTATTAAGAACTTTGGAGAAGAAACTCGTAAAGAAATAGCTATAGCAGGAGAGTTGTCAGATATGAGAGCTAAAGCTGATAAAGCAGAAAGAGATTTACAAGTACAAAGAGCTAAAGCAGATAGAACAAGAGCTGACTTATTAGAGAAAGCAGTAAATAAAGAGAAGTTTACTGTAGAAGAAAGAATAGGTTTCTTAGAAGAAGCAGGTAGAATAGAAGAAGAAATAACAAACAAAGAAATAGCAGCAGCTCAACTTAGATTAGAAGCGAGACAATTAGAAAACTCATTATCAGAATCTACTAAAGAAGATTTAGATGAAGAAGCAAGATTAAAAGCAGAACTTATACAATTAGAGACTGCTAAACTTACAAAACAAAAAGAAGTTACTTCACAAACTATAGCATTGAAAGCAGAAGAAGCTGCAGCATTAAAAGCTATAGAGGATGAACAAAGACGAGTAAAAGAAGAACAAGATAAAATAGATGAAGAAAAGAAAATAGCAAAAGATAAGAAAGATGCTGAAGCTAAAAAGAAAAAAGAAGAAGAAGATGCACAAGCAGCTAAGTTAAAAGAGGAAAGAGATGCAAGAGTATTAGCTATGGATATTGATATAGAGAATAGAAGAACTGCAGCTAAGAAAGCATCAGTTGATGCTGCTATATCACTATTTGGAGCTGAGACTGCTGCAGGTAAAGCTGCTCTTATAGCTAAACAAGTTATGGCTGCACAAGAAATGATACAAGAAGCAAGAAAGACTTTGACATTTTCAAGTTTAGTTGCTGCTCGTTCAAGTGCTGCAGTTGCAGAAGGTACTGCACAAACTGCTAAGATAGGTTTTCCACAAAACATACCAATGTTAATTGCTTATGCTTTACAAGCAGTTGGAATAGTTCAATCTATTAGTCAAGCAGTAGGGAAAAGCAAAGCAGTAGCATCATCAATAGGAGGTGGAGGAGCAGGAGGTTCAATACAAACTCCACAAATTCCAACAGGTTCAGCTCCACCTGCATTTAATGTAGTAGGAACGTCAGGAGCTAATCAATTAGCAGGTGCAATAGCTTCACAACAACAACAACCAGTAAAAGCATTTGTAGTTAGTAATGATGTAACAACTGCTCAAGAGTTAGATAGAAACATTGTAACTGGAGCAACTATAGGATAAAATACAAAATATTAATTTTTAAACGATATATAAATATGAAAATAGTAGAACTTATTTTAGATGAAAATGAGGAGCTAAATGGAATTGAAGCAATAAGTATTGTAGAAAATCCTGCAATCGAAGAAGATTTTGTTGCTTTAAAAAGTGATGAAATAAAATTAGCAGAAGTAAACGAAGAAAAAAGAATTTTAATGGGAGCTTTATTAATCCCTAACAAACCTATATACAGAAGGAATGGAGAGGATGAATATTATATATACTTCTCCAAAGATACGGTTTTAAAAGCATCCCAAATGTATTTAATGAAAGGCAACCAAAACAATTCAACTTTAGAGCATCAATATTCTCTAAATGGTTTGTCTTTAGTAGAAAGTTGGATAGTAGAAGATACTGTTCACGATAAATCAAGAAAATATGATATGGAAGTTCCTATAGGTACTTGGATGGGTACTGTAAAAGTAAACAATGAAGATGTATGGAACGATTATGTAAAAACAGGTAAGGTTAAAGGTTTTTCTATAGAAGGCTATTTTGTAGATAAAATGGAAAGACCTAAAGATGCTACTATAAACGATTTAGCAAAGATTGAGGAAGAAGAAGCTAAAGAATTACTATCTATTATTAGAGGTATCATAAAAGGAGACAAGAGAACTAAGAGTGGAAAGAAAACAATAATGGAATCTTATACAGACTATCCTGATGCAGTTAAGAATAATGCTAAAAAAGGATTAGAACTAAATGAGAAAGTAAACAATAAATGTGCTACACAAGTTGGTAAGATTAGAGCTACTCAACTTGCACAAGGTAAACCAATAAGTAAAGAAACTATAAAGCGTATGTATTCTTATTTGTCAAGAGCAGAAGAATACTTTGACCCAAGTGATAATTCTAAATGTGGAACTATAAGTTTCTATTTGTGGGGAGGATTAGCAGCAAAGAGATGGAGTGAATCTAAACTAAAAGAATTAGAGTTAGCTTCTATGAAGATAAATGATGACTATGCTATAATAGACGATAGATTAGCATATTCTACAAAAGAGAAAGCTATAGAAATGGCTAAGGACTTAGGATGTGAAAAATATCACGAACACGAATATGAAGGTAAGATATGGTATATGCCTTGTGAACAACACGAACTTAAAGCTCCCTGTCAAGCAGGATATGAGCAATATGGAATGAAAACAAAGAATGGAAGATTAGTTCCTAACTGCATACCAATTAAATAATTTATGGCTACATTAAGAAACACATCTTATAAAGTACAAGTTGATGTCGATACTGACGCAATAAGAAATGCTTATAAAATAGAAGAAGGAGCATTTGTAACTACAGAAAGTGGAGTATATACAGTTTATGGCGGAGAATGGATTAAGATATTTCCACAAAATGGTGCTAATACAAGAATGGGTTGGGGTAGATATATTGATGATGAATACACAGAACCTTCTCCTTTAAGTTTAGCTGATGGTGTTTCTACGCTATTACCTAATAATAAAGGAACTGTAATTAGAAGCGATTCTTCTGTTGAATATTATGAAAACGATGCAAACCAAAAAATAATAGGCGACAGTTTAAACAATGTTTATTTATTAACTGTAGAATTTAAAGCACAATCGCCAAATGCAAATCAAACTCATTTAGATTTATCAATACAAAATGGAGGGGGTGTTATTGAAAATCTTGATATTGCTTTAGCTTATGTGAGAGGAAATGCAACTACACAAACATTCCATAATATATTTCAATATTATATAGACCAGAACTTTTTAGATAATGGTGCGTCTATATATATAGAATCAGTTGGAGGTACTTCTACTGTTTGGGATATAGAATACTTTATACAAAAAACACAAAACTATGCATAATAAATATGAAGATACTACATATAATGTAAGTCCACAAGGAGGAAACAGAGCTTGTCTTTGTTGGGATAAAGAAACTTATAGCATTAAGTGCTGTGATGGTTCTTTACACGCACAAGGAATAGGAAGTATAAATAGAAACTCTTAAAAATGCAAAATAATTAACTAAATACGATATATTAATATGAAACCTATGGAAATGTTAAATCAAATCAAAAGCGTCTTGGGTGTAGAACTATCTACAGAAGAAAAGATAGAACTTGCTCAAGCTAAATTAGAAAATGGTACTGTTTTAGAAGCAGAATCATTCGAATCAGGACAAGAAGTATTTATCTTAACTGATGACGAGAAAGTAGCTTTACCTATTGGAGAGTACGAAATGGAAGATGGTAAAATCTTAGTAATAGCAGAAGATGGTATTATTTCAGAAATCAAAGAAGGTGGAGAAGAAGAAGTTGTGGAAGAAGAAGTAGAAGAAGTAGAACAAGTTGAAGAAGAATTAAAAGAAGAAGACAAATACGCAACTAAAGCTGAACTTGCTGAAATCAAATCTATGGTAGAAGAAATCAAAGAATTGATGAAGGAAGGTAAAAAAGAAGAAATGTACAAGGAAGAAGAATTGATGTCACAAAAATTGACTGAACTTGCTTGTCAAGAAGATGAAGCTCTAAAAGAAGAATTATCTAAACCAGCTTCTGAACCTATTAAGCATTCTCCTGAAGCAAAGCAGGAATTAAACAAAGTTGTTTACTCTCAAAAGAGAAACCTAACAACTAAAGATATAGTATATAATAAAATAGCAAATTTCAAATAAAAATTAAATAAAAATAAAATTATGGCAACTACAGTTTCAATTACAAGTACTTATGCAGGTGAGTTTTCAGGGAAGTATATTTCTGCTGCTCTATTAAGTTCTCCTACATTAGAAAGAGGAAACATCGAAATTAAACCTAACGTTAAATTTAAAGATGTTATCAAAAAAGTAGCAACAGATTCTAACGTTATTAAAGACGCTTCTTGTGACTTTACTGACACAGCTACAGTTACTTTAACAGAAAGAATCTTACAACCAGAGCAATTCCAAGTAAACCTTGAGCTTTGTAAGCAAGACTTTATTTCTGATTGGGAAGCAATCTCTATGGGATATAGCTCTCTAAACCAACAATTACCTCCAAAGTTTTCTGATTTCTTAATTGGACACGTTGCAGGATTGGTAGCAGAAAAGAATGAGCAAAACATTTGGGGTGGTGTTAACGGAAACGCTGGAGAATTTGACGGTATCACAGTTTTAGCTGCAGCAGATGCAGACGTAAACGATGCTGCTAACGGTGGTGAAACTGCTTTCAGTTCTTCTAACATCATTACTTTATTAGAGAATGTTGTTGACGCTTTACCTTCTGCAGTTTACGGAAAAGAAGATTTAAAAATCTACGTTCCTACAATAGCTTGGCAATCATACATCAGACAATTAGGAGGATATGCTGCTAATGGTGTAGGTGGAGCTGGTGTTGACAATAGAGGTGGTTTATGGTACAATCAAGGTAATGCACTTTCTTTCGATGGAATCGAAGTTGTATTAGCTCCAGGTATGCCATCTGACCACATTGTTGCAGGACAAAAATCTAACATTTACTTTGGTACAGGTCTTTTATCTGACCATAACGAAGTTAAATTATTAGATATGGCTGACCTTGATGGTTCTCAGAACGTAAGAGTAGTAATGAGATTTTCAGCAGGTGTTCAATACGGTATTGGTTCTGACCTTGCTTTATTGACATTAGCTTAATAAATTGTTTAACATAGAAGGGTAGGTGGGGTATATACCTACTTACCCTTTCTTATAAAAATTAAAATAATATGGCTTGTACATTAACAACAGGAAGAAACATACCTTGTAAATCTTCAGTAGGTGGACTTAAAACAGTTTACTTTTCAGATTATGGTCTTACTGTTACTGATAATGCCACAGATGCAGAAAAAGTTGATATAGGTGGAACTCCTGACTTTTTCCAATACGACCTTAAAGGTAGTTCATCTATGGAGACTGCAGTAAACAGTTCAAGAGAAAACGGTACTACTTTCTTTGAAACAACTTTAAATATTTCATTACAATTATTAGATAGTAAAACACAAGAAGAATTAAAGATTATAGCTTTAGGAAGACCACAAATCGTTGTAGAGGATTATAATGGAAACTTCTTCTTATTAGGTAGAGAACACGGATGTGAAGTATCTGGTGGTTCATTTACAACTGGTGCTGCTATGGGAGATGCTTCATCTTTCTCATTAACATTAACAGCACAAGAAGTATCAGCTCCTGCATTCCTTGCAGATAAAACTGATGTTACTGACAATGTAAATGTAGCTAAGATTTCACCTGCTACTCCTAATAATGGATAATAAATTATAGAGTAAGAAAATTAAGGGGACTTTATGTCCTCTTTTTTTTTGTATATAACACAAAATATAGTTTTTTTTTCGATATATAAGTATGAAGATATTAACTACAAGTAGCTCTCAACAAAATATTAATGTTATTCCAAGACAATTTTTATCAAGTTATAAATTAATAGTAAAAGACGAAGCTGCAAATGAGGAAGTTTTTAATGATGAAGTAACTGCAGCAAATTATGATGATTATAGACAGTTACAAGTAACATTTGACCCTGTTTTAAAAGAAGGTCGTTACTATACAATGGAAGTCAGAAATAGATTAGTAGAAACTATTATATATTATAAAGACAAAATATTTTGCACAGACCAAACCATAAGTCAAACAAATAACGACTATTATTCTATTAATAATAATGAGTATACTTTTGATGAAACTTCTGGTTCTCACGATAACGATTACATAATAATATGAACGATTTAAGAATAGTAAATTTAAGCACTTACACGAGTCCTAAAATAAAAGAGGTTAAAAACAGAGATTGGATTTCTTATGGAGAGGACAACAACTACTTTCAATATCTTATAGATAGATATAATGGAAGTCCAACTAACAATGCCATAATAAACGCTATATCTTCTATGATATATGGCAAAGGATTAGATGCTACTGATTCCAATAAAAAACCAGAGCAATATGCACATATGATTTCATTATTTGATAATGATAGTGTAAGAAGATTAGCATACGACCTAAAACTAATGGGACAATGTGCAATACAGGTAATTTATTCTAAAGACAGAACTAAAATTGCTCAAATAGAGCATATGCCTGTAGAAACACTTAGAGCAGAAAAGTGTAATGAGAAAGGAGATATAGAAGGATATTATTATTGGAAAGATTGGGAAAACATTAAACCTTCTGACAAGCCTTTAAGAATACCAGCTTTTGGTACAAGTAAAGAATCTATAGAGATACTATATGTTAAACCATATCGTTCAGGATATTATTATTATAGTCCTGTAGATTATCAAGGAGGTTTGCAATATGCAGAACTTGAAGAAGAAGTATCAAACTTTCACTTAAATAACATCTTAAATGGTATGAGTCCATCAATGTTAATTAACTTTAACAACGGAACTCCTAATGCAGAGGAAAGAAGACTTATAGAGCAAAGAATATACAACAAATTTAGTGGGTCAAGTAATGCAGGTAAGTTCATATTAGCTTTTAATGACAATGCAGAAAGTGCTGCAAGTATAGAGCCTGTACAATTAAGTGATGCACATAATCAGTATCAATTCTTGTCTGAAGAATCTACTAAAAAGATAATGGTAGCTCATAGGGTCGTTTCTCCGATGCTTTTAGGTATAAAAGATAACACAGGTCTTGGAAATAACGCAGACGAGCTTAAAACAGCTTCTACGCTTATGGATAATACTGTTATCAGACCTTTCCAACATCTTTTAATAGATGCCTTTGATAAAATCTTAGCTTTTAATGGTGTATCACTTCATTTATACTTTAAGACTTTACAGCCTTTAGAATTTACAGAATTAGATAATGTACAAGATGAAGAAACAAGAGAAGAAGAAACTGGAGTTAAGTTATCTATACAAGATTTGACTGATGAGGAATTTGATATTATATTACAAGATATTGGTGGAGAAATAATTAGTGATGAATATGAAATATTAGATGAAAGAGAATATAGTGAAGACAATATATCAATAGATGATTGGATTGACGAATATGATGAAAAACAAGATAAAACAAAATTATTTAGTTTGCCAAAATCAAAACCATCTGGGTTTAGTTATTTAGATAAATCTATTTACAAAGTAAGATACAAATATGCTGAAAGACATTCTTCAGTTAATACAAGACAATTTTGTAAAGAAATGATGAATAACAGTAGAGAGGGTATGGTTTATAGAATAGAAGAAATAGATAGAGCTTCAAGAAATTTAAACTTTAAAGCTGCTGGTTTACCTATGCATAATAATCAAAAATATGATTTATTTAAGTTTAAAGGAGGAGTTAATTGTGGTCACTATTGGAAAGAAGTTTTATATACTTTAAAAGTTAATAAAGAAAAAGGCTCTGAAGAAATTGAAGATTATAAGAAAACAACTAAAATACCTGAATCTTATAAACCAAAACCAAGAGGTAATAAACAAGCAAAAAAAGCACCAAAAGATATGGCTAATAAAGGAGCATACCCAAGTAAATAAATAAAATATGGCAACAGCATTATTCATAAAACCAATAGACATAAAAAGAAATACCATTATAGATGGTAATGTCGATGTAGATAAATTCATTCAGTTTATCAAAATAGCTCAACAGATTCACGTTAGAAACTACTTGGGAAGTGATTTGTACAATAGAATTAGTGATGATATTATAGCAGATACTTTAACAGGAGATTATCTAAGTTTAGTAAATACTTATATACAGCCTATGTTAATTCACTTTGCAATGGTGGATTATTTGCCATTTGCAGCTTATCAAATAAAAAATGGAGGAGTATTTAAACACTCATCTGAAAATAGTGAGACAGTATCTAAAAACGAAGTAGACTATTTAGTAAATAAAGAAAGAGAATTTGCAGAATATTATACAAGAAGATTTATAGATTATATTACTAATAATCAAAATTTATTTCCTGAATATACAACTAACAGTAATGAAGACGTATATCCTGATAAGGATGCAACATTTAACGGATGGGTATTATAAAAAAGATTTACAAACCTAAAAAGGTAAACGTAAAAAAATTATTAACTTATTTAAAAAGCAATAATGGCTACATTAACAAGCACGAAAATAAAAAATACTTATGATGCGTTATTAAAGTCAATTGACAATGATGCAATAGGAACAACAGCAAAACAGATTACAGACGGACTTGGAAACACGACTCCATTATACGTCTCAACAACACAAGTAGGAATAGGAGTTACTCCAGAATCAGGATTAAATCTTCACGTCTTTGGAGATGCTAAAATAGGTAGTAATTTAACAGTCATTGGAAACTTAGTAGTTGAAGGAAGCACTACAACAGTAGGAACAGATACATTAACAGTAAAAGACCCTTTAATTGTATTGGCAAACAACAATACTTCTACAGATGCAGTTGACATAGGTTTTTATGGCAAATACACGCCTTCAGGCACTACATTATACTCAGGACTGTTTAGAGAAGCTCTAACAGGCAAATACAGGCTATTTAAAGGATTAGAAGAAGAACCTACTACAACAGTAAACACAGGAGGAACAGGATATGCTGTAGCTACTTTAA
>Ga0208162_1001715_pt1 | contig 11210 bp, 19 predicted proteins | sample CB_VirMetaG_4_FD_184539 | JGI IMG/M metagenome (GOLD analysis project Ga0208162, IMG submission 184539) | Freshwater to marine saline gradient viral communities from Chesapeake Bay - CB_1508_1M Viral MetaG (SPAdes) (version 4) | ecosystem: Environmental > Aquatic > Marine > Coastal | place: USA... | reverse complement strand
ATTACTAAATCACCTATTTTCATCTTTCAAGGTTTCCAAGATTTCTTGTAATGCTTTTTTATCTTCTTCTTCCATATGAAGAATTACTTGTTTTATTGTGAAGTCAGAACATTTTAATAGGTTTCTCGCCATTTGTTCTAAGGTTTGTTTATCGATAGGCATATAATAAATAGCACCCGATGGAGGAATCGAACCTCATGCCTTCCACACAACTCTTAAAGGACAGGTTTAGAAGACCTGTGTCGTGAACATCGGGCTTATGTGATTTTCTCTAACATCCATCTGGGAAAGTCTTGCATTCTGTTGTGTTCGTCCCAAGTTATATAAACTCGAAACCAATCATCGTCTATCTGTGAAAAGATAACTCCTTTTGTTTGATTTGGTAATGGCTGTTGCTGTTTTGATGAAACAATATAAACTAAATCTCCAACCTTTACGCTCTCAGTCTGCATCAGTGCTGTCCCAGTCCATTATATCTCTAAATATATCATAATCATCTTGTGGAATCAAGACTTTTTTTCTTGGTTTTGGTTTATTAAACTTAATTCTATTACTTTCTAATGCTAATTCATCATGGTTCTCAATGATGCCAATAGCCTGAGTGATAATACTTGTTGGGTCTCCACCTTGAAAAACCCTTATCTTGTCTCCGTTTTCCAAAGTTATAGTGGGGTCGCATAACTTAATTCTTTCGTCCTCAATAAGCTCTTTGGCAGACATTAACTTGTTGATAATCTTTGTTCTTCCGTTACTGGCACTGACTACTGGAACTCTAAACTTTCCAAACTTTGTTGCTTCAATGAATATTCTTTCGCCTTCAAATAAGATTGAAATCTTTTTTATTTTACGAGACATTTCTTTACCCTCTTTAAATCAGATTCGTGAGCATAAATAGGTGCTACTTCTCCAGTAATTAGTACCTTATACATTCTAGAACCCGATGCTGCTCGTCTAACAGGCTTTGCGTCCACTTCAATAACAAAGCCTACTCTATCAACGTATTTCCGCCTCTCAGATTTGTTAGGGTAAACCCAAGGATTATCACTAACATTTGCAAGGTCAAGCTTGTTTGTTGCTCTAATCTGAACTGGTTGTCCTACTTTGAATTTTAGTTCTTCTTTATAGTTGTTCAAGATTTTTAGAGCATACTTGTTATTGGTAAATCTTGTGTAGTCCCTCTCTGTAAGAAAGAAATTTTCCTTATCGCTCAAAACTCTAAGAACAATATCAGAGAAATAGGGCTTGTTTACTTCATAATAATGAGCAACCTTTATTGCAGCATCTCTGTGTTCATCAGACCAGTTTTCTTTCCATGCTTGTTTTTCCAAGATAGCCTCCTGGCTGTATTGGTCTCTAATCTTGTTAATCGTTCTGATTTGACCTTCTGAAAGATAGTCTCTTTTCTTTCTTTGGTCGCAGACAGATTCAAGAAAGCCCTTTTCCCATAGGTCTTCGGATGCTTCAGAGTTTTCATAAACCCTATCGAGCAAACACTCAACTTCCAATAAGGATGGAGTATTCATACATTTACCTTTCTAAGAGTAGACTTCATAGTTTTCAATGCTCTTGTTTGTCCTGCCCAAAGAACAGTAACAATAGCATCACCACCAAAAACATTTGAATCAATAACCTCAACAAGAACACCGGGCGTCTTGTCGTTCTTGTTGCTACCAACAACTAAATCACCGACTTTCATTGGAAACTCCTCAATTGTTATATTATAATATTATCAGATACTTGTAGGTTTGTCAAGAGTTTATTTTATCAAAATCGCATTCTAATTCTGAGCAAGGATACCAGCCTTGCATCGCGGTAGGTGAGGTCCATATCATGTAAGCCATAAAGTCTCTAACTTTCAAGCACTGACCCCAACATTTATATCTTGTGGAGTAGTAAATGGTATTAGGTTTTAGATTAGCCTTGTCCATGTTCCATTTCAAAAGTATAAACCATTGTTTTAGTTCTATCAATAAACCTTTGGTTTTTCTCTGAAACAAAACCTGGGCGAGTTCGCTTAACTTGTTCGTCTGTTAGTTCTGCCCACTCGCCGTTCTCTTTAAAGTAGGTTAAATGCTTTCCATTGTTAAGTGTCTTAACATAAACACCTTTTGTATCTTTTAGGTTTAAACCATAAAGATTATAATCAACTAAGACTTTTAAGTATTCGCCTGGCTTCATTTGATGAGCCCTTCCTTTCTAAGAATATCTGAGATAACCTGTGTACATTGTAGCCTATCGTCTAGTGCATCAAGCGAAAGCGACTCCCAGTTTTCTAGCTCATCACGAATAGCAATAAATACTTTTTCATAACTATTCTCTGCTTGTTCGTTGGTTTTGGTGTCTAAGTTGTCCACGGTGAAACCACTAACCAGTCTTGGTCCGCTTGGTCCAGGCAATTCTTCTGCCCAACGAAAACCACAACCCTTTCTAATAATCGACATCCTTTTCCCCTTCTTCGCTTGTTAATAGTAATAAAGAATCAGCAAGGTCTAGTGCTGAATCTACATCTAGGTCAAGACGATATTTATCGCCAACAAGAATAGTAACAGATTTTTTGTCTCTAAACACTTCTGTTAGGAGTAGGTCTCCTCCTGGGGTGTTTAGGTAGAATTGTTTTTTATCGAACAAGTTTTCCTCTTTTCTAGTTATAGTATTATATTACTCTATTTCTTCTGGTCTGTCAAAGAAATAAAGACTCCAATATTTATATTTCATTATCTTGCCCTCGTTGATGCCTTCTTCAATCAAAACATTGAAGTGTTCTTCATCAATAGCACCCACAATCCTACCCTTCACATTCAGCGGCTTTCCGAATGGATAATCTCGAATAAAAACGATATCACCTCTCTTAAAGTCCATACTATAAATAGTATAGGACGGGCTATTGTTATTCTTGAAGTATTTTTCTAAACTTTATTAGAGCTAGTTCTTTTGCTTTTGCTTCCAGCATCATATCGTATTCTACACCATAGTTTTTGACCCTGTTGTAGATAAAATCTGAATGAGCTTGTGGTCTGATTTTGCTATCATTTTGCTCTGCTGCTCTTGATTCCGAAAGATGAACAACTGGCTTGATACCTTTTGCCCAAGTTGATGCAGCCATCTGTACTGCTTCTTCTTCTGTTTGTCCGCCAGTACAAAAGCGAAAGTGATGATAGTCAAAAACAATAGGCACACCTATTTGCTTGTAGATATGCTCGTAAAGGTCTTTAACAGACCACATAGAGGCTTTGTCGTCGTTTTCCAAGGTAAGCCTTGCCTTTGTGCCTTCGTCCAGTCTAGCGAAGTTTTTACACCATCTCTTTGCGGTTCCAGCAAAGTCTCCACCATAAGTGCCGCCAACATGAATGTTGATTTTGTTGTAATGGCTAGGTAAGAAACCCATAAGGTCCATCACTTCCGAGTGTTGGTTCAATTCTCTAATAGCTTTATCAGCCACAGATTGATTAGGGGAGCCCAACACATTGAATGGTCCGGGGTGAAAGGTTAGTCTATGATTATTAAGAGTAGCAAACTCACCCACACAATCAAGATGATAAGCGATATCATTATAATCGGGAAGATTCCTAATCTCATACTCACTCATCCACGGAAATATATCTGAGGACATACGATAAAACTTGATACCATTTTCTTCATTCCATTCCAAAATCTTCAATAGGTCTTTTACATTTTGAAGAGCCAGCTCAGAAGCATAAGCCAACCCTCTTTCCTTGAAGGTTCGCTTAACCATAGAGCGATTAGTTGTGATGCGCTTAGACTTAGGTCTTCTGCCGAGTGTTTCACAAATACACGCATACCCGAGGTTCATTTAGTTTCCTTATCTTTTTGGATTTCTGAACGAATATCTTTTGCGATTTCTTCTGCTAAGTATTGTCTTGTAACCTTAGCATAAAGGCTTAGTTGATTGTTCTTGAATTTTTCTAGTGATTTGAAAATTACTGATTCTAGTTTGCCCATATAGATGCCTTTCTTATGTTTGTATTTAAATAATATACGACTCTGATGATAAAGTCAATAGGTTTTTTACTTTTTAACAATCAGGATTTCATGCGACTTTTTCTCATTTAATCCTGACAAAGCGGCGATATATTTGTTTAGTATTGGGTTTTCCTCAAATATATCATTTACAATCTCAGAATTATTTAACACTTCTTCAAACATGAATGGATGGTCCGTATCTCTTTCTGAGAAAAGTCTTTTAGCTTCATTGGTAATACTTAAAGTCATCGATTTGATTTCATTCTTGCTTTTTTTCTTCAACGTGTTAGACAAGAAACCATTTAGTTTTGTTTTAAGCTTATCAAAGTCTTTAATACCAAAGTCTTCTTTGGAATCGTTCCTGTTTTTCCCAACACGTAGTTCACCTTGACCCAAAGAATAGTGCCATTCTGGATAGAAAAAATCATAATCAGAATACCAGGCTCTTATTTCTGGACAGTCATTATAAGACAATACAAAGGGGCCTTGATGATTCTCAAGCAAATCTCTGAGTTGCTTATGGTCGAAGTCTGAGTGATGGACGGGGAAGTTTTTCATAGGGTAAATACCTGAGTGCATCTTGTTATTTTCTTTATCTCCAGGCAAAAAATATGGAGGATCAAGATATAGCATATCTTTATCAAAGCCTGGGATAACCTTTTCAAAACTGGCTTGCTCTACCTTTAAAGTAGGACATGAAAACTTCTCTACCTTTTGAATCATTGAAAGCCACTTTTCTCCATCGTTTTTCATATATATGTCACTTATCCATCCTAAAAAACCAGGACCATATGAGCAATTATGATTAAAGTAATAATATGCAGACAAAGTTAAATCGTCTAACTGACTTGCTTTTCTTTTGTAATAGCCTCTGCCGCCCCAATCCCCAATCATCTCTTGAACCTCAGGAGTTCTCATTAGCTGCTCCTTGACGGCAGCATATGTTGACTTAGTTGGGTGTATGATTCTCATCTTGTCTGCTAGTTCATTTGGTTTTGATAGTAGCGTTTTCCAAAAAGTTACCAAGATATCAAACAGATCAAATCCATAAACTTTTTTTCCTTGAGAGGCCCAATGCACCTCTAGTGAACCACCCCCAATAAAAGGCGATACAATAAAATCATGACCCTCTATAAATGGTGTTATCTGTTTTAGTGCACGAGACTTACCTCCTGCATATCTTAATATTGTTTTAGTCATTTATTACTCCTTTTTATATTTTAAATGGGGCACATTTTTCTCAATTAAGTTTATGAAATCCCGACCCTTCTTACCGCCGTGGGCACCGAGGACAAAAGAGTCTTTTTTTGCCCGGTATTCATATGTAAAATATTGCTTACCATGTAGATCACCCTTGATCCTTCCGGTTGGCAAATATCTCCAATGTGTATTTTTCACTATAAACGATATGACATCTTCCATATCGAAAAAAATATAGTTTCCATCGTCATAATCATAGCATAAAATATTGCCTTTCTTTAGATATTTACGCCAGAAATTTGGAGACAATAATTGTTTTTTTTGTTCAGAAAAAGAAACACCATGGTGCACTATGGTGTGTCCGCCCGTCTGGACACTATATTGACCTGTCAATTCTGGCAAATTTCCAAGATGTATTTGGATTGTGGATCCGCCTTTTAGGGAGATTGTTGGAGTTACTCCCTCTTTCAAGATACTAAGTTGCCGAAGGGATTTTAGCAGCTCCCGATCTGTTACCTTACAATCAGCCGAGGCTCCAGAATAGTTTAATTTTGTGCATCCAACATCAAAACGCCCGTTGAATGTTGCTTCTCTCTTATGGCCTCTGCGCTTTACTTGCGAGGCTTGTTTTGAACTCATTTTTCCCATTGTATTTCTCTCACTAATGAATGTTTATAGCAAACTGGCTGGTAAGACTCTGCCCCACCAACTAAGACTTCTCTTTCTTCTTTGCAGAGACGCTCTGTATAGTAAGCATCCCTATCACATTTAGCACACACGGCAGGACATATTTCTATACTGGTTGCCCAAGGCATAATATCCTTGACCTCTTCAAATGCGGTATAGCCTGTAGGCTGGGAGGATAGTTGAAGAGTAGATATTAGAATGGTTTTACCTTGCTTGTAAAGCTCGAAACAAGCTCGGGCTGACCCTGGTATCATAAACAGCTCGTCAACGGCTACAACGTCGTGTTGTGAGCCCATTTCAAGTATTTGTGAGCCAGACCTAACCAGTATAGAAGTATGTTCCTGACCTTTATGTGTAACCACCTTACTATCAGAATATCTATTGTCTATGTTTGGCTTGAACAAAATTGTGGTTTTGTTTTGGTATCGGTATCTTTCCAGTGCCGCAAGCATTCTGGTAGTTTTACCACCAAACATTGGTCCAGTAAATATTTTGAGTTCAGGTGATTTCATTTACAGCACCACCGAAAAGGTTCCGCCGTTATGCTCAACACTAGCAGTCCAGCCAGAAGCAGAAAAGGGTGACTCCTTCAACTGACCCAAGGTTGTTTTAAGTGTTGAGGACACGGTACAAACACCTCGCTTGTGGTCATACTGCTCAATGCTGGTTTCAATAAGCGAATCGAGTTCGTAAAAGTTATCCTTGATAGCTTCGGTAACATAGTTCTCGAAATCAAAGTCACCTCTCTCATAATCTTCTAGAAGGTCTTGGTCCCTCAGCTCATCAAGAGCATTGTTGTCGCTCCAACCAACCGTGGCTGCTAATGTATAGTCAGTAATAACTGATGCTACTTGGTCTGCTGTAACGGTTTCTCGCACTGCTTCTTCTTCTAACTCTCCTGTTGAGTGCCAACCCTCATGTCGGTCCTCATAGGTTAAAGTTACAATAGTATCGTCATTCCCAGGAATGTTATTTACATCGCTCATATTTTCTCCTTTATTGTTAAGCAAATGTGTTTTACATTGTTTTTATATATTACAATGATTTTTTGATGAAGTCAATCAAAAAAGTGACAATTTTTCTGTTCCCAATCGTTGGAAATCTCCACACAATCCTCTCTTGTAATCTTCCAACAAAACTTTGTATAATCTGTTGAGTTTCCATAACAATCTGGTGTGCATAGTTTTCCGTGATGTTGGGATTGGGGGTTATAACAAACCCAAACTTCTTCTGGTGTGGTTCCTAAATCTCTGTATTCTATGTAGCGATATACTATTTCTGTTTCTGTTCCACAGGATAACAAAACAACAAGAAATAGTAATAACCTAATCATAGCTTACATTTATAAATAGTCTACCCAGGCAAATCGTTTTCTCTTTTCTAGATACGTTGGACTGCTTTCGTTTATATACGCTTCCTTTTCAAATGGTATTTCATAATAAGCAATCCTTCTGTTCTTACTCTTGATAATACCTTTAAGCCAATAAAAGCCGTATAACAAAAAGAAAGGAAGAAACAAAAGCTCCAACTGCTGCTGAAAATGTATTGTTTCGTGCCTTTTTGTAAGCGGAGATATAAAGGTTCTTGAAAATACCAATCCGCAAAGTGATATTGCTCCAATCTCAATGGGTGCTATTTTTGATAGCCAAACTGGTATCTTGCTGTTTTCAATAAATATAGGTTTCCAATTCTTCATTTTTCTACCACCACTAGTGTTCCGACATTCCATTCGTCTTTTTCGTAGCAATCCCAACCATACTCTTTAACTATGCTGGATGCTATCTTTTTCATCTCGTCAGATTTTCCTGTAATAATACTACAAGGAAGTTCAACAAAATTCAAGAACTTTCTGATTTCTTCGTCAGCATCATTGTGCTTAACTCCGTGAAGGTCAAGTGTTCTCATTTTTCTTTGCTTTTTTCTTCTACTCATGCTTCCGTACTTTATATCAACTCTATTCTTTATATCGTGATATTCCCAAATGGTTTTCTTTTTAGACCTACAAACAGAGCCCTTGAAAAGATAATAAATATAATTCTTTGTTGTCTTTGTAATGAGACCTACACCGTCTCTGGCGATCAGCAAGTCGCCTTTCCTTAATACATATCCGTTCATTTATTCTTTTCTTTCTTTTATTTTTAGCTTAAAAAGCCAATTTGTTGATACCAAGCCCATTGAGTTACTCACTCTATTACTATTTGAAACCATCTTCTCAAAAAAGAACTCGTGTTCTGTTCCAGGTAGCATCTGGACCATCGCCATCTCTCTGTGTGTCGATGATCTATTATCATTATAGTCGTATACGTCGATAATGTCAAGAAGAATCCCAACCCATTCAGAGCCGTACAAAATATGATACACCAGGTCGCCTACTTCTAGTTCCCTGACGCTTGATTTCTTCTTCCGCATAATCAGCTACCACTCCTAGTATAATTAAGAGAAACAGCCAAAGAAGTATGATAAAAGGCATTATTTTATTTAAAAAATCTGACATATGTAAAAAGCACACTGGTCAAAACAAAAGCTACTATTGCAATGTTCCAATCAAATTTACCTTTAGTGTTCATAAGTATTGACCGTTGTTAATTGTGATAAGTCTACAATATAAGCTTGTGCTGTGTCTCCTCTGTGTCTGCGGTTAGCATCATCTAAACATTCTCTTAGTCTGTGAAAAGTTTTATCGCAGTTTATATAAAACTGAAATGTTTCCATCATTGCTTGAAAACTTGCATGAACTATTGACCTGGACCTAGCTGAAAACTCGGAAAGCCCATGTTCTTTTATTTCTACTCTAAATATAATATCAGTTCTAGCATCTGTTCCAGTGTCTTTTTTAGACATAGAAAAAATAGGCTTGACGATTAAATCAACAAGGCTAAGGTTTTTTAGCGAAGGAAAAAGTTCTACAAACTCTTCATAGCAGGTTGTAAAAATAGCATCAACAAAGCCCTTTCCCTGAACATCAATAAAGTTGTAAGTCTTTGTTTCTTCACCGGAAATCATATCCAACGAAAAGTCAACCGAAGTAAACTCGGAATCAACACTTTCTTTAATTGTAATGTCTTTTGGTACTAATTTTGTTTTATTGTCTTTTAGGATTTTATCAAATAATTCTTTAACATTTTCTCTGCGAAAATCTTGTGGGGTCTTCACTATTCTAGCCTTTCTAAACCTACTGAAACCTTGTATATGGACTGGACGTTTGCCAATCGCTTCATATCTCTAATAATTCTTGCCTTTACAACCTCTGGTGCGCTTAACTGCCCTGGGGTGGAAGGTATAAACTTGATTGATAAACCAGCCAGATATCTACCTTCTGCTACTTTCTCGTTTTTAACCGCAACCGTAACAATGGTAACATTTGGAAGGGCACGAAGGTCAGCTAAAATATCGTCCAAACCACGAGACTTATTTTCCTCAATAGTCAAGCTATATGTTAGCATACAATAAAATTTATATATTCCCCTTTGTCTGCTTCTGCCTTTTTCTTCTGTTACGATTTCTTTTTCTATACTATCATAAAAGCTTTGCTTAGACAAGTTATTTCTTCTAAAATATTTCTGTATTTCTTCTTGGAGCTTTTCCTTTTCTTTTCTAGCTTTTATGTTTATGTTTCGTTGGATGTTTTTCTTCTGTGTTTTGAGCGATGTCTCAAGTTCTTGTGTCTGCTTTTCGTCAAGAGCTGCTGGGTTTACAAAATCACCTCGTTGGGCTTTACCTCCCTTCCAGGTTTCTACCAACACCGGGTCTAATAATCCACTATCCAAAACCCATTGAGCTAACTCTGGCTGCATCTTGAACAAAAGTTCTCTAAGTCTTCTTGAAAATATTTTAGCGTAAGCACTATAATGATAGCCAGATTTTGGGAGATGCTCGCCGTCCTTCATGTAAGAGTTTTTTATCAACTCTTTCTTAACTTCTACACTAACACTAGGGATAGTGATTACTTTTTCTGTTATCTTTGTACTATTTGCACCGGTTGTATTAGCTGCATACTCTACAAAGTAATCAGCAACTTCTTGTGGTATGTCTGGTAGTCCAGCCATACGGACAATCAGCCTGTCGGGTGCTCTCTCGCTACCAAGTTTTTTTCTCAATTCTGACATTTGGAAATCAAATATCTTTTTTACGGTGTCGGGATTTGCTGGCATCGCATTGGACACAAACTTATTATCTGATTTTGTTTTTTGCCTGTATTCTGTGGTGCCTGTCATCAAATAGTAATCAAAAATGTTTATAACTTGATTGTTCTTCCTGGTGGTGTCGGACAACCTTTGAATCATTTCTGGTGATAGCAAGAAGTCTACTATTTCCTGTCTAGCCATTGGGTCTTGACGAGCGATTGAAGACAAATAAGAAATCTGCTGTTTCAACAGAGAGTTCTGGGCGTTGTCATCCTCTCTAGGTGTTGGGTCAAGCAACTCATCTTTCATTTCTTCATACACTGCTCTGGCAATGATGTTGTTTCTTTCCTGTCCATGATGCTCTTTGTATTTTTGCTGCGACCCTGGGTCGAGCAAAGGCTCTATCGTAGAACCTATACCAATACGATACCCTAGCTTTGCTATCCTTATTATCTCTGGTATTTCTAGTTCATTGTTTTTTGTTAGTTCGTCTATTACTTCATCAACCCAAGGGTCGTCTTCGCCCCATGCCCGATGGTCATCTAGGAACTCAGTCCCGCCTCTCTTCGCAATCTCCTCTTCAAATCTTTTCAGTATATATCCATGAATTTCGGGGTCAGGGTGAGTTGCGGCGCCGATAGCATCTTGGTTATTTTCTACAAAGCCATCACCCTCTAGAAACGGCTTGAGGTCGTCTTCGACATTCAAAAGGTTCCTGTAGTCTATACTCTTTTCATACTTAAGGTCTGTAGTTCTAAGCCATATTTTAATCATCTTGGCATCTCCAGACTTTGGTATGCCGTTTCTGTTTCCTTTTATTTGCTCCACCGTACCATCGGAATCAACCTCGATGGTCGCGTATGGGAAGTTTTTGCTATTATGGAGGTCTGGATAGTCTTTTCTCTCTTTCGATTTCCTTGCTGGTCCTCGCAAAGAGAAAATTTTAGCTATGCCTTTTGCAACAGTATCACAATAGCCCCCGACGCAGTGATTCAATATATGACCTTCTACACCGAGGTCTTGGGGAGGCACATCAACGATAACATAACCATTCTTAAAATCGTACACAACCTTTCTGGTCATTCGAGAATCTTCTATTGCTTCGTCTCCACCAAGAGTGCCGTGCCACTCTTCAGAAAGATTAAACACCTGGTCAAAGTCCATACTCCATATATTCTCTGGTATTTCCTGTGCGCCGTTGAGATAATCGGTGATATA
>Ga0208162_1001714_pt1 | contig 11212 bp, 3 predicted proteins | sample CB_VirMetaG_4_FD_184539 | JGI IMG/M metagenome (GOLD analysis project Ga0208162, IMG submission 184539) | Freshwater to marine saline gradient viral communities from Chesapeake Bay - CB_1508_1M Viral MetaG (SPAdes) (version 4) | ecosystem: Environmental > Aquatic > Marine > Coastal | place: USA... | reverse complement strand
CTCTGATATCCTTTTCTCAAATGTATGATAATGTCTTTGAAAGCCCTGAATCGCCAGACGAGAAAATTATCGAAGACGACGATTGTTTGGATGGTTGGTTTGTGCTGCAACACAGAAAATATAAACGAGAAAAGAAACAGGCAGAGATAGACAATATGATAACAAACAAAAAAATAGCTAATTCAGATGAAATATTTGTTATGACAACTCCAGAAGACGCTAAAAATATATATGATTTAAATAATCCTATGGCGAGAAATGCTATCAAGGCAAGAGAAAAACAAATATCTCAACACGAGGGAAATCTGCACTTTTCTAAGCTGGACGATGTTCAACAAGGTATTGGCATGCAAAGAACTAACGAAGGGCTGGCTGCCATGAAGTCAAAATCGAGAGGATCATAAAAATGAAGGATAAAAATAAATTCTTAAAAAAGTCTTTAGATCTTAATAAAATAAGGCAAGAAAGAACAAAAGAAGTTTCTCAACAGGCTTTGTATAAGTTTTCTGAGAAATGCGTTAGAACTACTATGATTGGGGCTCTTGACGCGATAGAAAAAAAGTTTGGCTTTTTGTGGGGGTTCGAGTCCGAAGAGGACTTGAACGAGGAGCAAAAAATACTAAAGGAAATGTACGAGGAAGTGAGGGCTATAATTTTAGACAAAGGAAACAATCAAATCAGATTTCTAAATTCTGAATTTTCTGATTATGATATTACTAGAAAAAGATACCAAATTAATTTACCCGTAATCGGTGCTAAAGAGGAGAAAAAGAACGATGGAAAAATTTAGAATTATTGAAAGCAAGGACAAAGACGGAAACACTGTAAAAGTCGGACTGAAATCGCCCGGACTAAAAGAATACAGAGATTCTCAAATCGAATACAATAAAGCTTTTAGAGAGGCGCTTGATTCGGGCGCTTTGTTACGGCAAAAGCTTACAGATTACATGCGCGATCAAGGCATTTGGAATGAAGAAAAACAAAAACAAAACGACGAGTATGTTGAGCAAATTCGTGACAAAGAAGAGGCTTTGCGTCGTGGTGGAATTAAGCTCAGCGAGGCCAAGCAGCTCGCCATTGATCTCCAAAGATTAAGAGCTGAATTTAGATATTTCATTTCAGAGAAAAATCAACTAGACCAAAACTCCGCAGAGGGTCAGGCTGACAATGCAAGATTTTCTGAGCTGGTTCGTTTGTGCCTGCTAAACCCAACTACAAAAGATCCATACTTCCCAAAACAGTCCGACTATGACGATGCTGCTGATCAGCCTTGGGTTGTAGAAGCTTCTTCTGAGTTGGCGAGCATGATCTACGACATCGACCCGGACTATGATGATAAGCTGCCAGAAAATAAATTCCTCAAAGATTATTCTTTCATGAATGAAGATCTTCGCTTGATCGACAGCAATGGTCACTTGGTTGATATTGACGGTCGCCTTATTAATGAGGACGGGAGATTTGTGGCCTACCGCACCGAAGAAGGTCAAAAGAATCAAGATTTGGAAGATCAATACTTTGTCAATCGTGACGGTCAAGAGCTTGTTCTAAAAGTCAATGATGATGGCGAAGAAAGATGGGTAGAAAAGGGCACCGAAGAAAGTAAGCCATTTTTGGATGATTCTGGCAAGCCAATCATTCTCAAGCAGGATGATAAAGCTGAAGATTCTGAAGAAGAGGCTGAAACTGAAGAAAAGCCTAAAAGACGAAGAAAAGCAGCTCCTAAAGCTGAAAAAGAAGTTAAAGAAGACTAATTTTGTGTATAATTAAGCATGGCAAATTCATGGGGCTTAACCGCCCCATTTATTACACTTAAGAAGGTAAAAGATGGCAGAGCGATTTAACTTAACAGCGCAATTACAGCTACAAGCACCACAAAATACTCGTCAGGTTGCTAATCAAATTAGGCGCGAATTTAGCGCTGTTGATGTTCCTGTGAAGGTTAAAAGCGATGCTAGGGCTATCCGAAACATCAACAAAGAACTTGGTGGTGTCAGCAAAAACGCTAGGGCATCTTCTAAAAATATTAAAGTTCTGAATAAAGATCTTGTTGAAGCTGGTCGTAGATTTGGTGTCATCACTTTGGCTACAGGCAGCTTTATTGCTTTGGCTAGGGGTATTAAAAACGCCACTAAATCAGCTATTGAATTTGAACGAGAAGTCGTAAGAATTTCGCAAGTTACAGGTAAAAATAAACAGGAGCTAAAAGCGCTCACCAACGAGGTCACCACTCTTTCTACTGGCTTGGGTGTGGCAAATGCTGAATTACTGCAAACCAGTAGGACTTTAGCACAGGCTGGTTTGAGTGCCAGAAAAGTAAAAGGCGCACTTGACATTCTTGCCAAAACTACTCTTGCTCCAACCTTCGATAATATCATAGACACTACCGAAGGTGCTATTGCTATTTTAAATCAGTTTGGTAGACAGGCGGCGAAAACTGGTCAGGATATTAAATTCTTGGAGCAAAGTCTCGACGCTATCAATGCTGTATCTAAAAGATTCGCTGTTGAATCTTCTGACTTGATTACGGCTGTTCGTCGTACTGGTGGTGTTTTTGAAGCTGCTGGTGGTAGTATCAATGAACTGATTGCATTGTTCACCAGTGTTAGACAGACGACTCGCGAAAGCGCAGAAACAATTGCCACTGGATTTAGAACTATCTTTACCAGAATCCAGCGGTCAGAAACAATTGATTCGTTAAAAGAACTTGGAATTGTTCTTACGGATGTAGAAGGTAAGTTTATTGGGCCGTTAAAAGCTATTGAAGCTCTATCTATTGGTCTGGCAGGGCTAGATCCTAAAGATATTAGATTCAACGAAATTGTCGAACAGCTTGGTGGATTCCGCCAAATTGGTAAAGTGATTCCGCTTATCAAGCAGTTTACAGTTGCTCAGCAAGCATTGTCGGTCGCGCAAAATTCTAGCGGTTCTGTGGCTGCTGATGCGCAAAAGGCACAAGACAGCTTGGCTAATAGAATTGACAAAGTTCGTGAAACTTTTGATGCTCTGATTCGTAAATTCACAGAAAGTGACACCTTTCAAAAACTAGCTAAAGACGTTCTTGACTTAGCTGATACATTCTTAAAATTTGCAGGATCTCTTGAGGCTGTTTTGCCGCAGTTAACAGCTTTGGCGACATTAAAAATTGGGCGATCTATTGCTCCGGGACTTGTTTCATTTTTTGGAGGCGGTCGAGGAACTGGCCCTGTTTCTAGATTTAATTCTGGAGGAATGGTTCCGGGCACTGGAAATACTGATAGTGTTCCAGCGATGCTTACTCCGGGCGAGTTTGTGATCCGCAAGAAAAGTGTAGAGAAACTTGGCGCTGGCAATTTAGCACAGATGAATGCTAAGGGTTACGCTAGTGGTGGCATCGTAGATTTAAAAGGCCAGCGAGGCGGCGGCAGCGCGGTGGCAAATACAGTTATTAAAAATCAGAAAGGCAAAAACATTGGCCTTGCTGAAGATTCGTACACATCGCTGGGCGGCAATAGTGTAAAAGTCCCTATTGCAAAATCAAGATATGATAAATTAAAACGGCAAGGTTTAGGATGGGAAAAATGGCTTCTCACTAAGGAGGGCAGTGCCGCTCTTAAAAAAGCTGGAGTGTCAGGATCGCTAAGAGATCCAAGTTCAGACTCTAGGTTTCCGGTTGATTATATTGATGGGTCTGGCAATCTTTATGATGCTAAGGATAAGGGATTTAGAAACTTTGGAGGAAGTCCAGCAAAGCAGGCAATTGCCAAAGCATTAAACTATAAACTTTTCAAAGCTTTTGGTCCTAATTATAACTACACAGCAAGAAGCAACAAGATTGGCGTTCGGGGTGATTCCGCACCATTTTTAGGAGGTCAGCTAACTACAGGGCAGGACAATATAAATGTAAAGCCTGCTACCTTTTTGTATCCAGACATAAAGACAAGGGCGCAAAAACTTGCACTCGGTGGAATTGTTAACGCAAATAAAGTTGGTGCTGCCGTATTAGAAGGTGACAAGGGTGCGAAAACTGATTCTATTAAAGTCGGAATCAATGACGTTAAGCCGTTTATTCCGGGGTCTGGATTTGATAAAGACAAAGCGCAGAAACGTTTTGGTAAAGTTACAGGTTTTACAGGCAAAAGTTACACACTAGCCAAACAAGGTCTGAATCAAACAACGTCTGATAATTTTTCTAAAGTTTTGTTTGATGAAACCGCAGAAGGTGTAGACAGATCAGTTCAACAGCTTTCTAACGATTTGGGCCTTGGCAGTATTTCTCTTGGCAATAAAAATGTTTTGTCTGACAGCTTGAGAACCACCGGAATTGTTGGCGCCCTGTTTGAAAGCACGCTTAACACACTCCAGAATCGTGGAGACTTTTCACCAGAAGCTGCCAACGCCCCATTTGATTTTCCAAGAGGTCTTTCTGGAACTTTAGCAGATAATTATAGCAACCTGCCATCAGCTTGGATAGATGCTAAATCAAGTTTCAAAGAAGCCTCTGCCAAAGCTTTTAAAACAAAAATTGCTCGTGAGATTTCCGATGAATATGTGAGAAGTGGAGATTATGACAAGGCTGTATCTGGCGAGGGTTTTGCGACAGGCGGTTCAGTTAGTGACACTGTTCCAGCCATGCTTACTCCCGGCGAATTTGTATTTAGTAAAAAGGCTGCTGATGGTATTGGTCGAGCCAATCTTGACAGAATGAACAAGCAGGGCGTTCAGGGCTTTGCTCGTGGCGGCAATGTCAAAAGATTTGCTACAGCTGGACCTGTGAGCGGCGGTGGCGGCGGTTTAAGATTGGGCGAAGGCGAGTTTGGCGGATTTGGCGATCTTGTAACTGTGCTAAGAGAAGCTAAAGACTCTATTGAAACGCTTGCAGAGGCTAATGATGAGCTTGCAGTTAAAATAAGTAGCGCTGGAAAACTTAGTCCTTCAGACACTTCTAGAGCAACTCCGACACAAGTAATTGCTAGATCTGGCGGTCCCGGAGGCGGCCCGCAGGCTGGAGCAGACCTTCAAAATGAATTTGCTGGACTGCAAGACACGATCAAAGCTAATATCAAAACTTTGAAAGTTCTTCAGCAATCGAGTAAAACAACTGAAGGAAATCAAGCCCAACTTTCAGATATAATCAAAGTATATGGCAGATTTTTAAGACAAGGACAAACTTCGACTCAGGCTTTACAAAGTACATCAGATGCGTTGCAAAGTTCAATACAAGCTACAAGCGGCTCTTATTCAGCGCTTACTAATGCAAACTTAGCAGTAACTGAGGCACAAGACGCATCAAAAAATGCTGTAGAACAGGTTAACCCATCTTATGAAAATTTACAAACAGCTAATGAACAGATTACAGCTGTTGCACAAGAAGCTCTAGCTTTAAGGGAACAAGGAGTTACTTTACAAGCGGCATTTAATCAGGCCCTCAAGCAAGTGGCGGCTGATTATGGAGGCTTAGGCGCAAGTGCGGACGAAATAAAAGAATCTGCCAAACGACTTGTTATTGCCCAAAAGAAAGCAGCTGCAAAAACTCAAGAAGCTGGTGACAAGCCTGTTGTTGGTGCAGATGCGCCCGTCTCTGTCTCTGCGCCCTCTGAATCGCAAGACACATCCAATCTCTGCGAATGTATAGCTAAGTTAATGGAAGGCAGGGGCGGCAAAGGCGGCAGTAAAGGCGACAGCGCTGTAAGCGAGTCCGCAAAAGAAACTACACAATCTGTAGACGAATTTGGAGAAAGATTAAATAAAGCGGGTGCAGGTCTTAATAAACTTCAAGGCAGCCTTTCTACTTTTAGTAGTGTAACTATTGGATTGGCCGGTGTATATGGAACGCTGACCCAAAGCTCTACAGAATTAACTGAAGAACAAAAACGACTTAAATTAGCTTATTCAAATGCTTTTTCAGCCAACATCGCCTTGAATGCAGAACTTGCCAGCTTGGGAATTGAAGTCGCTGCTAGTATTGTCGCCACAATCGCTAGAGCAAGATCTGATTTTTTAGCGAAGACTTCTATTGACAATCTTGGCAAAGCCGCTGATAACGCAGCTGCAAAATTGAATCAATCTGGCGGTGGTGGAGGTCTAGACTTTAATTTATTGTCTACCAAAGGCGGCAAAGGCGGCAAAGGTGGCGGTGGATTCAGAGGAAAACTAAGTGCAGCGGGAAATCAAGTTAGGGGCGCAAAAATTGCAGCGCAAGCCGGTGGTGCTGGAAAAATAGGAGCTAATTTTGCAGCCATAAAGAAAGGCGCATCAATAGTGGGCGGCGCATTGAAAACCTTTAGGGGCGGTCTGGCGGGTACTATTCTTTCGGTTGGAGCGCTTGGTTTATCGTTTTTTAGATCAGCCGACGCCGCTGGAAAAACAGCTGTAGAACTAGAAAAATTAGCAATATCTAGCGAAAAAGCCCAGCAGGTTGCAGACGAACAACTAGAACTATTGCAAAGCGGTGGAGGTCCAAGGGCCGATGGCAAAGTCGCCAGTGAAGAGGCGTTTGTAACAGCAAAACAGACGATTGCAAAAAATGAAGTTGAAAGACTAAGAATTGGTCAGGGTATAGAGGGAGACCAATCAACTCTATCTTCTGTTGGCAATATCGCAACGTCTATTTTGGATTTTACTTCTGACATTACTGGAGCCGCTGCTGCTGTTACAGCTTTTATTCCCGGATTGCAGCTCGTATCCGGCAAGCTTGCCGGAGTTTCTTTAGCAGCAGCAGGAGCTAGTATCGTTATTGATACTGTAGTTGGATTATTTGACGACACAAAGGAAAGATTGCAAGCATTAGTTCCAATTTATGATGCTGTAGCAGCCGCATCTGGAGGTTTTGCCAAAACGCAATTTAGAGCCATCAAGAGCGTAAATGAGTTTAACAGCTCTATTAAAGCTGCCGAAAATGCCAACCTAGAAGGAGCTGCTAAATTAAATGTCTTAACATCTGGACTTGATAAGCTGCAAGGCAGTTTTAAAGACACTGAAAAAACATTCAAAGACGCTCAGTTCGAGAGGGGCAAAGCAGAAGCTGCGGCACAACAGGCTGGACTTATTAACGCTGCTGGTCAACAGACTAAATCTGATGATGAACTTAAGCAGTCTGAGAAAAATACTCTAGCAAACTTGGACGAATTGAGAAAAGGAGAGCAAGATGCCGCCAAAGCTAGACAAGGGCAGTTAGACACGATCTTGCAACAAGAAGTTGCTCTTCGTCAGCAATCAAACGAAGCTGTTGGGGCTTTCTTGAATAGTTTTGAAATTGATTTTAGTGCCGGAGAACTTAGCAATGCTTTAGATGGGGTTGTAGACGCTTCTACTTTGTTTGCTAGTGGTGCCAAGGGCGCAGCTGAAGTGGGCGCAGCGTTGACCGCAGCTAAAGACAAGTTCGTAGAAATTCAAGATCTCAAGTTCAAAGACTCTATCGAAGCATCTAGAAAACTAGCGAATACTCTTAGAGGTCAAGAAGATCAAGCCAGAACGGTTCAGAAAAATGAAGCAAAAGCTCTAGAGCTGCAAAAGAAGAAAGACGCAGCTGTTAAAGAAACACAAAGACTAGAAGAAGAAAAGGCTGCCACTATAGCTCAATTCGAAGCTAAACAAGTGGTGTCTATTAATGAGCAAATTGTCGCGCAGAAACAACTGGCAGTTACTACTCTGCGAAACGAATTAATTCTTAGAAGAGAGCAAGCGGCCCGCGATGCTTTCAACAAAACTCTGCAAACTCTAAATAAAGCTGCTGAAGAAGCTGCGGCTGCATTTAGTCAGTTTGACGATAGTTTGGCTATTATTACAGGCCAAGGAGCAGGGTTAGGTTCTGCCACACAAGTAGACACTAGTATATTAGACGCTCCTTTAGAGCAATTAAGTTTAGAACAACTGCAAGCTAAGTTTGACGAAATTAATAACACTTTTGCTGGTGCGCAGCTTGGTCCTATTGTTACGGACCTGCAAGACGATATACTGTTGGCAAAACAAGTTTCCGAAAGAATTCCAGAAGTTCTTGACTCATTTAAAACCGGTCTTGACAGTAGCAAACAAGTAGATATTAAAGCATCTGTAGATGAGTTACTTGAGGGTATTGACGATACACCTTTGGGAAAAGCATTAAAAAACAAAGTTGAAAGTATTTTAGATGAAGCTGGATCAGGACCAGTTGGAGTAGAGCAGCAACAAGCAGTTTTAGATGAAGTTAACTCATTCATAGAGCGTAATGTAGAACTACAAAAAAGAATTGTAGATCTTAATAATCAATACGCTCAAAGACTAGCACAATCTCAGCAAGCTATCTTAAAGTCTAAAGAAAAAGAGCTAGAGCTTGGCGCTAAAATTGTTGAGAAAGAGGCGCAGCAAGCAGAAAAACTAGCTCAGCTTTCTGGACAAGAGGGGCCAAGCAGACAAGACAAGCAGGATGCTAGATTAAGAGCTTCTCAGGTTAGGCTGACTGGAACTGGGGCTACCGCTGGTGATGCGGCCAGCTTGGGAGATGCTGTTACTAGAAATCTGCAAAAAGCACAAGAGCAAAGAGAATTAGCAAAGGGTGATGGAGATCAAGGAGCAAGAGAAGATGCTGCTAATAAATCTAGGGAATTTGCTAGTGCCGCCGCTAGAGCAAAGTCAGAATTAGAAAAACTTGCAGATCAAAGTGGTAGATTGGCAGACATTGAAAAAGATTTAGCTAAAACCAAATCTGCAACTGATGATGCTAAGAGTTTGAGAGATAAAATAGTTTTTGGTTCTGATGAAGAGCGTCAAAACATTAACAGAGATTTTCAGGCGCTGCAAATAGTTCAGCAGCGAGGAAGTCTAGAAGGCATCAATGAAGAAGGTAGAGCTGCGGCGTTACGGGCGTTAGATACATTAGGAAGTGGCACTTTTGGTGGACAAACTGGCGATCAAATTAGAGATCAACTTTCTGAAAGTACGGCTGGTAGGATTCCCGGTTTGGGAAATCTAAATAAACTGATTCAAACTGGTGAAGAAAGACAGGCGGCACTATTACAAGAGGCTGCAAATATTCAGCAACAAGAATTAGACGCGCTAACAGCACTGCAAAAGCTTCAGCAACAACAAACCGCAGACTTGGTGGCTGCTGAACAGCAGTTGTCGTCTGATTTTACAGCGGCTATTCAAAACTTGATTGACAATCCTCCTGCGGCGCCAGAAGAAGATCCAGTCAATGTGGAAATAGAAAAACAACTTGCATTAGCTCAACAGGATTTGATAGCTGCCAATGAAAACCTAGTAAAATCACAACTTGATTTAGAAATAGCCACACTAGGATTAACTGCGGCTATTGAAAAACGAGATGGTGGGAAAATTTCAGAGGGCACTGATAAAGCAATACGAGAAGCTAGAACCAAAAGAGGAAGTGATGCTGATGTAGACGCCGGATTTATTACGAAAGCTGAAAAAGAAAAAAGAGATAAAGCGGCAAAGGAAGCGGAATCAGTAAGGGCAGCAGAAAAAGCATCAATCAATGCAAATGCCGAGAAAAGAAAAGAAGATATAGCTGCTCAACAACAAGCTAAACAAACTCAGCAGGAAATAAATGAGGCTAGAGAAAGAGATAAGCAGAGAGAAGCTGAAGCCCCAAAAGAAACTGAAGAACAAATACTGCAAAAGTTTGAAACACCAGAACAGACAGCTGCTAGACAAGCAAGGCAAAAAGAAGCAGCTGCGGCTAAAAAGTCTTCAGCTTCTGGAACAATCGCTGGCGAAACAATCCCAACCGACACAGCTGGGAAAAAACCTCTCACCATACGAGAACAACGTCGAGCACAAATGGCTCGTGCCCGAGAAAGAAATAGAGCTGGAGGTCGCAGGCAGAGAAACATGCAGATAGTTCAAGACAGAAACATGCCTACCGATCCGTCTACACAGGCAAGGATAGCACAGAGAAGGCAGGAAGAACAAGCTAAAGCTCAGGCGAGAAAAGATCGTAAGGCACAAAGGGCTGCTGAAGAACAAAGGGGCGCGGAGGAGCGTGCCAAGGCTAGGCAGGGTGGCGGTTCTTTCAATATTCCTCCTTCGTTAGAACTTGGAAGAAAAGCAGACGCTTTGCCAGCTTCTGGACCAACAACTTCTGGTGCTGGAACCGGCACAGACACAACTAGCTTAGATGAAAAATTCACCACATTGGGTGACGCTATGAGTAAATTGGCAGACATATTTAGTCAGCCTCTTGAAATGAATCACACATTTAGTGGCGATATGACAATGGCGTTCAAGCTAGAGAATTCAGACGGTTTACGTCAAGCTATAGCACAAGCCATGAGTCCAACAATCATGGATCTTATCAGGCAAGAAGTGGACCGAGTTAAGAACGAATTTAGAAGTAAATAGGAATACAAGGAATGGTTTTTTATCAGAAAAATAGAAGCCTTTTTATACGAGGTGGTCCAGACGAAGCGAATGCGATTACGCTTTATACTGGTCCGCTTGGCGATGAAGGCGATTCTACACAAAAACCTAAAATTCCTCTTGTAATGGCGGCTCAAGGCGGTGGAGAAATGCCCCTTGTTATCGGTCTCCCCGGTCAGCCCGGAAGCGGTTCGCCCGATCTTTATATTGGTGGTGGATACGGGATTGGCGGTGGAGGCGCTGATTTTCAGGGCTACTCCGAACTTTTCATAAGTGGAACTAGCGGACTGCAAGACAATAGTAATGTTGATCTTTATATTGGCACCACGGACCCACAAGATGTAGTCGATCAGACGACACTAGTAGTTACTGGGCCGCCTCCTTTGGCAGCATCTGGCATTACCCCTTTATATATTACTGCCACACAAACTCCTACATCTGGAGATGGATCAATTTCTAGTGTCGGTTCTTTATATATTAGGTCTAATCTTTATGACTGCGGTGTTGGCGAGGATGTTTTAGAGAATGCGGCTTTTGAGCCATTTGGAACCTTGCCCGGATCTTATGGAGATGGAGCATTTGCTGCTTATAGCCTTAGAAATGTTGTAGATTCTTATGGCGGCGCAGTTGTTGAAGTCAGAAGAGAAGGTGACGATGTTTTTAGGGATTTTACGGCCAGCGAAGTTGCGGTGGGCGATTTTGGCGAGGAGCTATTGGACGATCCAAGTTTTGACGATGCCAGCAAGTGGACTTCTGACGACGCTTCGTTTACAGTTACTGGAGGCGCCGCTGTAAATGATGGCACCAATGTTGCAACCGCTTCCCTTGCTCAAGATTTTGTTTACGATAAAGAGCGCGCAGATTATTATATATTAAAAAT
>Ga0208162_1001713_pt1 | contig 11232 bp, 8 predicted proteins | sample CB_VirMetaG_4_FD_184539 | JGI IMG/M metagenome (GOLD analysis project Ga0208162, IMG submission 184539) | Freshwater to marine saline gradient viral communities from Chesapeake Bay - CB_1508_1M Viral MetaG (SPAdes) (version 4) | ecosystem: Environmental > Aquatic > Marine > Coastal | place: USA... | reverse complement strand
AACAAAAGCATTAAAGAAAGCTGCACCAGTAATAGGTGCAGGTATTGGTATGTATTATGGTGGTGCAAGTGGTGCGGCTATAGGTTCTGGTATAGGTTCTTTAGCAGGTGGACGAAGTGCAGAAGACGCTTTAAGAAATGCAGCCTTGGCTGGTGGTGCCGCATACATGGCAGGTGGTTCTGGTTTTGGTCAAAACGTAGAGGGACAAGAATATTTCAGTAAAGATACTTTTGATTTTGGTAAGTCACCTGTGGCTGGACTTTTCGGTGGTGGAGGTTCTGGTGAAGAACAAAAAGTAGTTAATAAGGCTATAAGTACTAGTTCAGATTCTAACGGAATTATGGATTTTGTGAAAGACAACAAAATGCTAACTGCCTCTTTAGCAGGAGGTGCTCTAGGTTTAATGAGTGCAGAGGAAAAAGAAATAGAAGATGCTGAACAAAGAGCCTTTGCCGAAGGTAGCTATAGAGGTGGTACTCTAATGACTGAAGATGATGATGGTAAAATGGTTTATTTTGATGGTTCAGATCCGGAAGAAAGACAGGAGTATCTTAATCAGATAAGAAAAAACAATGAAGAAAAAAGCAAAAGAGAAGTAGTCACTAATTATGATAAATACGGCATACGCACAGTAGCCGCAGGTGGAGAAGTAAATGGTCCAGGAACAGGGACTTCTGATTCAGTTCCTGCTAGACTATCAGACGGAGAGTTTGTAGTCACCGCAAAAGCTGTTCGTGGTGCGGGTGGCGGAGACAGAAATGTTGGTGCAGCAAGAATGTATGACATGATGTCGCAACTAGAAAGAGTAGCATAATGGCAGAAAAAGAAAAAGTTACCCAAGAACAAATTATGAGATTAGCTCCTTTTCAAGAGGAGTATTTAGCAGATATATTTCAGACAGCTAAAGATCTTACTGGTGCTGATTCTCAAATGCCTTACTCTGCTCAACAAGTAGCAGGTTTATCAACAGGTCAACAAGGTGCTGTTGATACAGCTACGCAAGGAGTAGGTGCTTATCAACCTTTTTTACAAGCAGGCACTGATGCAATAGGTCAAGGAATAGGTGCAGTGGGTGTAGGTATGGGAACAATAGGTTCTGCTATAGGTCAGACCGCACAAGCAGATTTTAATCCTATGGATTATCAACAATTCATGAATCCTTTTATGGAAGATGTGATCCAACAACAATATCAAGACATACAAAGACAAGGCGATATACAAAGAGGTAATATAGGTGCAAATGCCTCAACACAGGGAGCTTTTGGTGGGTCAAGACAAGCAGTTGCAGAACAAGAGCTTGCTAGAAATATTATGGATCTACAAGCAAAATCTGGGTCGCAATTAAGATCGGCTGGATTTCAACAAGCACAGAATCTAGCACAGCAACAAGCACAGCAACAATTGAAACAAGCACAATTGACAGGGCAACTTGGTTCTACAACTGGAGCTCTAGGTCAAACTGTAGGACAACTTGGAACAGCAACAGCGGGTCTTGGTCAAATGGGGCAAGCAATGGGTGTTCAAGATGTAAATAGTTTATTAGGTATTGGTAGCTTACAACAAGGACAAGCACAAAAAGCATTAGATGTAGCAAGAGCTAATGACATGGCTAGACAAGCCTTACCTTATCAACAAGTTGGATTTATGTCTGATGTTTTCAGAGGTGTACCAGCATTGCAACAAACCTATTCATCAACATCAACTCCTAGTCCGAGCATGGGTTCTCAAATGTTAGGTTTAGGCATTGCAGGATTAGGTGCTGTAGGACAAGCGGGTGGATTTCAAAATATGTTTGGCACACCAGTGCCTACAACAAAAAAATAGGGAATAATTAATGAATGATCCTTTACAAAGAAAAATGTTCCGTCAAGCGGGTATGTCTAAACAACCTATGGGTATTCTTGCTTCATCTCCAGAGTTGATGAATGCAGCTAAAGGGTATGAAAACGGTGGTGTTAACTTTATACCAGTATTGGGTCAACAAGCTCCAACTAAAAAAATGTTATCGGGTTTTAGGAAAACTATTCCTTATACTGCAATGAATACTGCGGGAGATAAGCTTGTAGATAATCCATTTCCAATAGTGTCTGATTATCCACCTTTAGCTTTTTCAGATGAAGCTAAACTTATTAAAAAAGAAAAAGAAAACGAAATTACCAAGTCGATGGTAGATTCTTCTGAATTAACAAAATCTAATGCAATTAATAAAACTAATAAAAAAATTATAGATGAAACAACAGCTGGAGAAGAAGCTAATAAATTTGGTGTTAAAAAATTAAGACCTTCATTCCCAGGTAAAAAAGATGGCAACACAACCACAACTGAATCAGATGTATCAGCAGACACTTTATATGGTGGTGTATCTAAAAAGATAGAAGATGAAGCTAAACTTATTAAAAATGCTTATGATAAATTTAATAATAACACTGCCAATCTAAAAGATGCAGAGTTTTTAGGAACAACATATAATAAAGAAGTTGCTAAACAACTTGAATTATTACAAAAAGAAGGTAAAGAATTTTCAATTGCCGATGCAAAAAAAGTTGCAAAGGATATGGGCATTTCTGATCCAGAAGAATTAGACGAACAATATGGTGAAGATAGAGAAGCTTCTTTCTGGTTGAATATGATGAAGGCTGGTGCGGCAATGGCTGCAGGTGGCAGTTCTAATACGCTAACAAATTTTGCAAAAGGTTTTACTGTTGGATTGGAAGGCTATGGAAAAGATACGGGTGAGTTAAGAAAAGAATTAAGAGCCGATAAAAAAGAAGCGTCTAAAACAATATATAGTTTATTAAAAGATGGTAGATCGGAAGACCTTGCTAAGAAAGCTTTGGATCTTCAAAAGTCTGCGGCTATAACCAATATCTTAAAGACAGAAGTTGGAGAAGAAAGAACCAGACTTACAAACGAAGTTAATAATGAAGTGGCAAATAGAAAATTAACTATAAGCCTTTACAAAACTTTTGCAGACATGAATTTTGAAGCAAAGAAATTTAATGTAAGCCGTGATGATTTTGATAAATCTATCCAAATGGCATATGCTAAAATGATGCCAGATGATATAAAGATACTACAAGCAGCTGGTCAAATAACTGTTATAGATCCTAGTAAACCACTTACACCAGATAATATAAAAGCTACACCAGACGGTGTAAAGAATATTGAGAATTTATTAACTAGGAATTTATCTGGTAAAATAACAGACAGTAGATTTAGTCAAACAACTGCTGGAGACAGAGGATTAACATCCTCTGGAATAGATTTAAAAATAGGTAATAATGATTATAATTCAAGATTAGCAGGTGATGCAATAGTTACTTACAACAAAACAAGAGCAGACACTATTAAAGCAGCAGGTGGTGTTGAAACTCCAATGATTGCAAATCAAGACATACAATTTGCTAAAGTTAACAACGGTAAAATTGACTTTTCAAAACAAACAAATAGAATGAAACAGATCTTTACAGATCAATCAAAGGGGCAAAGTTTAGTGGATTTAAACTCAGACATATTTATTAATTATACCTCACAGTAGGATTACAAATGCCAGAGTACATAATAGATGGTAAATCTTATTCTTTCGCTGATGAAATAGGACAAGAAAAAGCCGAAGAAATTATTGCAAGAGGGCAAAAAAATGCTTCTGGTGGTTCAGATACATACGAAGGTTTTTTTACTGAAGCTGGAGAAGGTGTAGCTTCTGGACTTATGAATATTGTTGAAGGTGTTACAACCTTACCAACTCTTGCCGTTGATTTAATTGCTGGAACAAACGCAACCGAAACAGTAGAAAACTGGTTTCAAGAACAGAAAGATGCTTTAGGAATTGATCCAGAAGGAGCAGCTGGTAAAGTCACTGAAGCTCTTGTACAGTTTGGTATCCCAGGAATAGGTGCGGCATCTGCCGCAGGTAAAGCAGGTCGTCTTGCTAGAATTGCTACTGGTAAATCAAAGATAGGTGTAAAAAGTGTAGGTGCTAAAGATGCTAGGCAACTAGGTCAGAAGTATGGAAACGTAGTAAAAGGAAGAGCATCTGCCTTAACAAGGTCACAAAGAGCAGGTGTCGTTGCTCAACAAGTTGCAGCAGCAGGTTTAGCTGATGCAATTGTATCTACTGATGGCACACAAACAATAGGTGATTTCTTTGAACAAGGTCCGACTAGCACAAATGATGCAGTGGGTTATGAGGGCAGAGATAAAGCCTTTCAAAAGATATTAAATAAATTAAAGGTCGGTGTAGAAGGAGGTGTAGCTACTGCTATTCTGCCTCCAGTTGTAGGAGCTGGACTTAAAACAGTATCCAAGGTTGCAGCTATACGACCTTTTGAAGGATTAGGTTCAAGTACAAGTGTACTTGACATTGCTAGTGGTTTCACGATTCCCGTAGCACGGAAGGGTTTTGAAGTAGCAGGTAAAACAATAACAGACGCTAAACAAAAAGTTTTAAAACAACCAGATGATTTAACAACATTAGACAAAGTTGTTGGTCACGGTGCTGCAATGCTTACATATGGTGGTTTTTTAGATCCAATAGTAGCGAGAGCGAAATCGTTAGTTAATCCAGAAATAGAAGGTGCAACTAAACAAGCTACAGATAGAATTAAAAATATTGATAAAAAAATTAAAGCTGTTTTGAAAACTAAACCATACGGAAACTTACCAGAAATAGAAAAACAAAAATTAGTTGATAACTTTATGGATATTTTGGAAGGAACTGATCCAGCAAAAATAAACGAGTTACCAGATCAATTAAAAGATCTATACGTTGCAGCTAAGAGAGACATTGATAATCTTTCTAATAAAATATTAAATTCTGCCGCTTTTAAATCTTTACCCGAAGCTAGTGCTAACACTAGAGAAATGACTCAAGAAAAATTTAAAAAAGAATTACAAAAGAACATGACAAAAGGGGGTTACCTAAGAAGATTATATAGGGTTTTTAACGATAAGGACTATGTCATCAAACCCGAAGACAAAAAAATTATTTTTGATAAGATTGCATCGGGTGAGGGTGTTAACTATGGTCATGTAAAAGGTCTTCTACAAGATACCGCCTTCGCAATTGATGATGCTCAGATGGCTCAATTAATGAGTGGGACTGCTAAACTAACGGACAGACAAGCAAAAGCATATGTTGATAAGTATCTTAGAATTAATAAAGAAAGAGGAGGTAAAGCAACCTCTGGAGCTATTAGTAGAGTATTCAATGTTAGATTAGACACTAGTCTTTTAGCTAAAAGAAAAGTAGACGATGAAATACAAAGATTGATTTTAGGAGAGATAAGAGACCCTAGAGAAGCTTATGTTGCGACTGTATCAGAACTTTCAAACTTCATAGCCTCTGATAAAATGTTAAACACTTTCAAACAAAGTGTTGACGCAAGTATTGCATCAACTATTGCTAGAAATGCAGAAAACGTAGCTAACAATGTTAGAGGTGCAGACGGAGAAATAGTACAAGAAGGACAACTATTTTTCAAAATGGATGATGAAATTTTAAAAATAGTAAAAGAAAACCCAGAAACACTTAGAGATTCACTAGCCAAAGCAAAAATAGATAATGCAGATGACCTTACTTCTGTCAGTCAGTTAGACTCTAATGTTATTGCAGACGCAGTAGAGATATGGCAAGGAAGAAATGCAGGCTTTGAGATTTTAGGTCGAACTCTGGAGACAGCAGGAAGAAGAGCTTCTGATCCAATGGCTAACCCAACTCAAAGTGTGTTTGGAACTATGTTCGGTTACGCTATTCCAAGAGCCATGTATAATAATATGTCATCTAAAGTATGGGCTGATGGGGATGCTTTTCCGACAATGCTTCGCTATCTATATCAACCTATGATGAAATTAAAAGGCTATTCTCAATACGCTAAAACAATTTTATCTCCAATTACTCAAGTTAGAAACGTAACATCTGCCGCTATGTTTGCTTTAGCCAATGGTAACTTTGGTAAAGGTGCAAGTTTAGGTACGTCTGTCAATGTTGTTTTAAGGGACATAATTGATAGAGAACTTAAACTAGGTGGTAAAACTTTTGACAGTATGAAGATGAATAATGAGGTTTTAGATTTTCTAACAGAGTTGCAAGAACGAGGTGTTATCGGTAGTTCGGCTCAACTTAGAGAGATACAAGACAACCTAAGAAAAGGCATGGGATACGACAGACAAGACAAAGCATCTTATGCTGCTAGAGTTGCGGCTGGTGGTGATGAAGTAACAGCAACTAGACAGAACCCAGAATTCAAAGCAACGGAAAGAAGTAAATTAAAACAATTTCTTAGAACACCTTTTCAAAAAGCCGAAGACTTATACAAAGGTGGCGATGATATTTGGAAAATATATAACTACACTTTTGAGATGAATAAGTTCCGTAATGCTAGACGAAAAATACAGAATGCAGAAATAAACAAAGCTAAACAAAGCAGTGCATATAAAGCAGCAGAAGGTAATAATGAATTACAACTAAAGATAATTGGTGATGCTACGAGATCGGCAGATCAACAATTTGGTAAACATATTGCTCCTGGCGAAACACTTGAACCTAAAATGTTTGAAGAGAGATTAAAACAGTTTGCCGCAGACAATGTTCGTAATCTTGTACCCAACTACGAATTAGTTCCAGAAGCCATTACTGGTTTAAGGGGACTACCTTTTGGTAACTTTATAGCTTTCCCAGCAGAGATATTAAGAACTGGGTTTAATATAATGGATGTGTCCATGAAAGAACTAGCCAGTAATAATGCCGCTATAAGAGAACTCGGAGCAAGAAGAATGATGGGTGCTATAACTTCTTTTGGTTTATTGGGTAATGGGCTACAAGAATTTGGTAAAATGATGACAGGTACTAGCTCAGAAGAAGTAGATATTATAAATAGATTAGCTGCTCCTTATCAGAGAAATGCTCAATTCATACCTATAGGCAAAGATGAGAAAGGTAACCCAGAAGTTATGGATTTTAGTCACACTAATCCATATGACATGTTATCAAAACCTTTAAACACTATGCTTAGAAGTCTAAGAGAAGGAAGTCGTTTAGATCAAGGCGGTATTGAGAAGACAAGAAATGCTATGTTCGAAACGATAGGTGAATTTTTTGAGCCCTTCTTGGGTGTATCAATGGTCTTCGAATCTTTCTTAGATATCATGCCTAGAGGTAGTGGAGTAGGAAGAGGTGGAGAAACAGTTTCTGGTGCTAAAGTTTATAAACCAGAAGATACTATTGGAAAGCAATTAGAAAAATCTGTTATACATGTAATAGATACTCTTCTACCTAATGTCTTTGGTGTAAGAATTCCAGTGGGGGCAGACGTAGGTTTATCTGATTTTAGTTTTACACCAGTAAAAAGTATAGAAGCAGGTCGATTCGTAAGAGGTGCATTTATGGATCCCGACTCTGTTGAGCCTACAACAGGCAGACAATTTACAACGGGGGGTGAGTTATTCAGAGCTTTTACTGGTTTGAATAGTCAGATAATAGATAGAGAAAAAGTCTTAGGTTTTAAATCTCAAGAATTTAAATCTAAAAGATCTGGAGCAGCCACTCTATTTAACGATGTTTTATTTTTAGAAAACCCATCTCAAGATACATTCGTAGAAGGATATGTTAGAGCAGATAATGCTAGATTAAAAGCATTTAGAGAATTGAAACTTGATGTTGATGGTTTACAAAAACTTGGTTTAAAAGATTATGAAATAAGAAGAATAATGAAAGAAAAAGGTCTTGGTAAAGATGAAATAAATTCTGTTATGAATGATATGTATAGATCCTTTAGACCTTCAAAGGAAAAAATAAAACAAGTAAATAGAAAAGGATTAGACTATCCGTATGCTGCAATACAAGACTTAATTGACTTGAGGGATTTTATGCAAATAACTCCACCAGAGCCTGTGGATCCGCCTGAAGAAAAAAAGAAAAACCCTTTAGATTTATCAAATTTAACTATACAACAACCCAATGTTAGTAGTAATGTAGGTGTCAAAACACAACCTTTAAATGTTTCTTCGTTGGATCAAGTGATTGCTCCTTCTGTTAATGTAGCAAGCACGGCTAGAAACAGTCCTAGTTTCTTAGGTAGCAATCCAACAGACATTGCGAAGAACATGGATATTGCTAGGAGAACAGCATGAAACTATCAGACAACTTTTCGTTAACAGAATTTACTAAATCACAGACAGCCGAAAGAAAAGGCATAGTCAACAAACCGAATGAAATACATGTTATGGCTATGGAATCTTTATGTCATAATATACTAGAAAGAGTTAGATCAGCATTTGCTAAACCAATCAATATTAATTCTGGCTATCGAAGTGTTGCTTTGTGTGAAGCCATTGGATCAAAATCCACATCACAACATTGTGATGGAGAAGCAGCAGACATAGAAATATATGGCGTAAGTAATTACGACCTAGCAAAATATATAGAAAACAATTTAAACTTTGATCAATTAATACTAGAATGTTGGGACGGTATTGACCCTAACTCTGGTTGGGTGCATGTATCTTATGTCAACGATGTTGCTAATAGAAAAGATGTGCTAACATATACAAGAGCAAACGGATATACGAAAGGTATTTTATAATGGAAGATGGTCCTTTTAAGCAGTGTTTAGAACAAAACACCGAAGGTGTTATTAGACAAGAACTAATAACATATAGAATAGAAGATGGTATTTTAAAAAGACAAATAGTCACAAGAGATTTTATTGAATCTGGTGACTACCATGATACTTCATACTCACTACCTTTGGTGACTATGCATTAATGTCCACTTTAATTTGTAACTTACCCTCCGTAGACGTATGGGTCAGACGAGAATATTTAAGGGATCATCAAGATGGACATGGAGAATTCGTAAAAGGTGTCTGGGTTAGTGCTAAATCTATTCCAGGCAGAAGTTTTTATTTTGAAACTTACCTTCCTGATTATGGTGCTTTGTATGACAAACTACCTATTTCAGCATTCTTATCGAGCCCCGATACCCCGACCACAGATATGGATCTTTACAATCTTCAGTTTTGGAATTGCATGGATTATGGCGTGGTATCTATTTGTAAACAATTTATAGGATCAATGGACTTTGAAATACTAACAAGGGATCACGGTACAATGATGGGTACATATATTTGTACTCTTGATAATTATCATCAAGACCCAGACGTAATAGATTATTCTACCAGCGAAACACCAGCAGAACATAAATCATTTAACCTTTTAGAATTAAAGAACGGACAGTTCTGTTTGTATCCGAACAATAGAATGAGAGTCTATGATAATTCTTTGACACCTCAAGAGCCATTGCAACCAGACTTCAAAGTGAGTACAATAGAGTATCAAGTTGAGAATGGTCAAAAATTTAGACTTGGTGATACAGATGAATACTTTTGGAAAACCAAAGATGAATGATAGAGTTTGCTTTAGTCTATATGATAGGCACGATAATAATTAATCAAGATCAAACATTCCCCAATGTTAATGATTGTCTGTATTTTGCCAGACGATTAAACGAACAACCAGAGATTCCATACCCAGATGCCAAGTTCAGAAAGATCACAGCCTATTGTAAGCCCGTGCCAAAACGTCTGCAAAATAGAAGATAATATATGCATTGGATGTTTTAGAACTTTAGAACAAATTTCTAATTGGACTAAAATGTCTGATGAAGAACGAAAAAAAATAATGCTTGCAGTTACTTAAAATATTTCGTAAATTTAATTGTCTCATACGTTCCTTTCGTATTTGGTTAATAAAAAAATATAACGAAAAACCCTGTGAAATTCTCCTTTAAGTAATTGTTTCATGGGGTTTTTTGTGTCTTTCGTAAAAAACGAGGCTCTCAGATGCCTCAGAATCGTTGAAGCATAAGGCTTTGGTACGATTGGTACCTAAAATAGTCTTCTCTTTTGTACATTTAAGATAGATAGCCTAGCATTAATTCATGCTTTTTTGGCACTTATTTATTTCACTTTTGCCTAGTTTTTTATTATTAAGAACGAATGTATAAATAAAATGCAGAGTTAAGCATAAACACATAAAAAAGGAATAGAAATGTTATCGAAGTGGTTTTACAAATTTAAAATAGGAAGAACAATTACAGCTTTACACAGCTTGGATGATGCGACATTAAAAGATATAGGTATTCATAGATCAAATATTAGATCACATGCATATGAAGTTTTTAAAAATGAAAAGCCAGAAGAAGATCCGTTGACAGAATTACATAATCAATATGTAAAAGCTGGATACTAATCCACTTCGCCCCAATTATCACATAAAGCAGTATCTACTTCAAAAGGTATCTTTAAGTCTGGAACACAAGTTGTCATGATTTCTACAATCTTGTCAGCTTGTTCTTGACTTTCTATGTTGAAGCACAATTCATCATGCACAGTTAAAGTTGGGCATAGTCCTACTTTGTAACATTCGACCATAGCTCTCTTGGTTTGATCGGCACTTGATCCTTGTATCAATCTATTCAAAGCTTTGTATGTATAGGCTCTTCTTATTCTACCTTTACTTCCATATTCTTTGATAGCTTGTTCCATAGGTAAAGCTCTATTGAATCCATAGGACACGGGTTCATACATATCAAATCTACATTTACGACCTAACCATGTTCTTATAACACCAGTATTCGCAGCACGGTTCATGGCTTTTTCAGATAAAGATTTTAGAAAAGGAACTTTTTCATTATAAGTTTGTAAAAGTTTCTCTGCTTCTTCTATATCTATGTCCATAACATTAGCAAGTTTGCCTTTACCCATTCCATACATAATACCAAGATTAACTGTCTTAGCTTGTTTTCTAGGAATGTTTGCCATATCTGCAACCATTTGATGAAAGTCGGCATTGCCTTCATGATACATTTTTACAACATCATCTATCTGTGGGTGTCGATCTACACCTGTCAAGGTGGCACAATAATGAACTAACCATCTTGGTTCTTGTGATGCATAATCAAAGGAACCCCATTTGTGGCCCTCCTCCGGGATAAACAAACCACGAATTAATTTCTTGATCTCAGGATCTCGTGCAGGAATCTGTTGCAAATTGGGGTTGCTTGAACTAAATCGTCCTGTTACAGTTCCTCCACCATCAGATCTTAGGGAGTGAAAGTCACAATGTATTCTACCATTATGAGAGTGTTGAAGAATTGTATCAACAAATGTCGTATTAGCTTTATTTATTTCTCTAATTTTTATAATCTTTTGTGCAATTGGATGAGTGTTATTT
>Ga0208162_1001712_pt1 | contig 11234 bp, 8 predicted proteins | sample CB_VirMetaG_4_FD_184539 | JGI IMG/M metagenome (GOLD analysis project Ga0208162, IMG submission 184539) | Freshwater to marine saline gradient viral communities from Chesapeake Bay - CB_1508_1M Viral MetaG (SPAdes) (version 4) | ecosystem: Environmental > Aquatic > Marine > Coastal | place: USA... | reverse complement strand
CGGAGGGGGAGTTCCCCACCTCCTGGGCTTCTATCGCTAGTCGGCAACATAGTAAGATCAACTTACTACCCGACTCGGGCGCAGAGAGCGCTTTACGCTTCTCTTCAGGTGTACCGTTCCTTGTCGGTGACGTGTTTTCACCGTACTCGCGCTTCCCGCAGTACTTCAGCATCGACTACACCGCAGGCTTCACTTTTGAAGAGGGTAGCGCCGTTATACCTCAAGGGCAGAGCGAGGTGAGTATCAGTCTAACTAATACCTTTGATACACGCCCCAATATCCTTATCGAGATCACGGACGCGCAAGGCGGCTCGGGTTTACGGACTATCAGCGCTGGAGCTAATAGCCTTACCGTCGCAGCTAGGGTAGCCCCTACTACTGGTGACTTGACCTTTAACTACACGGTTCACAATGTAGACCCGCTTATCGAGCGAGCGCTACTTCTACTCTCGGCTATACTACCGCTTAACATCGCAGGTGACTTGATCGCGGGCGCGGGTGTAGCTTCTCAATCAATATCTATCGACGCATTGTCACAATCACTAGCGACTACTGCGTCAGCTACCTCTGCGGGTTACGGGGCGCGGCTTATCGCGTTTAACGATGAGCTTAAAAAAGTAACCAAAACCCTGCGAGGTAAATATTCACAGATGAACTTCTACGCGAGGTAAGATCATGCTTTTACCCCTACCCTCTCGCAACCTTGCCAAAGCTCGGGTTGACTTCAGCGCAGACGACTTCGCAACACTTATCGCCCAAAAAGGGCTTAACCTGCGCTGGCGACAAGCGGCGGAGTGTCCCTGTTCTGCGCGTACTGCGGATCTTAACCTCGACCTTAACTTTGTAGGTGCGAACGAGCAAAGTATTGATAATCAATACAATAATGAGTGTCCCGTATGTGACGGTAAAGGAATACTCTACCACTCTGAGCAGTCTATTCAGGGTGTAGTAAGCTCTGCCGCTGGCGACTACCTTAACGCTAGGTTTGGCGGTTATCACGACGGTGTTATTAATATCAGCTTAAACCCTGAACACCTACCTAACTTCGGGGATAAGTTCGAGCTGCTAGACTCGGTTATGGTGTATAGTCAAGCTATTGAAGATAACGGTCAGAATACCCTCCCTCTGCGTTTTCCTATTGTCAGACGTACAATGACCCTCGCTGGCGGAGACGTGACCGTAGGGGTGCTATATGCGACGTTTGCGGACGCTACTACCAACGTCACCCAGGCGGTGGAATTAACCGAGGGCGTAGACTTTCAAGTAACTAACGGCGAGATCGAGTGGCTTAACAAACCCGCAAATGCTGGTAAGTTTACTTTTAGCTACTACGCACACCCTACCTACATATGCGTAGCTTTCCCAAACTCGGTACGCGACACACATATCCGTAAGAAGTCGCCCGTAGACCGTCACGCACCGCTCCCCGTCCGCGTTCAGTGTAAACTAGAGTTTTTAGGAGAGAGTTAATGTTTGATCTATACTTGATACACCTCATCGGCAACGCGGTTAAGTACTATTCCGCAGACCGTGATATATTCGACTCTCTATTCCCTCACGTCTCAGACGCTATGCGTGACCGTATGTGGGCGTATATTCAGTCACATACGGTAAACTTCGACTCGGCGTACAATGCGCGAACCGCTAAAAATCTACCGCTTATCACGGTGGAAGATAACGAGCAGTTCTATGATCAGCAGGGTCTAGCAAACTCTGCTGGCGCATATACGGACGAGAATGATCAACTACACCGTGTATCACACCTCTTCACCTCCCACGAAGCGGTTATAAATATATACGCCGATAACCTAGAAGCGGTTCGAGTACTTGAGGCTATCATCCACGCTGGGGTGCTAGTCTTTCACGACTTCCTGGTCAGCGCCGCTTTCCAAAATGTTATCTACATCGGGTCAGCTTCTCTTACACCCGACCCGCAACTACAAGGTGATAGCCTCGCGACTTACGGTCGGCAGTGTCGCTACGCAGCCCTCCATCTACGCGAGATTTTAGCTAAGGTGGAGCAACTAGGTAACATCGGTGCTTTAGACCCTGTATACACCGTTCAGGTACAAGCTGACGACCAAACCCCAAGTGGTAGTGTTATTATTGGCGGGGTTGGTGTATAATATACTACTAGTGCTAACTTATCCTCAACTCTTTAAATATGGAGGCTGGCTATGCCATCAAGCATCTTCTTTAACGGGCAGCGTCGGTTTAGACCAAGCGTCTACGCTCGCGTTGTCAATAACCTCGGTGACACAAGCGCACCTGCTACTGGTAACATCGCGATTGTCGGTGACTTTCCCCAACTCAAACAAGCTACTCCTGTCCGTTTTACTCGGCAGAGCGACCTCGTTGACTACTTCCGTGGTACTAACGGCGAAGTCTCTGACCTCGCGGAGTTGATGTTTAAGCCTCTCGACGGCGAGGGCGCACCTACATCACTTACTTTCGTAGGTGTTGGCGAGTCAACTCAGGCGAGCTTGACCAACAACGGTCTAAAGATCAAGTCCCGCTTGTGGGGCGCTGACGGTAATCGCCTTTCAGTTAAGATCGACGCTAACGCTAACGACGCAGACCTCTATGATATTGAGGTTCGTAACGGCGGTACTAGCGTAGAGTCTGTCGCAGGATTGGGCGATGGAGTTGTCGCGTCACTCACCTACACCGCAGCTCAAGCTAACGAGTTCTTTACGGGTATGGAGCTTAGCGCTGACGGCGACCTCGAAGTCAACGGCCTTGTCCAATGTGGTAACGCACTTGTTATCGGCGGCGCTGACCTCTTTAACGGTGCTGACTCTCTCGCGGCTGGCCCACTAACAATCACTATCGACACTAATCAGATCCAGCAGTCTACCCTTACTTTCGAGGGTCTTGACGAGGCTGGAGCTGCGGCGAGCGAGGTAGTTACTATCGGAGCGGCAGCGCAAGCTGGTGACTCTTTCGTAACTACTACTAAGTTCAGCTCTCTTACCAATTCGAGCAGCGCAGCGGCGCAGTTCGCAGGGGCGCTAACTATTTCAGTACCCGTGTTCAGCAAAGCTCTCGCAGACGTGTCAAACTTAGAGACGGAGCTAAACGCTATCGTTGACCTTAACAACGACCTCACTGGTAGCTTCGCAGCTTCACTCCCTGCGACTATCCTTACGGGTAGCGACCTCGATAAGCTCAGCGCTACCACTTGCTTCGGCGCAGCGGCAGAGCTTAAAGCAGACCTTAAGTCTATCCTCGCCTGGCTTGACGGGTCTTCATTTGTCGAGGGAGAGCGCTTAACCGCTAACACCGCTCCTAGCACCGCTTCAACTTTCTCTCGCTTGTCAGGCGGGTCACGCGACCTCGCTATCTCGGCAGGTGATTGGACAACCGCTCTCGACTCAATCAAGCGACTCGATATTAACATTCTCGTACCTTTCACCGAGACTCAGGCTAATCAGGCTCAAGCTCTTGAAAGCGCGGTCGAGGCTGCTGAAGAGGCTGGGTATGAGCGTAACGTGTGGGCTGGCACTAGCGCTAACCAAACTATCGCTAACGCTTTCGCTAACTGGTCTAAGCTCTTTAATGATCGCAACGTCGCAGTCGCGGTTCAGTCTATCCAGTTTGATGGACGTACACTTAGCCCTAAGTTTACCGCAGCGTTATTCGCAGCTATCCAGGGTGCTACCCCTATCGCTGAGCCTTTGACCCGCAAGTCACCTACCTCGCTTGTCACCGCGACTGTTGAGAACTTTGACCGCGAGGCAGAGGCAGAGCTAGCTCTACGCCGTGGCCTTGTGATCCTCGCAGACCCTAACGGAACGGGGCTTCGTATCGAGCGTTCAGTAACGACCTGGATGAAAGATGATAACCCGATCTATAGCGAGGTCAGCGCTAACGAGAGCATGAACAACTGTATTCGCGAAGTACGCGCCGCGTTACAAGCTGAGATTGGCACTCGTATCACCTCTGCTAAAGCGGGTGACGTTAAGCGTGTCGCTCAGAACACCCTGAACGATCTTAAGAAGAATGGACTTATCGCGGACTACCGTGATCTTAGCGTAGACCTTACTGGTGACGTAGCTAACGTGGTCTTCTCCGTAGCGGCTATCGAGCCTCTTAACTTTATCACCGTTACCGCGAACGTTGTTCGCTAAGGAGAGTTTAAATGGCTTTTAACAACATTAGATCAGTTAATGGCGCAAACGCACTCGTCAAGATTGGCTCTGAGATCATCGGTTATGCTACTGGCGTTACGGTTAATGAGGTCTACGGACTTCAGCGTATCGACGTACTAGGCGAGATTGACTCTCGTGATATTGAGCCTATCGGACGTACCGTAAACGTACAAATCAGCTTTATCCGTATGGTTATCAACCCTAACGGCGGTCAGAACGGCAACCGTGGCGGTGGAGCTGGACGTAGAGGTTTAGTTCCTCGCGTTGTTGACGGCGCAAGCACTCAAGAGACTACCGTAGCGGTCACTGACTTCTTCGAGCAAGGTTTTGACCTTACTATTCTCGATAGCGGTGACTTCAACGGGCAAGAGGCTACTGAGCGCTACAAGATTGAGGGTTGCCGTCCATCATCACAAAGCTTCGCGGTCACTCGCGGGACTTTGATGGGCGTTAATGTTACTTGTGAGGCGCTTCGACTCATCGAGGTAGATGTAGATCAGCTCGCGCAGTTATAATAGGCTTGCTAAAATGTGACCGTGTGTATAAAGTAGAGGTTACTCGATAACCCTTACTTACACACGGAGACTACACATGAGTAAGAAAGTAGATCTACGCCAGGCCAAAAAAGAGGCCGAGCAGCCCCCTGTTGAGGATATTCGCACTACTGAACGGTATGAGGTCACTCCTAAAGAAGTGAACTTCAGTATCAGCTACGACTCACCAGCGGGCGAGACTATTAACGCCACCCTAACAAGTCGAGTACTTGATGGGGATGGACGTATGGCTAAAACCAGGGTCTATAACCGCTTAATGGCAGGGCTAGATCAAACTCGCCTACCTCGCGATGAGGAGCTGCGTATTGAGGCGCTATCGCGAGTAGCTGCGCAGCTAACTGACTTGCCTGATTGGTTATCCGAGGCGGTAGCTATGGATAATGAACTGCTAGGGTATATTAACATGACCCTAGTGGAGCATGAAAAACGGTACTTTCGAGGATATGCTGAAAAGGGTGAAAGCGGCGAGGTTAAGGCCCGAGTACGAGTTAGTAGTCCCTTTTCTGAGGGATAAGGGTTTACCTAACCCTGACGAGTACTACGCACCTGAAAATCTTGAGTTCGTACTTTTTTGCCTTGACGAAGAGGGGTGGAACAATCTTGAAAGACAGAGTATCATAGACGGTAATCTTAATAGCCCAATAAGCAACTCCATGTTTGATGACCTGGAGCGAGCATTTGAAGACGGCGAGGATCTCTATGAGCAGCTCAAACAACGGTTCGGGGAATAACCCTAACGTATCACCTTTCGGGGTAAACACTCCGCCCTCCGCATCTACGCCCCACTCCCCACAAGGGGCTAGAGTTACGGTAACTCGTCCGCAGGACTTATCATCACGAATGACGGAGGCGGCTCTTACCGCAGCCCGCGTTGAACATGATCGACAAATGCGAGAAGACGCGGCGATAACGGGGGAGCTAGCTACTGACGCTTCGATGCGGGAACGGCTATCGCGGTTGGAGGATATGGGTTTTAGCCCAGCCGCATCTTCAGTAGCCGCCGCACCAAAGGGCAGGCAAGTACAAGACCCGCTCTCGATGTTTCAGAACGCTCAGAGGCTACGTCCAGGTCAACCTACGTTAGACAATCCTGGTGTACCTACCTTTAATCATAGGCAAGTAGCTGACGCGCTTCTAGTTAGTCAATTCCCGCAAGTAAAGGAGCAGGTTCAGCGTCAAATGGCAGAGACGCTAACCCTCGGCTACATGAACGCTGACGACCCTGATAGGTATATGTTTGATACGGTCTTCGGCGGTACTCCAGCCGCCTACGACGTAGACGCTAACCCTGAAGATGTGATTACAGCACATTCTCGACAGGTTACGGGGCAGGCGTTCAATGACATAACCCAGCGTTTAAATCGAGCTAATGAGGCTAACCCGCAGTTTGTACAGGGGGTAGCGCGACAACTACAGACAAGTGTAATCACTCGCGGGGAGTACATGGCAGCTAGGGGCGCTGCGTCCGCACTCGCTAGTGATCAGCGACAAGGTAATATGGCGCAGGCTCAGTTTTATAGCGCTGACGTTGCCCGTAGAGAGCTAGAGCGGAGCGGGTATACGGACGCATATCTAAACGAGCAAATACTAGCCGTTGGCGGGGAACACGAAGCTGCTATGGCGGTTATGTACGCTGAGCCAGGTAGTGATGAGGGAGCAGTAGAGTCGGTAAGATCCGTACTTCAAGCCTCGGGCAGAGTGGGTATGCGCGTTCAAGAGTCCATAGCCTCTCAGGGAGGGTCTACCCAGGAGGCGCTAGAGGCGGGGCAACAAGCGTTTGCTCGTACCGCCGATATACTAGGAGGTGCTGGAGGCGGGGCAGGTGGCGGCGGCGGTGGCGGCGGTGGCGGCGGCCTTATTCCAACAGGTGGGGGTAGTGACGGTGGTGAGCCTCCCCGACTTAACGTAGAGCCGTTACAGCTATCACTAGACAACTTAAACACTAGTGTACAGGCGCTAGATATAAGCAACCTCACGCATCTTACGGAGTTAGACTTTTCACCCCTAGCTACAATAAGTGAGATTGATATGTCTCCCGTACTAAGGGGCGTAGGCGAGTTAGCTACGTCACTAGAGCGGGTTAATCTTGACGGTTTTGCTGAAGCTATTAATCGGGCCACTACTGCCACTCAATCGGGTGGAGGTATTGGGTCTGCCGAGGGACGTGGTGAAACACCTGAGCCTGCGGGTTTTGGTATTGGCCCAGCCGAGGAAGAGGGCGAAACGCCTGAGATACTAAACCAGTTCAGTGAAGCAATCGGCGCACAGATGCAGGCGGCTATGCAGGCGACGTTTTTTGATGCTCAAGGCAACCCGCTCTTTGGCGGCGGCGGAGGACTTGTACCCTCGCCGCTAGGTACTCCACAACTACTTAACCCTTATGAAGCGGATCGAAGACGGCGACGGGCTGAAAGAGGAGAGCCACAAGTACCTGATGGAGTAGACCCTCAAGAAAACCGCAGTACGGGAGGCGACCTTATACGCGCTTTCTTCGGCGGTATGCTAGGTAGACAAGCCACCTCTGCTGACACAGCGGGTATGCGTAAAGCAGGCGCTATCGGCGCACTAACAAGACAGGCAGGCGGCGGTCTACTTAAGACGCTCTTTAATAAAACGGTCGGAGTTGCCACAGGTATACTAGAGGCAGGGGATATACCGTCAGCGGTAGCGGCCTACCCCGTAGGTGGCGTTGTCGCCGCACCCCTTAACTTCTTGCGCGGTCTAGGGCAACAAGGCGCAGGTTTTGAAATGCCAGCTCTACAAGCGACTTTCGCTACAACGGGCGCTTTCAATCAAGGCTTTGCCACTGAGGGTGCGGCCTATAAAGATATTAAAAGTATAAGCTCCAACCTCGGAATTGACCCGACCGCAGCTGCGGGAATGCTTAGAGACGCGACCCTGGCCGCAGGTGTTACTACCGCTGGCGGTAAGACTATGGGGAATATCAGCCCTCAAGAAATAATGGGTCTTTTTGTACGCGGTTACGATGTACAAGGTATTGCCTCGATGGTAGGTCGCGCTAAAGCCGAAGATCTAGGAGGTATGAGCTTTGTCAAAGAGATGATGGGTATAGGCCAGGTCAGAGGGTTATCCCAAAATCAGCAAACCCAACTAGCGGGACAAGCTCTTGAGTTCGCGGTAGGGCGGCAAAATATGGGCCTTAACGTGGCAGGCGGTAACGCTAACACACTTGCTAGACGGGCTATCGGGATGAGCGCGGGACGGGGTATTAGCGCGGGCTTTGCGTCACTCGGTCGCTTCCAGGGCGTAGGGCTAGGCGCTAGTAAAGGTATAACGAGCTTCGCAACGGGTATGCTCGATCAAGCGCTACAAGCCTACGCCTTTAACAAGGCTGGCGGCGACTTTATGAAAGCGCAGCAAATTATTGAAGAGTTAAGCGCTAACCCCGCAGCTATGAGGGCAGCACTCCGCGAGATGGGTATAAGTGACGAACAAATAGACACTATGATGCTCGGTACAGGTCAGCTTACAACTGAAGACGTGCGTATGAGTAAACGTGGGCCAGCAGCCACGGCTAGTCTCTCCACTACACCTTATAGTGATAAGGGTAATGCCCTATTTACGTCTAGGGCTATCGCTACAAAGACCCAGGAGGATCTAAAGATGTTGTTTGGTACGGGAGAGGGCAGCGAGCGCGTGGCTGAGCGTTTTGCGACTCTTCTTAAAGAGACTACGAAGTTTCAAAAGGCGCTATTGACCCGTGTACCTACATCTAGGCAAATAGAGCTGATAAACGCGCAGCTACTTATGCTTGTAGATAAGGTAGATATTGCGGTCGAAATAGGTAAGTTCATAGCGGGTGATCGAGGGACACGGAAAATACCAACTGATCCAGCAGTCACTAAATACAAAGGCTTTAACATTCAGAAGCAAGGTAGAGGTAGTGTTCTTTCAGGTGGTGCTAACTACAATACAGGTCGATAGGATAATTAATATGAGCCAGACAGACACTGATAAACTAAAGAGTCTTATGATATACCCTCACGGTGCTTTAACTCGGGGTAAGAAGCGACCTGAACGCCCTACGGCGACACTTCCTAAAACCAAACAGGTTGAGCCTGTGCGGGAAGATAAAGAGGGCGCTTTTGTGGTCGTAAGCTACGGAGCGGTTAGTAAAAAGCCCCGATACGTCCCAGTCGATATAGATGATATAGCCGCTAACGAGCGCCACAAACGGAGGGCCAATCTTAATGATTTAAGAGGCAGTGAGGGCTACGCTCCAGTAGAGCTGCGAGATACAGTTACAAGCTACTCCGTAACTACAGGGTTACAGCCACCTTACGCTACCTTAAACGTCTCCTTAAGCCTCACAATGGACGAAGCACATCGCTATCTAGGCGGGACGCTGAACAGACAAGTCAAAGACTTCGGTGATACTAACTTCGCTGACTTTCGTAACCTCTGCGCAGGTGCGTGGATAGTGGCTTTACCTGATAACGCCAACTACGGTTTGGCCTTTTTCGGCAAAGTAAACGCCGTAGCTATCACGCAAATATCAACTAACTCCGTACCTATCTTAACGGTAGCGCTAACGTGTACGAGTTTCTACGACCCTATGTTTAGCAACGAAATTAAGCAGACCCTGCGGCGAGACGTTAGCGTGAAGTCAGTAAGCCAAAGCGCTATATTTGCCACTGCCGACTATAAGTCGGGTTTTCTAAAGGCTATTATTGACGACTTCGCTATCGAGGGGAGCGTAACACCTGCTAGGTTGCTCAAAAAGGTACTTAACACCTTAGCCACTATAGACCTACCCAGCTCTCTTACTTATGATCTTAACAAGGAGCAGCGTACCTGGTTCAGTCTCGGGGATATTATACAAGTTGTTGACGGCAGCTCTTTTGATATGGCGCTACATAAGATGCGAGGTGCGGAAGCCGACGTTATCAAGGGCAAACTGACCAGTACCTATCAGGGTAGTAGTGTAAATAACATGACCCACGACGCGGTTATCAAACAGATGTTCCTCCCAATGCCCGAGCTTATGGAGTACTTCGCGGTTTTCGTAGCTATGAGTGGGGATGAACTTAACGCCTACGCTAAAGGTACAGGGACGGATGATACTCTTATGCGGGTGTATTCACGACTCGGGGGCATACCAGTACTAGTTTACCGCTATCGACCCGTATACCCTTACGCGCCTCCAACTAGCGAGGGCAACAGTATCAGACGTTCAGCTCTAGTTAAGCGCAAGGTCGCCGCAGGGAAGAAGACTGACGCAGAGCGCTTTTTCGGGGATATGCCAGCAGTAAAATACCCTAAAGAATACAACCCTTTAGAGGTTGACGAGGTTCTTAGTGATAGTGGCGCGGAACTTTACACGAGCGGTCAATTACGCTTCATACCTGAACTACTTATCAAAAGTGTACAGTATACCTCAGACGAAGCGGCGCGTGTAAACTACGTCTTCGTTGAGCAGATCTTCTCTAACGGCCAGGCGCAGAACTACAACTTTGCGCGGAATGATGCTAGACCTACACTTAACTCTGCCGATATTAACCGCCACGGGTTACGAAGTATAAGCTCTTACACTCCCTTTCAAAGCGCTCAAGGGGATGCGGCTGAACGTACGGCTAAAAACTTATTAGCCCCTAACGCCCTAGCTGAGAGGATGTATCATAACGTCGGTATGGGCCACCAATATGTAAACGGCACACTTACAGTAGTGGACTTACCAAATGAGGCTACTAGTCAATACCTCCCAGGTGTTTGGATGACAACTGCGCTGAACGGTCAACTCTTTACCTTTTATGTTGAGAGTGTGGCCGTTGAGGTGATGGGTGGGGCAGTACCCTCATCTATGGTTACAATTATATTTACCCGAGGTCACTACGGGTTGTTAGCGCCAGACTATGATGAACCAGTGATAACCGTTGAGGGTAATGCTAATGCGGTATATCAGGAAGAGATCAATAAAGATCGGAGAGAGACATGATCTATTCAGCTAGGATCGTAAGTATTGAAAAAGCACTAGACGGGTCGCCAATGTTTACGGCGATAACCTCTTCGGGCGCTATATTCAGCCCTTGTTTTCTACTATCACACGCCGCAGGACTGGACGGAATGTTGTCTAACGTCCCTATTAAGATACACTCGTCGGTATGCCTGCTTAGGGTAGATGAGAGCGCACCTTGTTTTATAATAGGTGGCTTCGCGGACGAGACGGCGCAGAGTAGCTTGTCCATCGAAAACCCCGTAACCGCTGACGCTGACGAAGATTATACGGGTAGACACATTGATGAACACATAACGGCTAACGGCAACACTACTCTCACGCTTAGCCCTAGAAATAACTTCGTAGTTAATACGCCTAGCGCTAAGATACAACTAGGTGGAGGCAAGCTGCGCGTAAGTCAAGATGGGGCGGCGAATAATGAGGTTCTGAACGCAGCCCCCTTTATCGACGTGTTGTTTGACTACCTTGCGGAATTGGAGCTGCGGATCACGGCCTTAACCGCTTCGGTAAACGCACTTAACCAGGTACTAACGGAGAAAACCCCTACGGGAG
>Ga0208162_1001706_pt1 | contig 11246 bp, 21 predicted proteins | sample CB_VirMetaG_4_FD_184539 | JGI IMG/M metagenome (GOLD analysis project Ga0208162, IMG submission 184539) | Freshwater to marine saline gradient viral communities from Chesapeake Bay - CB_1508_1M Viral MetaG (SPAdes) (version 4) | ecosystem: Environmental > Aquatic > Marine > Coastal | place: USA... | reverse complement strand
TAGAGCTAGGATCAGAATCTTCTCTTCTTTGACTAGAAACGGTCTATATTTAATCTTCTTTCCAGTGGATGGCAAAGTCAACTCATAGGTAGGAGTTGCAATGGTTGGTAATGGCATATAGCAATGATGTCAGTAATGATATTTATTACCCAACTGCTTGACCAAATACTCCAGTGTTCTTTCCACTAGTGAAATCGCCAAAGTTGGTTGAGTTCTGGGTATTATCCCCAAAGTTGTTATAATACTCGTTTGTTACCACACTAGGCAACTTGTCCGTATTAAACGCGGCAGGAGTTCTATTGATGATATCACTAGCAGTAGCAGATGGACCAGGAGTTACGGCCGTAGTGGTACTAGCAGTTGCTGCGGTTTTATTGGTGAAATATCTATCATAAGCTAGCTGAACAGAACACTTCAGTACATCCGATTGACCATAGTTGACTTTCATTGAAGTCAGGTTCGTTGGCCATATATTAACAAACTCATATGTATACATTCCTGGTTTGAATCCAGGTTTTTCACTGAAGGAACTTCTCTCATACTTCACGATGTGAAGAACTTCTTTATAGTTATCAGGATACGCAAATCTACTATATGCGTTTGCTTTTGTCAATCCATTTTTGACTGGATTGATGTAGTCCATCCAACTTTCCAAGACATCAATGATAATGTGTTCAGCATCAACATAGAATGTTAAGTTGAGTGGTGGAAACTGTCTCAGGTTTGGGAACGTTTCTACGATACCTTGGTGATGACCAATAGCAGTGGATGTCGCATAAGAAGTTCCGGGAAGTTCAGCTTCAGAACACATCAAACTCATCTTCTTCTTAAAGTCCAGTCCTAGAGAACCGGGTGAGATTGATGGCCCCTTATACCAAGTACCAAATTTTCCAAAAGAGAATACCACTTGATAGAAGGTATCGAGAGAAACCGTACTTAGAGTTGGTATAATCGTGTCAAGGTCACTATTGAAAATTTGACTTCTTGTTGGAAACGACACAATAAATAGTTTGAACTGCCTATACTATGTATGAGTTATAAAGGTATATTTAAACCTTCTAACCCTAAAAAATACAAAGGTGATCCAAATAATATTGTCTATCGTTCTCTCTGGGAACGAAAAATGATGGTCTACTGTGATTTGAATGAGAATGTTATGGAATGGGCATCAGAAGAGTTCTTTGTACCTTACTACGATCCAACGACAAAGAGAGTTCGTAGATATTTTCCAGATTTCTTCATCAAATACACAGATAAAGAAGGAAAGATTCGTAGATCTGTGATTGAAGTGAAACCAATGAGAGAAACTGTAGAACCAGTCGTTACAAAGGGTAAGTCTAGGAAGACCTTGATTACAGAAACCACCAACTACGTCAGAAATCAAGCAAAGTGGAAGGCTGCAAAAGAATTTTGTGCAGACCGTAATCTAGAGTTCAGAATTATGACAGAAAAGGAACTCGGAGTATGAGTATCTTAAAAAACGTCCAGAATAAGATTGGTAATAAGAGTCGTAGTGGTGACTGGTTTCGTGGTCAGTTGATGGAAGAACTTGGTTCTTCAAATCTTATTGATGATGACTCAGATACAGGTGGATTTTCTCCAGGAAACTTATATTTCTATTCTTACAACGCAATCACTCAGTCCTTACCTTATTATGATGCATATCCATTGACATATGTCATTGAAATGAGAAAAGATGGATTCATTGGATGTAATCTGCATTATGTAAAGCTAAAAAGAAGAGACGAGTTTGCAAAAAGTCTTCTAAATAATTCAGCACAAGGGGCAATTGCTGTTCCTCCAAATACATTACATAAGTATCTTTATACTGGAGTGAGAGGGGTGCCCTATAGAATTCCTGAAAGTGAATGGGTTGGAGTAGCTCAACTACCGACTGAGAAATTTGTGGATATGAGAGGAATCGTGGTTCCCAAACATAAAGTATACACAAAAAATTAATGTCTGTTCTAAAGAGCAAAAAGTTTACCATTGATGGTCTGTCTGGATCATATGTTCTTGCAATGGACGAACTCTTCAGAGTGCAAGGTGTATATAAAGACGGAAAGATAATGAATCCCGCGTCTGATGAGTGGACAACTGCGGTTCTGTCAGACGAATCAAGAGTCATTAGAGCCACATATAAAGGAGTTGCTGGGGAATCAATGTCCCTGGTAGAGGACGATATTAGTGCAAAATTCTACGATAATGAGTCAAAAAAAGAAACTAATGTAGAACAACAACAATCATTGTTGGAAAACCCAATCCCAACAACATTTGCCGCACCACTGTACGCCGCACCACTGTACGGAAAGTCACCGACTTTCTCTTCATTTACTGGTAGAAAGTATACCAGAACTACAACAGACACTTTCGCATATCCGATTGACATTGACAAAGGTCAAGATTATATAAAAATAACAAAATTCAAATATAAAAGATCCTCCGTGAACCAGAGTGGACCAGATGGTAGTGTTGCTGGTGATAAAGTTGGAGGTGACTATGCTGGCACTGTACTCTTACCTATGCCGAAAGTTAGTGATTCTAACGGAGCAGAATGGGGAGAGAGTGATTTAAATGTCATGGGTGTTGCTTTGGCAAGCATTTATGGTGGTTTGGCAAATGCGGGTAAACTTAAGATGCAAGACTTAATGAAAGATGCATTTAGTAGAGGAGTTGGGCCATTTGCAAATCTCGATAGTCAACTCACTCAAAGAATAACAGAAAACATATCTGGCACAGGTAAAATTATCGGTTCACAATTAGCTTCATCAGCAATAAAAGTTGCAGGAATCACCGTGAGTCCGGACGCCCTGTTGGCAAGAGCAACTGGATCTATTGCCAATCCTAATGCCGAGTTGTTGTTCCAAGGTCCTGTTCTGAGAGACTTTGGTTTTTCCTTTCTGATGATTGCTAGAAGTCAAGCAGAAGGAAAACAAATCAGAAAAATTATTAAGTGGTTTAAAGAAGGTGCTGCACCAAAATATGAAAATGTAGCATTACTTGGATCACCAGATGTCTTTAAATTAGAGTACAGTGCTCCAATATTGAATAGCTTTAATGAGATGGCACTGAGAACCATCACCGTTGACTATGCTCCTGATGGATATTGGGCAGCATATGATGACTCTCATCCGATTGCGTGTGTAATGAATTTACAATTTACTGAATTGAGACCGGTGTATGATAAGGATCATGAAAAAACAGCAGAAAACAGTGTAGGTTTCTGATATGGCATACGATTACAACAAAAACGCATACTTCAGACAGTTTCCAGATTTAGACTATCCCTCTCTCGGAAACGACAGACAATCGGTTTATGATTACAACAGAGTCAAGAACATCTTCAAACGTGCAGTCATTCGTGACGACATCTATGACTCATATGTGACTTTTGAAAAATACTCAATTCAAGGTGATGAGAGACCAGATAACGTAGCTGAACTGATTTACGGTGATCCCATTCTCGACTGGGTTATCCTAATCACGAACAATATCATCAATATCAGAGAAGATTGGCCAATGTCTGATGCTGATCTGAACAACTACTTGACCGAAAAATACACAGATGACCAATTATCCAATGTTCACCACTATGAGACTCTATTGATTGTAGATGGTAGTGGCAGACTGATTCAACCAGAAGGTAATTGGGTCGATTCTGATCACTCTATCACGTATTTGGATAATGGAGTCAGAAAGACAGAATCGCGCATTAAGTCAGTTTCGTTCCTTCAACACGAAATTGCATTAAATGACGTAAAACGTGAAATCAACATTTTGAAGCCTCAGTTCCTAGAAACGTTCTTGAGAGATAATCGTGAAATTATGGATTATCAGCAATCTCAACAATTTGTCAATAGAAAACTGAAGAAGACTGAGAATCCACGTATCATTTCTCCAAAATAAAAGGGTCGCCCTTGAGCGACCCTGTGGCTAAAAATGGCCAGGAATTTTTTTCCGACCTTTTTTGAAACTAGAAGCTAATTTCACTCCTCAGCAAGACGGGCGAAGTAGGACAGAGCATCCTCTTCATCCTCATCAGTCTTAGCAGCAACGGGTTCAGGTGAACGGTTGAAGGAAGGAGTGTAGGTGGGTTCATCACGAACCTCTTCATCAGCCACTTCCTCATCGACTGCACGACGAGCAGGAGTGTTACCCAGAACATAGTCCAGACGCTTCTTCAGTTCATCATAGGACTTGAACTGGTCAGGAGCAATCAGTTCAGCGAGAGAATACTCTTGCTTCCAGATGGCTTCCATAGCGTCATCATCATCCAGCAGAGGAGACTGACGATCAAACTCAGAAGAGTCATAGTTCCAGTAACCTGCAACCTTCTTGATCTTCAGTTTGAAGTTAGCACCACCCCAGAAGTCGAAGGGGTTGATGGGAGTCTCATCTTCGAACTCGGGTTGCATTGCTGCAGTGATCTTGTCGAAGATCTTCTTACCGAACTTGAACAACATCACACGACCCTCGTTCTGAGGGTTGGTGGGATCCTTCACAACATAGATGTTGGCATAGTAAGACAGTTTACGTTTCTGTTTACGTGCAACTTCTTTGTCAGACTCCATACCAGAGTTCCACAGTTGAGAGTTGTACTCAGAGACGGGATCCTTCTGACCAAGAGTGGTCAGGGAGTTTTCAATATACCAACCACCAGTACCTTGGAAGGCGTGAGTGTAGAGTTTGGCCCAAGGCAGTTCTTCACCCTCAGGAGCGGGAAGGAAACGAATGACGGCATAACCGTTACCAGCCTTGTCAACTTCAGGTTTCCACAGACGGTCATCAGCACCACCTGCACCCTTATTCATCTTCTCGACCTGTTGTACCAGTTTCTGGGTCAGAGAACCGAGGGAGGATTGTTTCTTAAGATTTTGGAAAGACATAGGATTGAATCGGATTTGGCTTGTGTTTTGAACACCCCTTTATAATACTAGGTATCGTCAGGGGTGTCAAGGGGTTCTTTGAGATTCTGGAGTGTTTGTTTCATCTGAGAGAAGACCTCTTCCACGGTGGAGGTTTCAGGTAAACCGAGCAGACACAATGATCGTCGCATATCTTCTACTATCTCTTGAGCCTTCGGATCATCTGACAGTTTCATCCGAAGGTACATCAAATACTGTTTCTCTAGTAAAGCTTCTAGAAGGCCTAGTTGTTCTTCTTGTTCATCCTCTGTGAGAAAACTGAACCGCATAAATCCTCTCTGCAATTCCTTTTGCAGTTCTTGGATGTCACGGAGACCTTCTCGTACAAATTCTGATTCAAAAAAATCACTCATTACATTACTATCCTTCTTAAAATTTTCTTGTACTTGTCTAATTCAATACTATTTAACAAGAAAGGTTTGTACTTGTCAACCTTGAGACTGACGGTTTTCCACACGAAGTCATCAAGTTTAGAATCAAATCGTTCTTTGTACTGAACCATCGCATCGAGAATGATGAGTGATTCAATGGATACATTCTTTCTTAAATGTTCCTTAACCAAGACTGGATGTTTACCTTGTTCACACACAAACACTGAGTTGAAATCAATGTCCTCAAACAGGTGTTCCATCTCTTGTCTGAAGATGTAACTGAGACTCTGCACCTTCTTCTGCCAGTCTTTGTACTTCTCCTCTCCAGTCTGAATAATTTCACCAATCCACATTCTCTGTGGATCATCACACTGAGAGAAGATGGCTGTGAAGTAGTCCACTATCTCATCATCTTTCTTTTGACGAGACATCTTCTCAAAGAAATAACGGTCTCGTCTCTTATTAAAAGAGGCGACAGACGCATTGGTTCTGCCGCCATATTTAAAGTAATCGAATGTTTCTCTTGTAAAATGATTTTTGAATGCCAGATAAGTTCTGTAGCAATCAAATGCAGTCATAACGGAAGTCTTGCGCGAGAAGTTTTTTTCAAGAAGTTTAGTTCCATTGCTTCCCACTTCAGTTTCTCCTTCAGTGGTTTTGAAACTAGCTTAGGTACTGATTCTACATCAATACTGTTTTTCTCGCAATAGTAAATGATCGCATCAATGTAAGTCATCTTGTGTTCTGCAACGATGCGTTCAATGTCTTGAGCGAAACGTCCAGAACAGAGAAATTTTTCTTCTAGAGCCTTGTTGATGTCATCCATTAACCACCATTCGGTTTCCAACAAATTCTTTAACATACTTCACCAATAGTTTAATGTAGTCACCTTTGTTTCGTTTATCATAAACGTGAACCTCACCACCAGGTGTGACCATAATTGTGATGAGTTTCTTGACAGGAATACCAGTCATCTCATAGTACATACAGGCGTATGCAGTTTCTTGAACAAAGTATTGTTCAATCCACTTCTCTGGTTTGATCTTTTTTGATGTCTTGAAATCGATGATTGCAAGATCACCATCATACTCGGCAATGCAGTCTACGCGACCAGCAAGACCCAAGTATTCAGAGTATAAAGTTCTTTCGATGGCGTGGATAGTACCAATCTTATCAAGAAAAGGTTTGGCACTGTGGAACATATAACGAGATGCGGGAAGATAATCTTCCCAGTTCAACTCTTTGTTTTCCAAATAGGCTTGTGCGACCTCGTGAAAATCTGTTCCTCTAGTCGTCGCTTCCTTTGTAACTCTGTTAGCTTCCTGTTCACCTACCCGTTGTCTCCACTTGAGAAATACATCTCTGTTGTAGAAACTGGTGACTGAAGTAATAGAAGGAACCCAGTCGCCGTTAGGTAGTTTATATAGGCGAATTCCATCAACCTCTTTTTTCTCTAGTTCAATATCACCAAGATGATTTTCAACGATAAACATTACATACCTAGTGCGAGTTTCTTAATGATGTACTCCTTGACAAGACCAGAACGAACGATATCTTCTACACCAAATTCTACAATCTGGAAAGATTCAGTCATCTGTTGAATAATCTTGGTGAAATCGAGAATACCATTCTTCTCATTGGTTTTCTGCAAGTCAGTCTGGGTTGCATCACCACAGAAAATAATCTTACAGTCTTCACCAACACGAGTAATGATAGAATCGAGTTCGTGGAAGTTAAGGTTTTGAGATTCATCGATCAGAAGAATAGCCCTGTCGATAGTTGTACCACGAATGAATGAAGTAGACCAGAACTTGATGGTCTCCTGTTGTTTCAGGTTACCATACAACATTTCAAAGTCTGCATCAGTGGCCATCTCAAACATATATTTTACCATATTCTTATAAGGAATCTGGTAGAGAGATGATTTGTCTTCGTGATCTCCTGGAAGGAAGCCAATCTCACGAGTAGATACCAATGACCTGACGATATAAACTTTATCGTAGGGACTTCTCTCATCAAGAACATCTCTCAATGCAAGATACAGAGCGACGAAGGTTTTACCAGTACCAGCAGCACCATACGCGAAGATATTTTTACCTTCTTTGTATGCATCAAACAGAATCTTTTGATTGTCAGTGATCGGTTCAATTTTATTCAGAAGATCCGTATTGATCGGTTTCTTCCTCTTCATTTGTTTTGAAGTCATACCAACACCGATAGGGGAGTTTCCTTTTCTTGCCATTAGTGATTAATTTTAGTAACGCGGGAACCTGGAGCTTTTGAAGCTTTATGTAAGACATCTTGCCAACCTGGATTTTTGGTGACAAGTTTGTCTCTCCACTCTCCAATCTCTGCACAATTGGGAGCGGTGGATGGATCAGACCAGTCTCGTATCCAGTCTGGATTATCCTTTCTCCACTCATCCCATTCGTGAATACTCATAGAGACTTCTTTTTGTTCCCCAGTCTCTTGATTAATTACAGGGTATACAGCCATACTTCAAATCTTGTGTAGTTGTATTTAGACCCACTCAAGGGCCTCTGCGACAGTCGGGAACTGTTCTTTGAAAATCTCTTTGCACTGCAAAGCGATGTCCATATGTTCCTTCTGTGTTCCATTGGCCGAACGAAGATTGATGTAATGAATCCAACTGCGGCAGGAACCAGTCATATAGATGCGAGTAGGAGTCGCAAGTGGGAGTACAAAACGTGCACACTCTTTCGCAACACCACTCTCAATCAAGTGATTGTACAGAGACATACCTTGTTTAAAGTATGTGTCGATCTGTTTGTATGAAAGTTCGACAAACGCAGGGTCAAGATCATCAATAGAGTTCTGACGATTCTTAGTGTCCTGACGACGAAGTTCTGGGACTGGAATAGTATCATCCAAAAGATTTGCATCGGCATAACGTTGCGAAAACTCTTGAAATGTGAATGAGCGGTGACGCAAAATCTGGGCTGCGATACCTCGATTGGTCTCAATCTCCAACGACATAGAAGACTGTTCAAACACACTCCAGTGGTTGTGTTTGATGCAATAACGCAAGAGACCAGCATAGTTCTCATTGTCCTGATTAGAGGGGTTAGAGACCCTGGCAATGTACGCCATTGTCTTCTCGGCATCAGGGGTGATACTAATCAGTTTTACATCAGTCGCAGTAGCCATCGTCGTCCTCAAAAATTTCGTCGTAGTCACCAATGTATGGAGCAATCTCTTCGTAGTTTGGTTTGTATGCATCTACATCTGAATAAACTTCAGACTTCAAATTGTCAACCAGTAGTTCTAGATTGCGAACTATAAGTTTTAGTCTTTCTTTGTCCATAATAAGTTCCTCCAAATACTATTCTATACAAAAAAAGAGGAGGTGTCAATCCTCCTCTCCGTATTTCTTCAGAAGTTCTGAAATGATTTTTTCGTCTCCACTGAGAGTCTGAATCTCATAGAAGTTTGTTTTCATATACTTCCTGAGTTTCTTATACTCCTTGGTGACTTTGTTAACCTCTTCTAGGTTAAGTCGGATACCCTTTTGTTTATCCTTACCATCAAAACCAAAACCAATACTCATCGGCGTTTCTTCTTTTCTTCTTGTGGTTTGTTACCCCACAGTTTGGGGTTTACGTTACCAGGGCCAAAGTCGATACTGAGCATTGCACCCTGTCCAAACTTATCATAGTACATATCAAAGATGTTTACTCTCTTTGCAGAACGAACTAAGTCTTTTTGAATTTCACCATCGGGATTCCGAAACGTTACAACGTAAGCATCGGAAGGAAAAGTTTTATCCGTGAGATGAATAGGACTACAATTTTCTACAAGAAGATCGGTGCTGTACTTATTTTTTAGACAACTCTTTTCGTGTGTTGTCCAGTTTGGTTCATTCATTTTTTCCGTTGAAGTGGTAGTAGTTGTCATATCAACCTCCTCTATTACCCCACTCAATATCAGGAAAAGCTTGTTGAACCATTTCCTTGGTAACCTTATATTTTGTTGAGAGTTTCTTATCTTTTACCAGACAAACAATTTCAGCTTCATCTGGATGAAGACCTTCTAAGAGTTGAAGGAACAGTTGTTCTCGTTTTACGGGGCGCAAGAAATCATTACCACCCTTTACAAAGTTGTAAAGGACTTTCCATTCGTGCGCTAAGTATGTGTGTTCAGTTCCAGCGGGGGCTTCATTCTTTTCAAAAGGAACCTCTCCTACTGGAAGAACAGAAACAACACTTTCGTCAAAGTTCCAAATGAGAACGGCTTTCAAATGGAGAGAGTCGTTCTCTTTCAGGACTTGAATTTTCTTTGCTTTGGTTCTTTGTTTCGAAACCTTATCAAGGACTTCACTTAACAAAGGGTTGTTTGGCAACCTGGCTTCACCAAGTTCAGGATGTACTTCAGTCATTGGCATAATAGTTACTCGTCTTCGTATTCCTCATCATATAAAAAGTCTGAGTTTTCAACGCGGAAAGCAATAATCTCATCAGGGATTACATTACCACGTTCATCATACATTTCTGGATGTAATTGGGGAACAATGGTTTTTTGAATATGGTCTTTGTATAACCATCCAATTATACCACCAACTGCAAGAAAAAGCACGGAGATCAACGTGCTTAAAGTTAAGGTGAGTGCTAACATTTACTTTCCCCCGAGAGTTATATTTTGTTTTCTTGTGTGGAAAGAAAACTCAAAATAGATGTGAAACTCTCTCTTTAGGAGAGAAACCATCTTTCCAAAACAAACTTTGAATGCTTTGGGTTGTTCTGGGTTTCTCCTCCTATTCTGTAACATCAGTTCAACACCTTTATTTATCCTGAGTAGTCTTCCGCTTCCTCCCTCGTCTTTTGTCTTTTTCATACCTCGAAGCATCCTCAAGAATACCATACAAATAGTTCCTTATTTTTCTAGCTTCTGGTTTAGGAATGTGACCATAAGCTTCACGGAGTTGTTTGTGCATATCATCTGGACCACCAACTAAGTACTCGTCTAAGTCATCAATGATGTTGTTCAGGTTAGTAGCTGCTGCGCCGTCGATAAACGCAATCACTTGATCTCTAGTTGCTCCAACAACTTTCAGATAGTCATAAAAGTTGAGAACAAATTTATGACTTTCAAAAGCATAATCAATGGCTTGTTCAATGACTGAGTTGATATCTTCCATTAGACTAGATTGTTCTCCCTTAGATATGCAACAGTATCCATACATCCACCCAGATGTTTATCATCAACGATGACCTGAGGGAAGGTGGAACCTTTACCGAACTCACTATAGAACTGTTCCTTTTCGAAGTCAACCCCCAGTTTATAAACTGTGTGTTTCAAGTCAGCAAGTTCTAATACCTGCACAACATTATTGCAGTAGGGACATCCATCTTTTGAATAAACTGTAAAGTTCATTGTTTCTCCTTTGATTCATATTTTTTGGCACAAGCACCCCGAGCCCAAGCACGGGACAAACTATTTACATAAGAACAGGCTTTTTGTTTTTTGCCGCAGTAGGGACATACTGAATCGGGCGGATCTCCAAGATATCCATCAGGAGTGTACATCCTTTTCTTCTTTTGATTCTCTACTTGTTTTCTTTTGCGGTGGTTCATATCGAAAAAGTTGAGGCCAAGTGTCCTGTATTATATCACGAAGTTTATAAGGTGTCTCTGAACTAATCATCCGAAATACATTACACTAAGAGTGAATACAACAAAGATGATAACGGTGAATATCATAAGACCTATGCCTGCCCAGGTAACCCAGTTAGGCATAGGTTCATACGGTCTATTGTTAGACATTAAAGAGCATTACCTCGTGGAAGAACTTCCTCAGGGAATACAAAGTTCTCGTGTGGTTGGTCTACTGGTGCCATCCAAGCACGAAGGCCTTCATTCAAAAGAATGTTCTTTGTGTAGAAGGTTTCAAACTCAGGATCTTCAGCAGCACGAATCTCCTGACTCACGAAATC
>Ga0208162_1001702_pt1 | contig 11265 bp, 20 predicted proteins | sample CB_VirMetaG_4_FD_184539 | JGI IMG/M metagenome (GOLD analysis project Ga0208162, IMG submission 184539) | Freshwater to marine saline gradient viral communities from Chesapeake Bay - CB_1508_1M Viral MetaG (SPAdes) (version 4) | ecosystem: Environmental > Aquatic > Marine > Coastal | place: USA... | reverse complement strand
TAATGAATTCAGAAAAGCTTTAGATACCTTAGTGGATAGTGGTCAATTAATGTCATTCTACGGCACTAGGGATGGTGCTATACCTAATCTTAAAAGATGTTATATAACTAGTTTTGAAGTCTCTAGAGGTGTTACAGAAGAAGATTCTTTGCTAGCTACTATAACTCTTAGGCAATTAGATATAAACAATTCTCTACAGAAAACAACTTTATATGCACCTTCTCAAGCTACTGACGGGCAGATGGCGAGTAATCCAGATAGTTCAAAATCCGGTAGTAAGACTGAGAATACAAAAGAAATAAGAAAGACTGTACTAAAAGCTGCTGGTGTATCTTTAGCGGATGCAGCTGAAAATTTGTTCAATTAAAATACAACCCTCCTTAACCGGAGGGTTATTTTATTAAATTTACTTGACAACTTATTTATGGTATAATGTCTGAACGATAATTTATATAAGGTTTGGCAAATGACAGTAAGTTTAGATATTGATGGTAGTTTACCAAACGATGTTAGAGAATTTCTTATAGAAGGTAGAACCTACTATACTCATCAAGTTTGGAATACTAGAATGGGTTGGGTGATAAGTTTATATGATCAAGACCCCACAAAACCTGATATAGTTGGTGGTGTTGTGGAACCTATTATAGCAGGTTTAAAGGCTATGCCTAATGGAGGTCTTACATGGTTATATCAAACAATTTCAGGTGGTAGGTTGTTTAGCGGGGATATCATCGTTTGGGATACTGAAGCAGGGGATATAAACACAAAGATCTTTAAAGATGATTTAGGACAAGGTAAAAGGTTCCAATTAATATATTTCACCCAAGAAGAATTAGAACTGTTTAGATTAACTGAGTTCACTACTTATAATAGGTTAGGGTAATTTATGGATAATTGGCAAAGACAGTACAGAATAACATTCGGAGTGCCTCTGTATGAAAAAGATGCATATTTTACCCAAGGTAGTTTGATTTGTGCAAAAGTCCCTTACAGACAGAATCCCACTCAAGACCCTCCACAAGATGCTATAATGATAAGTAACATTCCTTCTGATGGTAATGCACTTAGAGGGTTTGATTTTTCATTTACCTCTGTTAGAGATATGAGTACTTCCCCTACTAAAAACGAAAAAACTACTTTAGTAATCAAAAACCTATCACCAGAAATGTATAAAATATTTAATACTGAGGGTTGTATGGTTAAAGTAGAAGCTGGTTATGTTGATTCAGGGGTTTTTACAGTATACCAAGGTTTCGTTGATTCAGTTAGAGTACAACGTAATATTACCGACATAGATTATAGGATAATGCTTAAAGAAGCTCACCTAGATGTAAAGAATGCAAAAGTTAGTATTGATTTCCCAGAAACAGATAATGCGGAGAAAGCTTTACAAGCCTTAGTTAAATTAATGCCTTCCATTTCTCAACAAGAGATTAATATAGAAACTTTACGTAAAATAAGGGTTGCTGGGGGTTTTAGCTTTGAAGGTAAATTGATCGATATGATCATAGAATTCTGCAGAGCATATAACATAGTCTTTTCTATATTTAACGGTAAATTTGTAGCTAGATATAATGATATGGTACAAGGCTCTAGTGATTATGACGAAGCAAAATTTAATACGTATGTGTTGGACTCTAATCAGGTAAAAGACTTTAGTATTCTCACAGATAATTCTCAAAAAATGTCTAAGGAAGCTAAAGTTAATCCAGATATTAATGTAGCTTTATTTTTGACTAATATAACTTTTGATAATTTTATAACAATAACAGAAGATATAGATCCTGAATATGTAGGTACATATCAACCTAAAATTATCAAAACAAGATTAAACTCTGTTAGTAATGTCTGGGATACAGTTATAACAGGTTCTTCTATGTAAGGAGGTATTATGGAATCCCCTTTAGGTGGTTTGCCAGATATGCAAACAATGTCATATTTAATGGAGTTATTAACTCAAGAGTATACTGCTAAGAATATACGTATGACTCTTCCAGCAGTAATAACTAATAATGATAGATATGAATCGGAACAATCCGTTGATGTAAAACTACTAATAGGTACTAAATACCGAGACGGTGATAGATTAGACGGAGTTAATATTAAAAATGTCCATGTAAGATTACCTAGTGGTAATGACTTTGATATTACTATACCTTGTGCTGTAGGTGATAAAGTCAAGTTATCTTGGTGTTTCCGAGATCTTAGTACTTGGTTAGATGGTGATGGTGCTATGTCTTACAACGAAGATAAGCAGAATTTCAAATTAAGGGATTGTTTTGCAGAATTAGGTTTTGGAACTCGTAGAGCTAACCAAAGACCTTCTAAAGATAACTTACAGATAAGAGGTAGAAATTCTTTAACAGTAATAACCCCTGAAGGTGTAATAACTACTGATTGTAAATCTGTTACTGTTAACTGTGAATCTTCTACTGTAAATGCAAGCTCTAGTATAGATTTCAATACGCCTATTGCAACCTTCTCTAAAGATGTGCATATAAAAGGTAAGTTAGATGTAGACCAAGGTGTATTCTCTCCTACTTATTCAGGTTTAAGTGGTTCTGGTGGTGTTATGAATGTAGATACAGTAAATGCAGCTATTAATGTAACTATTAATGGTAAGTCTGTTTTAGGACATAACCATAACGGTATGGTACCCCCATTTTAAGGAAATATTATGGCAGATTTTAAATTAGACTTGGTAACGGGAGACGTAGATGTTTCAGAAGGATTACAAATAGTAAAAGGTGTAGAACTTTATAAACAGAAAATTAAACTAGGTTTAGGATTAAACTTAGGGGAATGGTTTATAGATGTAACTGCGGGATTACCTTATCTTGCTATTAATGATCCTTCTATACCTTCAGCTACTAGATATTTCCTAGGGAATAAAGACCCTTATCAAGAGGAATACATAAAATTAACTTTAGATGAATATATAGTTGATTATGATTTTATACAAAGTGTAGATAGTGTTATTAATATGGATAACGCTGGAAGATTTTTTACTTACAATTACACAGGTGTTTTGGTTGATGGAGGAACTATAGTAGATTCTGTCAATGGCACTTATTAACTTAAGGATTAATTATGGCAGGTATAACACCTAAAGGTTTTGTCTCTAAGACACAATCAGAAATAGTTTCGGAGATCGTTGAAGATATAAAATCCCCTGATAATTTAGGGGAGAATTTTCCTGCGGATCCAGATAGTGTTTTTGGTAATTTTGTACATATTATTGCAGCAGCTTTAAAAGACAGTGGTTGGGATTTAGCAGAAAGTGTTAATAATCAATTTAATTTGCATAAAGCTGAAGGTAAATATTTAGATGATATAGGTATAATTAAAGGTATACAGCGTTATAAAGATTTAGGTAGTTCAGGTTTATTGAATTTTACAGGAAGCCTAGGTTCTATAGTACCACAAGGAACTGTAGTTAGTGATAGGGATAAAAGGTATGTTATAACAGAGCAAGAACTTACTTATGATAGAGCTGCTTGTTATGAATCTAGAATATCTTGTGATATTTTAGAACCAAATACAACATACACTTTAAGTGTAGAGGGTTTAAATTTCTCTGTAGCAACTAGTTCTACTAAACCTACTTTAGAGTATATAATAACTTCTTTTAAAAATGCAATAGGTGTTCAAACTAATTTTACAGCATATACTGAAGATGAAGATAAAGTACTTTTAATAAAAAGTAATGTGCTAAATAATATATTAACAGTTATTCCTAGCTCCAACCTTACTCTTGTGTCAGTAAGTAATTTAGTAAGAGGTGTATCAGAGCAAGTAGGTGGTTTGACCTTTTTAGCTAATTCTATTAATGAATTTACAACTACTCCTGTTGGTACGGTATCAGTATCTAACCCTGTAGATTTTACTAAAGGTCGTCTTGCTGAAGGAGATGAGGATTATAGATTAAGGCTTTTATCCTCTGATAGTACTGCGGGTAAAGCTACAAAACCTAAAATAGAGGAATCCTTAAGAAGAATAGAAGGTGTTGATTTTGTTTTAGTAGAAGAAAATGATACAATAGATGTAGATTCAAAAGGAAGACCTCCTAAATCTTATGAATGTTTTGTTAGTGGTGGTAGTGAGGATGAAATAGCTAATATAGTATGGGATACTAAACCTGCGGGTATGGCTACTACAGGAAAGATTACAAAAATAGTAATAGATTCAAACGGAGATGAACAGTACATTAAGTTCAGTAGACCTGAAAATGAATATGCGTTTATAAAAGTCGTTTATACGGTTTACAATCCTAATTTATTCCCTTCTAACGGAGAAGAATTAATAGCAGAAGCTATAGTAAATTATGGTAGATCTTTAGAAGCAGGTCAGGATTTATTACCGAGCAGGTTCAGTTCTTTTGTTATGAATTCTGTTGAAGGGCTTTTAGATGTAACTACTAGTATGGTTATTAAGAATAGCCCAAGTGTAGTCCCAGATCCTTCTGAATATAAAACTACTCCTATTATTGTTTCTTCTAGTGAAAGGATTGATTTCTCAACAGAAAGAGTGATAGTGACTGTTTAGGAGATATTATGATACCTATTAAAATAGACCAAATATCTAAAGGATTAGATAGGTCTATATATGATTTAAAAAAGGAAGATTTTGAAAAGATACTTAAAGTACTGTTGAAACAAGTACAAGACCTAGAAGATGTTAATTTTCAAATATTAAATGAAAGGTCTATTCTTACAGCAATAGGTGCTCAATTAGATGTTATTGGGATTTTATTGGTTGTTCCTAGAGAAGGTTTAGAGGATGAACCTTATCGTAAAAAACTTTTGTTAAAGATTGCTAAAAACAGTGCTGATGGTACTCCTAATAGTATTATAGATATAGTTAAGACTTATTCTGAGAGTGGTAGTGTAGAGATAAGAGAAGGTGCTATAGCTTTTGGTAATATTATTATTACTGGAGGTAATACTTTAGATTCTGGATTATGGCAACTAGTCCGAGATATAAAACCTGTAGGAACCCTTTGGAATATTCACTCAGATTATAATGATAATGCATTTCGTCCTGCTTATGAAACTGGTTTAACTACAGAAGAACCTTTCCAAACCTCAAATACAGGTATTGTTTTTGAAAACTTTCAAGTATCTAATGATGGTGTAAATTTTGAAACATTATTCACTAGAACAGGTACAAAAACTTATGCTAATAATACAGAAAAAAGGGCACAACTATTCTTTGAAAGATTAGAACCTTTTCAGACATCTAATGATGGAATAAATTTTGAGAATTTCATAGTAGATGGTTCGGTTTTTAAGGTTTTAGAAGGAGATGATTTACCTAAAAATATAACCCCCTTTACTTGGGAGGTTAGTAAGATAAGTAAATCACCTTTACAAGATAATATTAATTAACATGAGGAGGGGTAATGCCTTTACAAGATTTAAAGACTTGGTGTAGGGATCTAATAACAGACCCTGAGACCGAAAATGTTCAGAGAAGAGATATAAACTCAAATGAATTTCAACAAGGTTGGTTACGTTTGGATACTATAAGTACTCAACAGCTTAACCAATTATTCTACCTACTAACCTCTTATAGTAATAGGGTAGTTTCTCAAGTATATTTCGTAGATAGTGCAAAAGCAATACCTTCTACTGTAATAAAAGCTGATGGAGGGAGTTTCTTAGAAGAAGAGGCACCCTTACTATTTGAGTTATATAATGGTACAATGCCGGATTTTACTAACTCTGCCCCCGCAGGAACCACTCCTGTTATGAATAAAGTATAATGAGGAAAATTTTATATGTCTAATTTTAATACAGTAACTCCTACTAATGAAAGTGAAGAGGGGGATTTGTACTTACTGGGTAGAGGGACTACCAGTAGGACTCAAAAAAGAGAGATCTTAGCTGCTGGTCTTGCTAATGCTAGATGGTCTTCTGAAGCGGTATACCATGCAGGAAGTAATGTTGTAGGCTCTGATGGAGTAAACTATCAAGCAGTTACAGATTCAGGTGTTGGAACCCCTGCGGGGGTTGTTGACCCAACTACAGATACAAATGAAAACCATTGGAAGAAATTTGTAAATTACAAAGAGACGGGGGGGTTAGTAGGAGGTGCTATTGAAACTAACTCTTTCGTCAAAGCTCCTGAGATAAAAACAAATTACATCCAAGGGTTAAATACAGATTTACCTTTAAATTTAGAACCTCTTACACCGGATGCTTATGGATCTTTTAATGGTACTGGTAGTGTTCCTGATGTACATAAAAATTTAAATATAGCTACTGTAACCCGAACTAGTACTGGTAATTATAAAGTAGACTTATCTATTACTATGCCTGATGCTGAATATATTGTTGTTCCTGCTAGTGATGGTAATGAAATTGCTGTAAGAGGTCTTACCAGTACTTCTTTTATAATCAATACCTATGATTATAATGGTGCACCTTTCGATAGGGGTTATATATCTTTTATAGTATACGGGGGTAAATTGTAATGTCAAAAGTAATTTTAAGTAATAATTCAGAAGGTTATCTTACTGTAGGTGCTATATCTTCTGGAGTAGATGTAAATAGAGCTGCTAAAGCTTCTGTATCACACGGTACTGCTTTTAAGGTTGTAGATGCTAATCAATTACCAATTCAAATGTTAGATGCTTCTTATCCCTTCTCAGACGCTCTAGTTTTAGTCTTGGAAGATAACGAGGTGTCTGGTTTTGGTTCTGAGTCAGATAAATATCAGGAGGTTTAAAGTATGATTAAATTAGATACAAAGAAAGCAAAAGATATTTTAACTAACATTCGTAGAGCAAAGAGAGATCAAGCTTATATGCCTATTGATGGTGGTTCTGTTTATGCAGTTCTCAATGAAAGTGGTGAGGAAGTCAGACAGGCAATTAAAGCTCAAGATGATGCCCTACAAGCTGAAATAGAAGCTATTGAAGACGGATTAGTAGAACTAGATTCAGATGTAGCTAAAGAATTAGAAGCAATTGCTAAAAAACTATAATAAAAGACCCCGATCAAATTATCGGGGTTTATTTTTAGTATTAAATTAAATTAAATACAGTGAATAAATACGTTAGAGTGTTCTAATCCTACAGGAGCAAATGGTATATCATCATCGAAATCCATTGTAGGTGCATTATTTGTATTATCTGTAGTAGCTTTTTGTACTGGAGCAGGTTCTTGTTTTTGTTCTACTGGTGCACTCTTAGGTGCAGGGTCTTGTTTATTAGCAGTATTACCCTCAGTACCTTCAGAAGCTTCTAATTGTTTCTGTAATAAACTACCTTCATAATCCATAGCAGACTTCATATACTCTTTAACAGGTTTAGTTAGATACTTTAGGTAAGTATCTTCATTCTCTTCATTTAAACCTACATAGAATAGTAAATCTTCATTAATATCTGGTACAGGCATTCCATTCATTACTGGTGAAGGAGAAGTTACTTTTTCTTGTAAAAATCCTGCTGAGTTAATAAATACTTCAACATTAAAGGTAACCGCATGTCCAATAAGTTCTAATAATCTTTCCTGCGGGAAGCCATCTTTTAGATCTTTAAGTTTAGCAGCTTTAGCTAGTTTAGTTGCTCTACTTTTATCACTGAATACCCAAACTCCTTTTTCATTACGGTAACCTTTAATCTTATTAGGTTGTGCAGGAGAACCTTTAAAAACACCTCCTAATAAAACTCTATAAGGTGCTGGGTTAGATTCACCAAAGAATTGACCTTTATCTACGGTTATAGCTGGGAAATCTATAAAGAATCCTACTTCTTGGTAAGGAGCTTCTTGGTAATGAAACATCCAATCTTTGTTAGTAGCTTTACCTGAAGAAACCATTTTCTCTTTCCAAGCTTGAGCTTTAGCATCACCTTCATTCATAGGTTCTATTCGTTCAGGATCTTGATGTTTACCGTAATCTACAATACCAGAGATAATACCGATAACCGCAGAAGGGGTTCCTTCTTCACATTCAATAGTTTCTTGTACTGTAGAAGAGATATACTCGTTATATGCTTTCCAATCAACTTCTTTAAACGTACCTTTACTATCTGTAGATTTTTGTTGTACAGAACCAGCGAAAGCTTTATTAGCAAATTTACTCATTTATATTTTTCCTCATATTAGTTTTATTAATTCATGACAGGTTACTTTGTCACATTCTTTGATTTTTAAGGTTCTCTCCTTACTACATCTCTGTAGTGAAAGGTGCTATCTAAATTGGTAAGTTATTTTAACTTATAACTTATAGTAAGTCAAGTCCATTTCTTAAATTATTTTGGTCAATCATCATCTTAATCATACATATTACAAAAGACCTAAAAGTACTTGAACTTTTATGTGAATACTTTTTAAAGGTAACACTTTTTGATTTAGGGATGATTGCAGTACCATCTACCTCAATTATAGCTCCATACTCTTCCATAAAATCAAATACAGCATCTATATCGTTACAGTAGTTAGGTAATACAGAGTAATCACCTCCATATCTTAGTAAATGAAAAAGTGCATTAATTTCATTATCACTCATATTATCAAGGTCATACATAATATTTCTCCTCTTTTAAATTAGTGTAAAATTTAGTGCCCAATAAAGATTTGATTATACTATAACACAATCCCACTCTAGGGCAACCTTTAATTTTAGTTGCGTGTGTTTTTATTAAAAATAAATCACTTTCACCAAGAACTAAGTTGGCCTCTACCGTACAGTGATCACAAGAGTTAATATCCTTGCAAAGTTTATCTATCAAAGATTTTTCACCTCTTAATGTGATCACTATGTTGTGTTTAGGTTTTATAGTGTTATTTAAAATCATAATAGTAACTTTAATTGGATGTAAATTTTTGCATAAAGTGTTCTGCACACCTTTTACCCATCATACTTAGGTTGATTTCGTTATAAAGGCTAGAAGATGGTTTTTTATCAATAAATATAACAACTTTTTCATCATAGAAACCAATCTTACAGACTTTTTCATTTTCGTAGTAAACCTGTTTACCTTCATGTTCTAAGTTGTCGGATAACACTTCTAGAAAATTTTTAAATACTAAACCTGCTTCTGTTATAAACATTGACTCTTACCTCTCTAAATATATTGGTTAGTAATATCTACAATTTCTTGGTCTAAATCTACCGAAGACCCTTTCACGAACACTTTTAACTCTGAACCAATAATAACATAACCTTCTCCAATGTCAACTCCTTTGTAATCACTGGGTTCTAAAGTGACTTTGTAATCTACTGCAACTCTACCTAAGATATCTTTATTTGTAGTATAAATTTTCATAGTATCTCCTTGTTTTGTTACCATTAAGTTTACTAGATATAAACTATTTGTCAAACATTTTTTGGAAGATTTTTAAATTTATTTGCTAAGGGTCTTCCTAGACGGTATTCAGCTTCTGAGATACTACCCCTCACAATCTCCCATGCTTTATTCTCAGCGTTTTTATCACTATAAAGACCTCTTAGGGTGTTTATAAGTAAAAGACCTCTTGCTGAATCCTCTATAGAGTCCCTTTCTAATTCTTCTCTACAATAATAACCTTTCTCATGTAATTCTTGTCTTTCTACTAAACTTAATACCATATCTTCCTCTAGGTCATCTAAAGTCCTAATAGTTTTAATAATTTTAGTAGGGTGAAATTTTTTATAAGTATCTGATAATCTTTTAAATAATTTTTTCATATATAACTCCTTCTCTTGGTGTAGGGGAAATAATAAAACTTTTAGTTACTTGTTGTCAACTACTTTTTGCAATTAAAATTTTACCTATATATAAAGAAGAGAAAATTATTTTAAATAAAGTGATTGACTTTGAGATTAAAAGCTCTTAGTATTACCTCATCGACACACAGAAGAGATTTAGAAAGAAATGCGTTGGATTAAAACATTAATGATGACTTATGACCATGATAGAAAAGAGATTTATAGACAAGTTATCATGAAACTAATATCTAGAGAATCTATGAAACCTTACGAGATAGATATTATTAAAAGTATGGTAAATCAATGTTGTATAGACAGATTAGATACTCTAGAAGAACAAGAAATGTTAGATTTTTTAAGTACTATAAAAATTGAGAAATAAGGAGAAGTTTGTATGGAAAGTTTTGATTTTTGTTTGAAAAATGATTTTGTATATGAGACACTACACCGTAGTGTTAATATAGTGGGAGAACAGATACTCCGGTTAGATGCTTTTTACGGGCATGATTATGGAGAGAAGCACCTTTCTATTTTAAGTCATATGGGAGACCTTAATGCACAATGGTGGAATCTCACTTTATGTGTTAATGTAGATTTACTTGACACGCCAGAGTTAAACTTCTATCATGAAGTACAATCAGTTTTACAAACTTGGATTTTAGATAAACTATAGAGAGGGTTATTATGAAATTTTCAAACAAAAGATTTGAAGTCAGTAGATCAACTAAATCGGTCGATAAGTGGGAAGGTATTGATAAGGATATTTTTTGGAAAAGCTTTCCTTATTATACTTCACGTATTACATCGAATTTCATGGAGGATACTTTTAGAAGGATTATTAAAGGTGAAATAAAAGAACCTAAAAAACCGTCGGATGAAAAGGTTTTAACAGGTTATGATATTCTAGATTTATCTATAGAAAGAGGTCAAGATATTTTTGAAATAGTGGATAAACTGACTCCTGATAGTATGGGTAAGGTTACTAAGATAAGTTTAGAAGAATGTAATATCAATGACCAAACTTATCTTATGGCTTATGGCATGGACTTCTCCGAAGAGTATTATGCTTATTTATATACAAAAGAAAATTTGGAACCTTTTCTAGCTAAGTATAATTTACTTCTTAGTTTGAAGAATGAAAAAGCTCAGAAAATAGAAGATATAGATAAACAAATCGAACTACTTCAACAACAAAAAGACCAACTTAAATAGGAGAAAAATAATGGAATATCAAACTTTAGTAATTAATGAACAGGGTGTAGATTTTACAGTAGAGGTAGAGTTTACTTATGAGAAACAAGAAGTTGTTAATGTTCATACAGCACCTTCTGATTGGGATCTACAAGAACTATTGACTGTAGAAGATGTTGTAGTGTACGATCCTCTAGGAAATGATGTTACTGATAAAGTTCACTTTGATGATAAAGAGATTATCAGGGCTATTACCTTGTCTCGTGAAGATTATATCAATGATATGGAAAGTTTTAGCTATAACTCTTTTGAAGATTGGTCTTCTGATGACAGAGTATACCAAGGTTTTAATGTTTAAATTTAAGTGACTTATTATAG